>PDWI01004034.1_pt1 | contig 20123 bp, 11 predicted proteins | sample 1430891 | NCBI WGS metagenome assembly PDWI01 (sample SAMN01162508, study PRJNA174530) | Oral metagenome, whole genome shotgun sequencing project. | biome: Marine environment; feature: Marine mammal; material: Swab sample of the gingival sulcus; isolation source: swab sample of gingival sulcus...
TGGCCGGTGGATATTCCTGGGATAACCATTGACAGGCGATGCTGTTCGGGACTTGATTCCATCTGCTTTGGTGCGATGAAAATCCAAAGCGGCCAGGGAGACATTATTGTTGCCGGCGGCATTGAGAGCATGAGCCGGACTGAGTTTTACATCCCCGGTGAATTTATGAAATGGGGTGTTGGCGGGCGCATGGATGACAAGTGGGGTGCGATGCCCAGGGGCCATGGGGCAATGTCTATGTGGGGAGTGCCTTTCTTTGACCGGATTCAGCGGGCGCGGGTCATGTCGCAGCCTGTTGAACGGTTTGGAGAGCTGAACTCGATGATGTCCTGGGCGGAAAGTGCTGCCGCCAACGAACATATCACCCGGGAACAGGCGGATTCCTGGGCTTGTGAGAGCCATAAAAAGGCGTGTAAGGCGATTGATTCCGGTAAATTCAGAGAAGAGATTGTGCCGGTTGTTGTCCCTCAGAGAAAAGGGGCGCCTTTGGTGATTGATACCGATGAACCACCGCGGCGGGATACCTCTCTTGAAAAGCTTGCCAGGTTGAAAACTGTGTATAAGGATGGTATTTGCACCGCCGGGAACTCATCCACTGAAAATGACGGTGCCGCGGTGGTGATTCTTTTACGTGAATCCAGGGCGGAACAGCTCGGTATCGAGCCGCTGGGATATCTTATCTCCTTTGCCGTTGCTGCCTCAGATCCTGTTCTCACATATCCTGCAGTACCGGCATCTGTTGAAAAGGCACTTAAAAAGGCTGATCTCTCGATAGATGATATGGATCTTATCGAAATACAGGAAGCCTTTGCCGCCCAGGTATTGGCCGATGCCAAGTTGATGGGGATTTCCCAGGAAACACTCGATGAACGGGTGAATGTAAACGGTTCTGGAATTTCTTTGGGGCATCCGATTGCCGCAACTGGTACCATGCGGCTGGTAACATTATTACATGAAATGAAACGGCGAAATAGCCGTTATGGGCTTGAGACCATTTGCGGCGGCGGCGGCCATGGTATCGCGGTTGTTGTTGAACGTAGATAAGTGTCTGTTTCTTCGATATGGTGCTTTTGTATCTAAGCAATGAATGTTGGCAAGGATAATACAGATATGCCATTTACGGAAATCAATGAAGTCTGCTTCTTGATGGGGTAGGTGGCATAGTCTGAATGATTGGAAAGTTGGCCAGTTGAAGGCTACCAGCCACCTGTGGTATATCTCCTTGTTCTGCCATGTAATTATGCTGTAATCATTACCGCCATTTTCTTCCGTTGAGTTCTGTGGTACTTGTTGTGGTTCGTTATCTCGTAAAATCAATTGATCCGGAAATGATGAATCGTGTTACGAAAGTAAAAGTACATGAGTACGGGAAAATTGATTAATAAAGAAGATGACATAGTCGATGAAATGATATATATACGCTAATGGCATTTTTTGCTGTTATCTGCTGATTGAGGAAGGGCGAAAGCCCTGTGATGCTATTATGTCGTTTTTTCGGCTGGCGGTCTGAGCCTGCTATGGTCTGGGCAGCCATTTTTAAGCGAAGGAGGTATCATGTTAGAAATAAAGAAAATCCTTGTCTGTATAGATTTGTCAGAGTTCTCCGGCAATATTCTTGACTATGCGGCTGAAGTTGCCTGGCGGGAAGGTGCTGAGATTATAGTTTATAACATCATTAATCAGCGTGATATTGATCATGTAGAAGATATACGTGAATATTGGTATCTTTATTCTCTTGGATCTTCGGCAAAGAGTATCACTCCGGAACAATATATAGAAAAAGAGAAAACTTGCCGCACTGAAGAATTGGAAAAACTTGTCAAAAAGCATCTTGGCAAGTCTGGGGCGAAGATTACTATAAGGATTGATACAGGTCATCCACATAAGGCTATTATCAAAACTGCGAAAACAGGAGACATAGATCTTATTGTTATGGGAAACAAGGGCCGAGGTAATTTCACGGACACTGTCCTTGGTAGTACCGCCTTGCGTGTTTTGAGAAGATCAACTGTTCCTGTTTTGAATGTACGATAGAATTATATAATTTGCGTTATCGTTATTACTTGCTGGACTGTTAAAGATCGTTTGTCATTATCGCAGCTTTTATTGCTGGCTTTTAAGGTTCTCTCATGCCGCCACCAATGATGTTGGTGACGGCATGCATTTGTGTTGATATTCCTGCAATATATCGAAATTGACGAATTGTATCCAGACACAACCCGCCTGGATACAATTGATTTATATTCCCAGCCTGGCTTTTACTCTTTATGAGAGCGTAGGAAGCCGCAGTAGATGTATGTTTTTTCCCTTTACGTCGATGTAGCCTTCATCAGCTAATCTGCGAAATATACGTGACAGGGTTTCTGGAGAAACGCCAAGCAGAAGAGCAATCTGCTTCTTGTCTTCGGGCAGGACAATGGTTGTACTGCCGCATTGCTTGTGCAGGTGGTGAAGATAGTTGAGAAACCGTTGTTTCGGCTCGGAAAGGGCAAGATCCTTGATGCTGTTAAGGAGAAACCGCTGTCTTTTGGCGACGTATTCCAGGAGATGACCGGCAAATGGAGGATTGAGTTCAACCAACCGGCGGAGATGTCTGACATCAAAAGATAAATATTCAGACTCTTGCAGTGCAACTGCACTTACCGGATAACTCCCTTCGGTCATTAGGGCAAACCAGGCAATGAGCTGCCCTGGGGTGATAAATGTAGCGATTACCTCTTTTCCTTCGCTGTTGGTCCGTATCAGTTTAATTCGGCCTGATGCAAGAAAATAAGCAGCGTTTCCTTTCTGCTGTTCCAGAAAAAGAACTGTATTTCGCTTGATGGTGCCGAACTGGCAGAGGCTGCCTAATTCAGAGACCTTCTCGTCACCCTGGTCATCAAAATATTTTTTAAGAAAAAAAAGCAAGGCTTCCTGTTTCTTCATTGTTCTTTGTTAAATATGTAAAACGCGCTGATAATAGTCTTGAACAAAAAATATTAGTTTCCCATAACTTAACGAACCACGTATAAACTTGCAAGCTTCAGTTTGTGTTAGCATTATTACCAGAGTGCCTTGTTGTTTAAAACTGATATAGAGGAAGGTGTACCTGCATTCCAGGAATTGACAGATAACGGAAATCTGCATGGATATTTCCCATGTTTTGGGGAAAGAGAATTAAGCAGTGTCCATTCGATTTATTGTTTTTGAGTCATTTCATCTGGATGGACGAACCTTTTTTTATTTGTCTTTGCAGATAAAACCAAAATGCGAATTTGAACAGGTAACTACTCTGAAATCGACGGATCGTGTCCTTGCATCTGGTCGTAGAATCTGATAAGAATCGAATCATGGAATACTTGGCATAACCAGAGACTAAGAAAAAATTTCGTGTGTTCACTTTGCTTTGTGGCTTTTGAATGTATGATTGAGATGAGGATTTAAAAAACCTTGTTACACATCTGAATAGGGAAAATAGCCCATGTTTCGTTTCATTCATACTGCAGATATACACCTCGACAGTCCTCTGAAAGGTCTTGAAGTACATGAGGATGCTCCTGTTGAAGAAATTCGAGGGGCAACCAGACGAGCTTTCGATAATTTGATAGATCTGGCAATTGAGGAAGAGGTTGATTTTGTTCTGATTGCCGGGGATCTTTATGATGGGGACTGGAAGGATTATAACACCGGGTTATTTTTTGCAGGGAGAATGGGTAAACTTGCTGATGCAGGCATCCATGTTTTTATTGTTTCGGGCAACCATGATGCGGCCAGCAATGCAACCGGAACAATGCCCTTACCGAAGAATGTCACTATCTTTTCAACTAAAAAGCCGGAATCGAAGATCATAGCGGAATTAGGTGTGATTATCCACGGCCAGGGGTACGGCGCAAAGGCAATATCTAATAACCTGGCGGCAGAGTATCCTCTGGCAGATCCTGATTATTTCAATATTGGCTTGCTGCACACATCACTTACAGGCAGAGAACATCACGCCAACTATGCCCCATGCAGTTTGGCTGATCTGCAATCAAAAGGCTACGATTATTGGGCCTTGGGCCATGTACATAAACGAGAAATTGTATCTGAAGATCCGATGGTGATTTTTCCTGGTAACATCCAGGGGCGCCACATAAGAGAGTGCGGTGCCAAAGGGGTTACCCTGGTTACGGTTGAAGATGGTCTCATTTCAAGTATTGAAACGCGTGACCTGGATGTTTTGCGGTGGGCAGTTTGTGAGGTTGATCTTTCTACTTGCACAACCGTTGAAAAGGTTCATGAGACTGTTCGCACGGCATTTGAACATGAACGTGACAGGGTTGAAGATAAGCCTGTAGTACTGCGGCTCGTTTTGACAGGATGTTGTTCTATGCATGCTCAGCTTCTTGATCGTACTTCACAGTGGACTGATGAATTTCGTGCAATTGCTGCGAGTGGACGAAATGTGTGGCTTGAAAAAGTTATATTCAGGACAACTCGCAAGATGGCCTTTGAGCAGCTCATAGGAGAAGATACTCCTGTAGCGGGTTTGATTGAATCTCTGCAAAATCTCGAGTTTCATGATGACGATATCACCTCAGTTATCCCTGAATTTGCTTTGTTACGATCAAGGCTGCCGGCAGAAATGCAAGGTGGAGAAAATCCGGTGTGGGAAAATTCTCCTGAAAAATTGAAGGAATTGAGTGCCGAAGTCCAAGAAATACTGATTTCTAAACTTCTTCAATATAGAAGAGGGGATATATGAGGCTTAAGCGTCTGGATCTGAAAGCTTTTGGACCGTTTACCGACCGTATTCTTGAATTTCATTCAAAAGCCCCTGGACTCCATGTGATTTTTGGTCCGAATGAGTCAGGAAAAAGCAGTTCTCTGCGTGGTCTTCGTGCCCTTTTATTTGGTTTTCCTACCAAGACACCGGATAATTTTCTGCATAGCTATGATCAGCTTTTGGTTGGTGGAGTTCTTGCGAACAGAGATGGAAAAGAGCTTGTTTTCCAGCGGCGGAAAAAGAGAAACAACGATCTTTTAGATGAGCAAGGCGAGCCGCTTGATTCCTCAATTCTGATACCTTTTCTGCAGGGAATAGAATCTGAAATTTTTCAATCATTATATGGAATAGATCACGACAGTCTTGTCCGGGGGGGAAGAGAAATTCTCGATCAGCAGGGTGAGGTTGGAAAGAGTCTCTTTGCCGCTGGGGCTGGAATATCCTCTCTCAGAGGGGTCATTGAACAGTTGGAGCAGGAAGCAGCTGACCTTTTTAAACCAAGAGGTTCAAATCCGCAGATTAATAAGGCAATAAAACGCTATAAGGAACTGCAAAAAGAAATTAAAGAGGCCAGTCTGGCTCCTAAAGATTGGAAGGAACTTAAAAAGAGTCTTGACGATGCAGAGTCCTCGCTGGGGGTACTGGAAAATGAGCGGTATGCCAAGTCTAAAGAATTGGGTAATCTGATTCGTTTGCGGCAGGCGATACCTGAACTGGCAGCGTTACGGGTATGGCGGGATAAGCTTAAAAATCTGGGTGATGTTGTTGAGCTTCCAGCTGACGTTCAGGATAGAAAAAAATTGGTAGAGCAGGCCATTTACCAGGCTGAGTCACAGTATCGGCAAAGTTCTGAAAGATTGCAGCTGATAGAAGGAAAGTTACAGGCAATCTCGATAAACAACACGCTTCTTGAACAGGGCGACCTGGTTGATGATTTTCACCAGCGTCTCGGTGAGTATCGAAAGGGACAGTATGACAGCCCTCAACTGAACGGTATGCGGATAAGCCTGCGAAGTCAGGCCAGTTCCTTTCTTAAGCAGATACGGCCGGATATGGATCTGAATGATGTTAATACCTTACGGCCGGCTTTAGCTAAAAAGAGAGCGATACAAACGCTGATTACCCAATTTGAAGCGATTTCCCAAAACCTCACTCAGACGAAAAAACGGAACCAGGCGGCGCAGAAGGACATGGAAGAAATTGACAAAGTCCTGTCTGAAGCCCCGATCGGGCAAGATACACAGGAATTGACTGTAATGGTTAAACTTGCCCGCAAGGCTGGGGATATTGACACCCATATAAGCAAAGCGTTCAGCGAAATTGAGCGAGGTTACAGAGAGTGCCGGGCAGATCTGAAACGTGCAGGGCTTTGGACGGGAGATATTACGACACTTGTTGAACTCCCACTCCCTCTTGTCCAGACAATACAAGAGTTTGAACGAAAATTTCGTGAAATTGCCGAAGACCGGCGAACTTTGACACAAGAGCGGAAAAATGCCGTTTTGTTATTAAAGAGTGCTGAAACTGAACTGAAACGAATTGAGTATTGCGGAGAAGTTCCCTCTGAGCAGGATTTACAGGAGATTCGTAAGAGGCGTGATACAGGTTGGCAGTTATTATGCCGGCAATGGCTTGCAGGTGAAGATGTCTCAGAAGAAAGCCAGGTTTTTGCTGCTGAACAAAGTTTGCCCGAAAGGTATGAGAGCCTGGTGCATCAGGCGGATACTGTTGCAGACAGACTTCGAAATGAAGCTGATCGTGTAGCAAATTCTGCAAACTTCAAAGCGCAAATTGAACAGCAAGTGGAAGTGCTCGAAGCGTTTCGGGTAAGTGAGAAAGAGAGTGAACTGCTTGAAAATGAGCTCTTACAAGAGTGGAAGAATGTATGGACGGAGGTTGGGATTACTCCTCTTTCACCTTCTGAAATGGCCGGTTGGATTAACACCATTGAACAGTTAAGAATCCAAATTAAATATTTTTCTAACAAAGAAAAAGATGTCGCTGGTGAAGTAAGGTATCGGCAGGAATTACTGGAAAAGCTGATGAGTATTCTTGTCAAAATGACAGGTACGGAGTTGCCCTCTTCAGAAAAGCTTGCACCCGTTTTAATCGTTGCCGAAAGAATTATTGAAAAAAACAACGAACAGCTAAATAAACGAAATGTACTGTTGGAGCGTCGGAAAAAGGCGGAAAAAGTACTCGCCGAAACAAATGAAGAGTTGAACGAAGCAGAACATGTCCGTAAAAGCTGGCAAGAACAATGGCAGAAAACAATTTCTGTACTGGGTATCAAAGAAGATATTTCCCCTCTTGAAGCAACGGATTATCTCGAAGCCATCCAAAATTGCATTGACAGGGAAAGGGAAGCAGCCGATCTTAAAAAACGCATTGACGGTATAGAAAGAGATGCAAACCATCTGGAAAAAGAAGTACGAGGTGTTTTGACAAATATAATGCCATCATTGTGTGATCTCCCTTTAGATCAAGCAATTTTGCAGCTTCGTGCGCTACTCAAAAAAGCGCAGGAAGACAAGTCATTGCATGATCAGCTTCTCATCGAGAAAGAATCGGTACAAACAGAAAAGTCTCTTGCTGAAAGGCGTCTCCAGGAAGCAAACAGGCAAATGGAGACGTTGCTCAAAACAGCAAAATGTAAAACAGTGGAAGAGCTGGATCCTGTTATTACCAGATTCCTTGAATACCAAAAATTACAGGAGAAAATTTCAGCGTGTGAAGAAACGTTGATACGGATAGGAGAGGGAACAACAGCTGGTGAACTGGCTGCTCAGGCTGAGAGAGTCGATTCTGATGAGTTGGCGGCTCAAATTGAGGCGTTGCAACAGGACATTGAAGAAAGGATCTATCCGGCTGTGACTGGGACATCAGAAAAAATAGGAGAGTTAAAAAACAAACTTGCGATCATGGACGGAGGGGCCAGGGCAGCTGATGTCTCTGAAAAACTAGAGCAGGAACTGGCGAAAATAAGGCGGCTTGTCGAGCGTTACACACGGGTAAAGCTTGCATCAAAAGTATTGCAACAGGAGATCGAACGTTACCGGGAAAAGCATCAGGATCCGCTATTGAAACTGGCTTCAAAATATTTTGCAGAGCTCACCATGCAATCCTTTGCAGGTTTACGAGCGGATGTGAACGATAAAGGAGAAATTGTGCTTGAAGGCATCAGGGAGGATGGAAAGTGGACTGGCATTACCGGAATGAGCGATGGAACCCGAGACCAACTTTACCTCTCATTGCGACTTGCCACATTGGAATGGAGAATAGAAACCGGTGAGCCTTTCCCGTTTATCGTTGATGATATTTTGATCAATTTCGATGATGACAGATCGCGAGCGACACTTCATACTCTTGCCCGTTTCGGCAGGAAGAACCAGGTGATTCTTTTCACACATCATCACCAGTTAGTTGATGATGCCAAGATAGTAGGAAAAACGGAAGAGGTGATTGTACATACCTTATAACAGGTTCCGCTTTGCACTCTTTTTCTTTATTTTTTGAGTGTAAGAGTATTTCATTGGGCCGGGTATTTACCAGAACAAAGAAACGATACGTATGGCAGAAATAGTTGAAAAGCTTTCTGGAATTGTTCAACGTATAACCTATCATAATCCCGAAAACGGGTATTCTGTGCTCAAAGTTCAATCTTTTCGGAATCCGGAAGAGCTGGCTGTTGTCATTGTCCACCAGATGCAGGTCTTTGCAGGGGCAACTATGGAATTTCATGGTTCCTGGGTGCATCATCCCCAATTTGGCCGGCAGTTTAAGGCCACCCAGGCCATCGAAAAAAAGCCCGCTTCAGTTGGAGCCCTTGAGAAATACCTTGGTTCCGGATTGATAAAGGGAGTGGGGCCAAAAACTGCAAGGAAAATCGTTCGTCATTTTGGCGAAAAGACCATGCAGATCTTCGAGGAAGATATCGAAAGGCTTGTTGACGTTCATGGTATTGCAAAGAAAAAGCTGGTGATGATATCAGCTGCCTGGAAGGAGCATCGGATGATTCGCGATGTGATGATTTTTCTTCAGGGACATGGCATATCCACACTTTTTGCAGTAAAAATCTATCAGAAATATGGTGATAATGCCATTGATATCGTCAGCAAAGACCCGTATCGGCTGGCCATTGATTTTTATGGAATCGGCTTTTTCTCAGCAGATCGGGTTGCCCTGTCTCTGGGCATAGCACCTGATTCAGAGAAGAGGATAATTGCAGGTATTCGGCACGTGCTCTCGGCAAGTCGCGAAGAAGGTCACTGTTATCTCACCCAACAGCAGATTATAGCTGGTATAGCCGCGTTACTGGACATTCAACTGGATGCTGAAATTGCAGCTATCCTGCAGGAGATGGAGGAGAAGAGGTATCTCTGCGTCAGGGAGCTTGTGCATGATGTTGAGCCGGTCAGGTGTTATTATGCCAAATCTCTCTACTATGATGAATGTATAACGGCGGAAAAAATTACGAGATCATCCGGTGCCGGCATTTCTGATATTTCACAGTATGAGAGGAAGATATCCGTCTATTGCCAGAAACACAATCTTGTTCTCAGCAAAGAGCAGGAAGAGGCTGTGAAGCGGGTGGTTCAGCTACCCTTTTCCATACTTACTGGTGGCCCTGGATGCGGGAAAACCACAACCATTCAAGTGATTGTCCATCTTCTTGAGTCCAGTGGTAAAAGAGTGCTGTTGGCAGCACCCACAGGACGGGCTGCTCAGAGAATGGGCGAAGTAATTGGCAGGGAGGCAAAGACCCTGCATCGTCTGCTGGCCTGGAAAAACGGTAACTTCACTCATAATGAAGAACAACCGCTTGATGGTGATTTTCTCATTGTTGACGAGTGTTCGATGCTTGATATAACGCTTACCGCAGCCCTGCTTAAGGCAGTACCCGCTTACTGTCAGGTTTTGTTTATTGGTGATGCCGACCAGCTGCCCTCAGTCGGCGCTGGTAATGTGCTGCATGATATTATACAGTCCTCCGTAATTCCCTGTTTTCGACTTACTCAGATATTTCGCCAGGCCCGGGAGTCTCTCATCATCCGTTATGCCCACGATATTAATGCTGGTGAAATACCGCAGATTCATTCTCCTTTTAAACACCCGCAGATCTGGAAACAGGGTGTTGACTGCATCTTTCTCGACTCGGATGAGGCCACAAAGGAACAGCTCCGCTTTATTGCCAGGGTTAAAAAAAGCGTCAACATTGCAACGGAAATGCTGGAAGATTCGACAACTACGCATTCACCCTTTTACTTTGGCACTGCAGAACCACTTGGCAATCCCTATGAACAGGATCTTGTCATACCAAAAAAATTCGCTCATGTGGATATAGAAAAACTGGCCCGGACCAAAGGTGGCACCGAGGAACTAATGACAGTATTGAAAAAGGTGCATCCCTGGTCCACGCTGCATTATGGACTGTCTGCAATTGACAGTGTGGTTAATCTCTATCTACAGTGGATTCCCAAATATTATGGAAGAGAGAGCGAAATACAGATACTTTCACCGATGACACGGGGGTCACTGGGCACTGTCAATCTCAACAAGGTAATCCAGAAAGCCTGTAACCCCTCATCTGACAATAAGGCGGAGCTTTCACTCGGTGATAGGGTGTTCCGGGTGGGTGATCGGGTGATTCACAGGCGAAACAACTATGATCTTGAGGTGTTCAATGGTGATATTGGAAAAATAGTACATATCGACAGTGTAAATCTCCGATTGACCGTCTCATTTTATCCTGATGGCCGGGAGGTGCTTTATCAAAGAGATGATATTGTCGAGCTTGATCTTGCATATGCTATTACGATTCATAAATCACAGGGCAGCGAATTTTCCGTGGTGATCATTCCTGTTCTTACCCAGCATTTTAAGATGTTGTATCGAAATCTTCTTTATACCGGCTTGACCAGAGCGAAGCGGCTTGCTGTTTTTGTCGGAACAAGAAAGGCTCTGGCTATGGCGGTTCGTCAACAGGATTCATCAAAGAGGCAGACCGCGTTGCAGCATCTGCTTACGGTCGGCTCAGGAAAAACTTGCATCAAAGTATGAGAAAGCAGGGTTACTCTATGGTATACTATCATCCGTTTGTATTTATGCATTGAGATAATTGTGAGATAAATCCTGTTTACGAAAAATTCACATCAGCATATGGTGAATGGTTTGATGAAACCGGGATCATTCCAAATACGTATACGGCATAAGCTCTTGCTGCTGTTTTTCATGTTCGTTCTTATCTTTTACGGGACACTTATTGTGCTGTTTACCAATACCCGTTCTCTTGTCGAAATTTCTGAGCAGATAGTTAGTAAAAATAATGAAATATCCAAGCATTCCAAAATTATGTATGAAGGATTGCTGGAGATGGAGGCAAATGACAGGAAGTACAGACTGCTCGATAAGGAGATTTATCGTGAGTATTTTGAGCAGGGTAAAACCAACTTTGAAACCAGTATGGAACAGATACTTGCTCTTGATTCGGACCAGTATCTGCTGGCCGAAGACTGGAAAAGTCTTGCCGATGAATACAACACCTTTTGGAGTGCGGAGTCAGTGGGAGTAAGTGATGTGGCTGTTGAGGAAAAATGGGCACCTGAAGAGATGGTAAACTCCTGGTTGGATCGTATTGTAGAAGCACGGCTGGCAAATGAAAATGAGATTGAGCAGGCCCTTCTTGCTATAAACGAAAATGGCAAAAGAAGTGTTCGGAATGGTCTAGTGGGTATGGGAGTGACCATTTTTGCCGGTCTTATGGCGGCGTTTTTTCTGTCACGCTCGATATTATTTCCTCTTCAGCGATTAAAATCGGCAATTAAAAAGGTCTCCATGGAGAAAGAACATGAAGAGATCCAGTTGAACAGATCCGATGAATTTGGAGAACTGGCCACCACCTTCAATGAAATGAGCCGTCAGCTTACGGAAGAAGAAGAGCTGCGGTCTGAATTTATAGCAACATTGAGCCACGAGATCCGTACACCACTTTCTTCGATACGTGAGTCTGTTAACATGTTACTCGAGGGGGTTTTGGGGGAAACAAATGAAAAGCAACGAAAATTCTTGGAAATTGCTGGAGCTGAAATTGCGAGGATTACCGATCTGCTTAACTACCTTCTTGATGTGTCACAATTGGAAGTGGAATCACGGAGAGTAACTCCTGAACTTCTCGATCCAAACGAACTTGTTTTGGAAGTGATCCAGAGCTTTATCCCGCAGGCTCGTAAGAAAAAAATAACATTGAAGTTTTTCAGGATGTCCAGCCCGCCAGTGGTCATAGGAGTGGCAAAAGAACTGCAGCAGGTTTTTCATAACCTGCTTGATAATGCGATGAAATTTTCTCCAAAAAATGGTTTGGTAACTGTAAAGATATATTTCGATAATGCCAGAAAAGAACACCGCATGCTGGTCGTTGAGATCTCAGATCAGGGGCCTGGTGTCAGCGAGGATGAACAGAATCTTATTTTCACCAAGTATTATCGGACCAAAGCAGCAAGAAAAGGAATTGATGGGGTTGGGCTTGGATTAAGTATTTCCAAGAGAATTATTCAGTTTCATGACGGCGATATTTACGTTAAGAATAATAGAGATACCGGATGTTCTTTCTACTGTTTGCTTCCCTGTGAGGTTGAGGCAGCAGCGAATAGATAAAAACATATAACAGACTACATACAATGGCTATGGTAAAAAACACACTGCTTTCTGTTTTCTTTCTTTTTCTTCTTACAGTTTTGTCCGGCTGTCAGGGAATAAATAACCTTGGTAGAGTAAAGACTCTTATTGCTTCTCCTGGTGCCTCAGAAACACGTGCTCTTCAGAAAGCTGAAAATGCCTTTATGAAGGGGGCATATCAGGAAGCCACTGATATTTACTCTACACTCTATGAAACGTCAGAAAATGGGGTTATGAAAAATGCGGCACTCTACGGACTTGCCTGTATTACGATAATCACTGCAGAGAATGGTGATGGAGTAAAAAAGGGAATTGCCCGGCTCCAGACCTGGCAGGATAAAAGGGGAGAGGATGCAGATTATTTCATGGAAAACCCGAAAATGATAGCTCTTGCTTTACATGCAAAAAGAAAGACTCTGGATCAGGAAGCGATAATTCACTATGTCGCCACTGAACGGGAAGGTGAACTGGTGGAAGTATGTGAGCGAGAAAAAGAAGAATTACAGGCCATGATCAAGACCCTTCAGCATCAGATTTCAGTGCTGGAGACTATTGATCAGGAGCTTCAGCAGAAAAGAAAACCCTTATGATCCCGAGACATACAATACTTGTTGTAGATGATGACTCCAGTATCCTTGAGGTGCTCAGTGCCAGATTGGAAGCAGCAGGATATAGCACAGTTACAGCTTCTGATGGATTCGATGCCCTTACTCTTTTACACAAACAAAAGGTAGATCTGATAATTTCTGATATGAAAATGCCCGAGATGGACGGGATGGAACTCTATGAAGAGGTGAAAAAAAAGAACGAGCATATTCCTGTCATTTTTTTAACAGCCTATGGCACAATTCCAGACGCTGTCAATGCCGTGAAAGCAGGTGCCGTGGACTATGTCAGTAAACCCTTTGATGGTAGACAACTGGTTGAAAAGATTCGGGCCCTGCTTTCCGAAAAAACGGTTTCCATACCGACTTTGTCAAGGCCGCCGGAAGATGGATTTTACTGGGGAAAAAATAAAGAGATGCTCGAGCTTAAGGAAATTACCAGCCGGGTTGCCCGGAGTTCTGCAAATGTATTAATCCTGGGCGAGAGTGGCGTGGGCAAGGAAGGGGTAGCCAGATTGCTTCATCAGTGGTCAGGCCGGGAAAAAAGTCCTTATATTGTTGTCGACTGTGGTTCTACCCCACCAGGTATTCTTGAAAGTGAACTTTTTGGCCATGTAAAAGGTGCCTTTACCAATGCTGTTCAGAATAAGAAAGGGCTAATAGAGGCAGCGCATGGCGGTACGCTTTTTTTAGATGAGATAGGCAATATCTCAGCTGATATGCAAAACAGGCTTTTGCGGTTCCTGGAAGATAAGAAGATCAGGAGGGTTGGGGCAGTCGAAGAAAAGGAAGTGCAGTGTAGGGTCATCTCTGCTACCAATGCTGACCTGCCTGCCAGTATAAAAAAGGGCTCTTTTCGTCAGGATCTCTATTACAGATTACGGGTCGTTACCCTGGAGATACCTCCGCTTCGTAAACGAAAAGAGGATATCCCGGCACTCTCAGAATTTTTTCTTTCTAAAATTTCTAGCCAGGAGGGACTTGGCAGAATTCGTCTGGCTACGGAAACTCTGGAGATGTTACTCGGGCATAACTGGCCGGGTAATGTACGAGAATTGAAAAATTGTCTTGAAGCAGGAGCTGTATTATGTGGAGAAAATATCATTTATCCTGATGATCTGCAGTTGATGGAAGTACAGGGCTCTGATCTCCAGAACGTGGGGGATGATTCTTTTTCAATTGAAAACAGTGAAAGAGAGGCTATTATCAGGGCCTTGAAAGAGACGGCTGGAGTCCAGACGCGTGCTGCTGAGCTCCTTGATATCAGCAGGAGATCTCTCCACTACAAGATAAAAAAATATGATATATCTGTCTCTGAGTATAAATGAGAAATTGACTGAAAAGTATTTTTTTTATAACTTGTTATTATAGAATATTTTAAATTCCAACAAATTGGTCATAAGGCATTCGGATGAGTACTCTACTGGCCAAAATTCCTCGTAAAAAATAAGAAAATAAACGTGTTTTGATAATGACTGAGTGACGTAAGCCAACAAGGAACGAATATCCCCTCCTGGAGGTACTAAACCACGTCCCATTCAGTCAGGGTTAGAAGAGAAGGTAATACATATATCCTTTCTCCTGATAAGCTGAAATAAGTATTTTTTATTGTCTGGCCAGCTGAATATGCGAGACCATGATTTTTTCAAACGATCCTTCGGCTACAACCTTACCTATGATATTTACCTCCCTGCCGACGATTCCACTAAAGTTACCGCCACCGAGAATATAGGTATTTGATGTAGTCACGAGTGCTGTTCCACCGGGTATTTCTTTAACAGTTCCTGTGAACACCAGATTGTTAACATAGGATTCAAGTTTTGCCGGAAAGATGTCTGGAGGAATTTTGCGAATCTTTTGGTCGTCTGTTCCCAAACATGTCTGTGGTTGTATAGGAATGATGAGAAAACAAAGGAAAAATAAGGGCAAACTGAAATTTTTCATGGCTGTCTCTCCTATGATTCGTTATCCAGAAGCTGATCTTCTCAAACATATTTGCTAGCAATCTGTGTGCCATGATTTTACGTATATGTTATTGCGGTAATAAAACAAAAATCATGAGGATGTTGAAGTGGATGAGAACAATAATTGCTCACTCTAAGTGCAGAGTTTTCCCACTGTTCTCTTCAGCTCATATAGTGCAATCAGACAGTCTTGGACTGCAGGGCCGAAACGTTACAAAGGATTTTCAGAGCAAGCTCAAGAAAAAAAGAAGAGAAAAACCATCTTCTTCCCAGGTTCCAAGACAGTTTTTGTTCACAATCTTGTAGTCTTTTGCTATTTTGCCTTCAAGGGAATGGATGAAGTGCGTTGCGTCCGGGGAAGTCCCTGTTGACCTGCCTGTGAAACTGTCCGGCAAGGTAATGATCTGGTATACCGGAGCAAGACTTTTTAATATGAAGAGATACTGTTTGGGGGATATATGATCATATGCGTAGACTTTGACGGTACCATTGTGGATCATCGATTTCCTGAAATTGGGCAGCCGGTTCCTGGCGCGATCACATGGTTGAAGAGACTCGATACGTGCGGGGCAAAAATAATTTTGTACACTATGCGTTCTGACAGTACAGTTTTTAAAACCGCACTGACAGCAGCGAAAAAATATCTTTTTGAGGCTGGAGTGCCACTCTATGCCGTGAACGAAAACCCTTCTCAGCAAAGCTGGACCTTGAGCCCAAAAGTATATGCTGATGTCTATGTTGATGATTCGGCTTTTGGCTGCCCCCTGATCTACCCTGAAGGGTTTGCAAAACCCTGTGTGGACTGGCATAAGGTGGGGCCTGCGCTTGAGAGCATGTGTCTTGCCGGAAGATAAACCTTTTCGCCAATATTCCATGATAAACCACCATGTTTTCTTTGCGAAATTTTCAGAGTATGGTTTAATGATCACCTCTGATTTCAGCAGTGAAAAACAGAGTGCAAGATGGTTGTCAGGGATTTCAAAAATACAAATAGACTTTAGACAAAGGAAAACACAATGAAACCCACCATCGTGAGGCTCTATAGAGCCGTGGGCGATACGAAGGCGTACTGTTTCAATGTTGAATCATTGAGAACGTTAACTGAGGATGAACTGTATTGTCTTCGGTTGATTCTCGCTGACGGTTTTCGGCCTGATACCGTTGCAGTAGAACCTGTGTTGACAGGGAACAGGGTTGTTGAAATAGGGCCGAGGTTGAACTTTGCCACGGCCTGGTCGGCAAATATGGTGTCTATCTGCAAGTCTGTGGGCATTGATAGTATTACCCGGATTGAGAGATCAAGATGCCATCTGGTTCCTGAAGAGATGGAGATCGACAGTTTTATTGCCCAAAACCATGACCGTATGACGGAGTGTCTTTATGCAGCGCCTCTTACCAGTTTTGAGACTTCGATTGTCCCTGAGGATGTTTATGAAATTGATCTGATGGGGAGGGGGGTGGCTGCCTTCGATGAAATTCCTGGAATATCAATGGATGAGTGGGATCGTAAACTTTATTATGATTATTTTGTTGGGAAACAGAGGCGTAATCCCACCATTGTTGAGATTATGGACCTGAACAATGCTAACTCGGAGCATTCCCGGCATGGCTTTTTCAAGGGAAAGATTGTCATAGATGGCAGAGAACAGGAAGCGCCGCTTTTTCAGCTTGTCACCGATACATTGCAGGCGAATCCTAAAGGTTCCGTTGTTGCCTTTAAAGATAACTCCAGCGTGATAGCTGGCTATGAAATTACCACAATACTTCCTGAAAAACCTGGAATTGTATCAAGATTTGTCGAAAAAAAGGTTCATTATGATCTTCTTCTCACCGCAGAAACGCATAATTTCCCCACAGGTGTTGCGCCATTTCCGGGAGCCGAAACCGGAACAGGTGGAAGAATACGCGATGTACAGGGGACAGGAAAAGGAGGTCTGGTAATCGCTGGTACAGCAGGCTATTGTGTAGGAGATCTGAACATCCCTGGTTATAGTCTCCCCTGGGAACACCAGTATGCACGTCCTGCTAACCTTGCCTCTCCTCTGGAAATAGAAATAGAGGCTTCCAACGGTGCTTCCGATTATGGTAATAAATTTGGCGAACCGTTGATTCAGGGGTTTACCCGATCTTTTGATATGGAATTACCTACAGGTGAAAGGTGGGCTTATCTAAAACCTATTATGTTCACTGGAGGTGTTGGCCAGATTGATTCGACGCAAACTGAAAAAGGTGCCCAGGAAAAGGGTATGCTCATTGTTCAGGTTGGCGGCCCTGCCTATCGTGTTGGTTTTGGCGGTGGTGCTGCATCCAGTATGCTCCAGGGAGAAAATGCTTCAGAGCTTGATTTTGATGCGGTGCAGCGTGGTGATGCCGAGATGGAGCAGAAGATGAACCGTGTTATCCGGGCCTGCAACGAGATGGGTGATAGTACCCTGATCGAGGTGATCCATGACCAGGGAGCAGGCGGTCCTGCCAATGTCTTGAAGGAGCTTGTCGAGGAATCCGGAGGTTGGGTGGATATCAGGAAGATTCGGACTGGCGACCCGACAATGTCTGTTTTGGAGTTGTATGTCTCTGAATATCAGGAGCGCGCCGGTTTTCTTATTTGTCCTGAAAATATTTCACAGTTTCAGGCAATCTGCGATCGTGAAAAAGTGGGTTGTGAAGTGTTGGGAGAGGTTACAGGTGACCTGCGTTTTGTGCTTCGTGATTCAAGAAATAACACCACTCCGGTTGATATTGAAATCAATGCGCTCCTCGGTAATATCCCGCAGAAAACCTTTAGGGATAAACGGGTCAGTGGGGCTTTTACAGATATTGCATACGATAAGAAGCATGATGTGTTTGACGCATTGAACAAGGTGCTTCGTCTTGTCTCTGTTGGTTCAAAGCGTTTTTTAACCAACAAAGTGGACAGGGCGGTGACAGGCCTTATTGCTCAGCAGCAGTGCTGTGGGCCCAATCAATTGCCGCTGGCAAATGTTGCTGTTGTAGCACAGAGTCATTTTGGCAAAACAGGTATTGCCACGGCGGTGGGTGAGCAGCCTCTAAAAATGATTGTCAACCCGGAAGCTGGAGCACGTATGGCAGTGGGAGAGGCGCTTACCAATCTGATGTGGGCACGGGTCGAAGATATTGAACAGGTTAAGTGCTCGGCAAACTGGATGTGGGCGCCAAAGCTGAAAGGCGAGGGAGCGGCAATCTATGATGCAGCGAAGGCCATGCGTGATGTGATGATTCCGCTTGGAATAGCTGTGGATGGAGGAAAAGACAGCCTCTCAATGGCTACTATGGTCGATGGACGTACTGTCAAGTCACCCCGTGAGCTTGTGATTTCTTTGTATGGCGCAATGCCTGATATCACCAGGGTTATTACACCGGATATAAAAGAAAGCGGTTCCGTTCTCATGTTCATCGATCTCAGTGGATACAACAACAGGTTGGGTGGTTCAGCATATGGCCAGACCATTAATCAGATCGGTAGAAATATACCGGATATGCAAAATCCTGAAATTGTTCGACACTGCTTTGATGTGGTACAGCGTCTGATAGACAGGCATCTTATCCTTGCCGGTCATGACAGAAGTGATGGCGGTTTGATAACAACCTTGCTGGAAATGGCATTTGGTGGCAATTGTGGATTCAAGGTCAATATTCAGGGGTGGGAGTCTGCAGTTGCCTCACTGTTTTCAGAAGAGTTGGGCATTGTACTGGAGGTGCGTGAAGATACCCTGGAAGAGGTGAAAAATGAATTTGACCTTGCAGGTCTTCCTCATGAAATTCTGGGAAAAACAACTGCTGAACCTCAAATCACAGTCTATTACAATGCTGAGCCTGTTTTAGATAAATCCATGTTTCTACTGAGGCAGATCTGGGAGGAGACCAGCTATCAGTTGGAGCGACTGCAAATGGACCCTGACTGCGCCGAAGAGGAGAAACGGGCGATTTTCCAACGTACCGGACCACAGTATATTCTTCCCTTTGCCCCGCGGCCGACCCCTGGTGATATCCTCAGCAGACAGGATAAACCCAAGGTGGCCATTCTTCGGGATGAGGGTTGCAATTCGGACAGGGAGATGACATCCGCCTTTTATGCGGCGGGTTTTGAGCCCTGGGATGTGACTATGACCGATCTTTTGGAACGACGAATTGATCTCGATGGTTTCCGAGGACTGGCAGCGGTTGGCGGTTTTTCCTATGCTGATGTCCCTGCCTCAGCAAAAGGGTGGGCAGCGACCATACTGTTCAACGAACGGCTTAAACGGATGTTTACCGCATTTTACGAACGAGAGGATGTTTTTTCCCTGGGAGTCTGCAATGGCTGCCAGCTGTTCAGTCTTTTAGGATGGGTGCCCTGGCAGGGGATGTCTGCTGACAGGCAACCGCGTTTTGTCCGTAATGTAAGCGGCAGGTTTGAATCAAGGTGGAGTACAGTGAAGGTCCAGGCCTCAAAGGCTATGCTGCTCAAGGGGATGGAGAATCTTGTTTTTGGTATCCATGTCGATCATGGTGAGGGGCGTCTGATCTTTCCTGATGATAATGTTATGAAAAAGGTGATAGACGGGGGTATGAGCCCACTTGTCTATGTTGACGATGAGGGAAGGGCTACCCAGGAGTATCCCTTTAATCCCAACGGCTCAGTATACGGTCTTGCCGGGTTATGTTCACAAGACGGCAGACATCTGGCAATGATGCCTCATCCGGAACGAACTTTTCTTGCCTGGCAGGCACATTATATCCCCCGGGATATGTCAGACCTGGAAGTGACACCCTGGATGCAGATGTTTCAGAACGCCTATAGCTGGTGCTGTAAATAACATAGAAAAAACTGGTTTGCTGGTTTCGCAAGGTCAGTTTGCATCCCTCTGCAAGAGGCTATACTCAATCTGGAGCGTGAAGAGAGATCTTCTCTGTACCTGCAGTTTGTAAAGGCTTTAGATTTGCAGACCAGCCAGGTGGCGATATTGCTGAGACTCCAGGAATCGCGAGTCCTGCTCAAGAAGTCTTCAATGTAGATGAGCCAGTCCATATCTGGCGGATTGTTGTCACTGTAGAAATAAAGAGACGTGGTTTTACCGAAATGTGTGCTATTCCGCCGGGTGAGGTAAGCGGCCAGTCCGGTATCTATAAAATAGA
>PDWI01004036.1_pt1 | contig 20121 bp, 17 predicted proteins | sample 1430891 | NCBI WGS metagenome assembly PDWI01 (sample SAMN01162508, study PRJNA174530) | Oral metagenome, whole genome shotgun sequencing project. | biome: Marine environment; feature: Marine mammal; material: Swab sample of the gingival sulcus; isolation source: swab sample of gingival sulcus...
GACTCTTTCCAGCCACTTCTTTTTCTTCTCCTCTTTGGTCAGCTCCACACCATCCTTTTCAGCCTCCTCATCACTGAGAGCGTGAAGTTTGTAGAGATCACCCACCTTCTCTTCAGAGAGCTGCGCCTCCATCCGGTCGTGGCGAATCTCCGGTAATGCCACGGCAACGGTGCTTTTTTCACTGCGCAGTACTGCCTTTTCGGCCTCCTTGCGGATAAGAGAAAAGTCCTTGTCCGTTGCTGTCCGCTTGCCGGAGCGTTTTTTGATTTCAGCCAGAGGGAGCGGTTTTGACCATGGAGTTATTTTTATTGCGACGATGGTATCCCATGGCAGACTGTAATCAAGATGGCGCTCACCCGATTTAATATGGGTAAAAAGGCTGGGCAGAACAATATCGGGCTCCACCCCCTTATACTGGGTTGAGCCACCGGTAACACGATAAAATTTCTGGGTGGTAAACTTCAAGGCGCCAAAATCATCTGACTTGCCAAATGAAAGAAAAGATTTGCTCCTGTTCAAATCCACCAACTGCTGCACAGACCCCTTGCCATGGGTATGCTCGCCGCCGATAACCACTGCCCGGCCATAATCCTGCAGCGCCGCGGCAACAATCTCCGACGCGGATGCCGAAAACTTGTTGACCAGCACCACCAGCGGACCATCATAAGCCTTCGCCTTGCCCTGATTATCAAGCACAACCTTATCGTTAAAACCGTTTTTCACCACAACAACCGGCCCGGAACCAATAAACAGTCCGGCAATATTCACCGCGTCAGAGAGCGAACCACCACCGTCATCGCGCAAGTCAAGAATCATGCCATCGACAAACTGCTCTTTCAGCTCCTCAACCGCCTTTCTGGTATCGTCGGTGGCGTTGCGCAGCGGCTTGTCATCATTTTTTTTCCTGCTGAAATCACGATAAAAACCGGGTATATAGATATAACCGACGCGAAGGATTTTACCATTGTCGGTCTTCGTCTTCACCTTGTCTTCATTTATCTCCAGCAGGGCAGAACGGACAAAGGTCTCCTCCAGTTCAACCACATCGCGTACTATAGGGATACTCTTCTTGCTGCCATCAGGCTTACGCACGGTAAGGGTTACCGTTGAGCCCTTGGGACCACGAATCATGCGTACCGCATCCCGCAGGCGCATATCGGTGATATCCACCGGCTCCTCCCCTTGCTGGGCAACCTCAAGAATGGTATCACCAGCCTTAAGCAGGCCGGTCTTGAAAGAGGCGCTGCCGGGGACAATACTGATCACCTTTATCACGCCATCTTCCTCCCGCAGCATGGCGCCAATACCCTCAAGGCTGCCGCGCATATGGATATCAAACTGCTCTTTTGACGCCGGCGAGATATAGTTGGTATGGGGACCAAAGCCGCGGGCTACCGCGTTAAAAAAACGGTCATAATGGTCCTGCAGACTCTCCTGACGAAGGCGATGAAAAAGAGAACGGTTACGTTGCAAAATTTTGGCGATCGCCTGCTGCCAGAGAGCGATATCGTTTTTCCCGGCGATATTCTTCTCGCCGGGCACACCATCCTTGCGGGCATCACTCCGCTCCTTTTCCAGATCAAGGTATTCGGAGATAATCTGCAGTTTCAATATCTTCCGCCACTTCTCCTTAAGAGCCGCCATATCAGTGGCATAGCTGTCCTTTTTCGCATCTGTCTCAACCGTATCAACCTTCAGCATATCAAAGCCGCCGACCAGCAATTTCTCCGGCCGCGAATATGGGCAGGGGGGAATGGCGATAATATCACCCGGTTGCAGCTGGTCCGATTCAATATCGCCATTTTTTTCTATAAGCATGGCTGGCGTTATTCCTGGAAAACCTGCCGCGATCTTCTCCAGGGTATCACCGTCACGAACCGTATATTCCTCGGTATTTCTCTTTTTCGCCTGTGCAACAGAACCATCCTCTTCCTGTAAACCGATGACAGAGGTGTCCGCCAGCATGTCGCCAACGAATTTTTCCACCTCGTCAATGCGTGCCCCCAGGATATCGGCGCCCGTATCGGGAAGAATAATCCGCCCACGCAGCAGCTCATCATCAATACCTTTGGCAAAGGCACCCAACTGATCGACATCACTCTGCAACAGAAAACGTTTCTGGTAATCAAGCTGCTTCAGATACAGGGCAAAGATCGCTGCCGAGCGCTCGTCATCCATAAGTTTCGCCGAGTAGTGCAGCAGTGGCAGCTGCTCGCCAAGCATGCGCCCCAGCGCCCGGTTTTTCTTTCTATCAAATGGTTTACCTTTTCCCTCCGAGGCAAAAGCGGCTCCATGGCCGACAGCGCAAAAAAGCGGAAAAAGCAGTAACAGTACAACCAGTCTGAATCGTATCATTTTTACGTCACCTTGATCTCAGGACACAACACTTCCGGAAAACGAACATCACCATCAACCAATACCCAGTTCCGCAAACAGTGCGGCGACAAACAAGGACGACAGACGTCCCTGGATGAAAATCTATGAAGAATATGAAAAATTACAATAAGAAACAGTATATCGGGCAAAAAACCAACAAAAAAATAGAGACAGAGGCACAGGAGTCAAGACGAAAACTCTGCGGCAGCAGCAAAAGCAAAAACCTGATCCAGATTCGCGGGAAGCGAAACGCCAAGCGCCATCGCAAGACCTTCCAGCTCCGGCCGGGTACAGTTTATCGCTGCCCCCGGCTCTTGCTGCGCCGCGCTGATAAAACGCTCCAGTCCAGCACGCAGCTGCCTGCGCGCGCTCTGCCGCAGCCACCTCTCCTTTTTCTGCCGTTTGCAAAAAAGAGAAAGCCGCTGATAGTTGACAATCGCCCGACCGACACCTCTTGCCGCGGGGCTCATTCTCGCCGCGAAATCAAGATCCCGCAGGATAATGTCAATAAACCGCAACGCCGCCGCGTGAAAAAGGGAGTCCCGCTGCCCGTCGCTCAGCTGCAGTCGCGGACCATCCGTATGCGAAGTGAGATAATAGAGCGAGGAGTGAAATGCGGTCTCCGGCAGCTCACCGGAATCACGTACCAGATACCACTCCTCTTCAAGCAGTGCGGCAGCCCCGCTCTGTTGCGTGGCCGCCACATCATCCTGTCTCATTGGCCTCGCGCTGCTGTTGTGTTACCGACTCCGGCAGACCAAAAATCTCCCGGATGGTATTGACCCGTACCGTCATATTCTTTCTACCTGCGCAGGAAGGGCTCTTCAGATACTGCATCGGACAGTGCAGCACCTTGGCGCTCATTGAACGCGCCACGCTCTCCAGTACCTTCACTTCTTCAGCTGCCAGCTCAAGCTTGCCGAAGGCCTTGTGCAGCTCATCGATAAACATCGCCTCCATTGAGCTGCGCAGCTCAAGAATAGTCGGGGTCAAGGCGAGGGTATCAAGATAATGCCCAAACTTTTCGGTCTCCTCATTGACGATCAGCTCGGCACTGACGGCCTCCCGTTCGCGCTCCTGACGGTTGGCGGCAACCACACTACTTAAATCATCAATATCATGGAGATGGACATGCACCAGTTCATCAAGTTGCGGATCAAGATCCCGGGGCACGGCAATATCAATAAGCAGAAGCGGGCGCTCTCCACGCAACGGCATCACCGCCACCACCTCATCTCGTGTCAACACAAGCCCCGGAGCGCCGGTCGAACTGATAAGAATATCAATATCGGCCAGCTGGGCCGACAGCTCTTCCATGGCGACCGCCTCGCCGCCAAATTTCTCGGCTAAAATCGTTGCCCGGGCAAAGGTACGGTTCGCAACCCGTACTGCTCCCACTCCCTGGCCGACAAGATGTTCCGCCGCGAGTTCCGCCATCTCCCCTGCTCCTATAAGCAGCACATTTTTTCCGGCAAGGGAGCCAAATATCTTTTTGGCAAGCTCCACTGCCGCAGAGCTGATGGAGACCGCAGACGCACCGATCTCCGTTTCACTGCGAATCCTTTTGGCAACGGTAAAGGATTTATGCAGCAGTTTATTCAACAGCGGGCCGGTCGCACCCATTCCGGCGGCAAAACGGTACGCCTCCTTAAGTTGCCCTAAAATCTGCGCTTCACCCACCACCATGGAATCAAGACTGCCCGCCACCAGAAAAAGGTGGCGCACCGCCTCACTCCCCTCATAGATATAGAGATATTCCGCCGCCTCTTCCAGCGTTACCTTCTCACCAAAAAGAAAATCGGTGAGACGCTGGCGGATTTCCACACCGGCTGCCACCACCACCAGCAGCTCTACCCGATTACAGGTAGAGAGTAGATAGCACTCCTTTACCCCGTCAATATCTGCCAGCAGTTCAAGATGACTCTCATAATCCTGGGAGAGCGCGATCCGCTCCCGAACCTCCACAGGGGTTGTGCGGTGGTTCACCCCCAGTAACAATATCTTGTCAGACTGCATAATTTTCTCCCTCTTCCGAAAGATAGAACAATCTCGTTGCAGGGAGAACTACGGCATACGATAATACATTGATTTCTATCATAGAAAATACTGGTTATCTATAATTTCTCTTTTCGCAGAGTTCAGGGGCGCAACACAAAGAGATACCCTAAAACGACTGGTTATGAATATTTTTTTGATTCTTCATCTAAAAATGACTGCAATTGAGATGCATCTTCAAAAAATGCTGTAAATGGAAACTTATCCGGATACTTATCAATCTTGCTGTGCCAGACAAGATGAACACATGCAAAACGCCCATCATTTAAATACACTACAACATCATCATTGGCGTCACATTTGCCGAAAACAACAGGCTTCAATCCCCATAGAGGATGTTCATGACCAACCTCTAAATTTAATTCTTTTTGAATTCGTAACCTTAAATCAGAATCTTCTTCTAAATTCCACCAAGGATAAAACCACTCAAAACGATCAACTGGAAAATAAAGTTCATCCAATTTAACTAATCCATTTTTTGAAATTTTTGAACACTGTTGAAATTACCTATTTTTTAGATTCACAACAATGGAAATCAGCGGGAGGAGCATCATGCCGCTTGGCCACAAACTCATCCACCAGCCGGCGGCTATCAATCTCCTCCGGTAGAGAAGACTCAAGCAGCGACGATACCACATCCCACTCTCCGGCAAGAATCCGTTCAACAATGCCTGCCGCCAGCAGGCTGTGAAAAAGCTGGGCATGTTTTGCGGAATCAGTATCAAGGCGCAACACGTTTTCCCGCAGCATCGCAAAAAAAGAGACCACCTCGCTATAGGCCGGGCTCAGTTTCTTCTCAAGGTCTCTGCGTAATTTTGCGGCAATGGCAGGGCTTTTGCCACCGGTAGAGACCGTTACCAGCAGATCTCCGCTGCGAAAATGCCCGGGAACGTGAAAATTACTGCCGGCAGACGCACTCGCCATATTAACGAGAATCCCTGCCGCCTCAGCCTCTTGCTGTACCTGCCGTTGAACCGCAGGAACATCCGTTGCCGCAAAAACAAGAAACGCTCCCTGCAGATCACCGGAGGCAAAGGCCCGCGCGCTCCAGCGAATATCACCCTGCTTTACCATCACCAGCAGCTCCGGCACAAGCTGTGGACTGATAATATGCACTGACGCACCAGCCCCATGCAGGCCAGAAACTTTACGCCTGGCAACATTCCCGCCACCTATGACCAGGCATTTTCTGCCGCGAAGATCAAGATTTACGGGATAGAGGGCCATTTATTTTAACGCGTGGAAAAGAGATGATAACCAAGACCAAGGGCAGCGACAAACAGACAATAATAACCAAACCAGGGCAAACGGTTGCGGCGGATCACGTCAAGCAGCAGATATATCGCCAGATAGCCCGCGACTGCGGAACAGACGACCCCTGCCAATAGAGAGAGCCAGACCTCTTTTGCCGGCGGGGCGACCAGCAGATCACCGCCCTGCAGTACAGTAGCACCGACAATGACCGGGATGGACATTAAAAAGGAGAATCGGGCGATCTCTTCCCGCGGGATACCAATAAGCATTCCGGCAAATATTGTCGAGCCCGACCGGGAGAGACCCGGCAGAATGGCGCATGCCTGGGCACAGCCAACGGCAAACGCCCGCCACCAGCCCATCGGCTGCTGCCCCTGCCTGATCCTGCCGCAGAAGACCATAAGCAGCCCGGTTACCGCAAGCATACAATAAGCGATAAGAGTGGAGGTAAAAAGGGCTTCAATTCTCTCCTTGAAGGCCAGCCCCACCACAACGGCAGGTACCGTGGCGACAAGTATATAGAGATCAAGCAGCAGAAACCGTTTCAACTCTCTATCTTGCCGATATTTCCAGAAGCAGCAGAATGCGACAATCATCTGCCAGAGATCCCGGCGAAAGACAGCCACTACCGCCAACAGGGTTCCCAGATGCAGGAAAACATCAAAGGCGAGCCCCTGCTCCCTGAAACCTAGCAGCTCGGCGCCGATCACCAGATGCCCGGAACTTGACACCGGCAAAAACTCGGTAAGTCCCTGTATAACTCCTAACAAACCAGCCTTTAGCAGCTCCACGCCATGCCCTTGTCAACGGAAGAAAACATCAAGAAACATAGTTAAAAAAAGGAACATACCGCACCAGGCGATATGTTCCTCTCTTTCTACAAAAAGCGACAAAAAGAGCGATCAGCAGCCTTCAACCGCCGCCTTTTTCTTCGCGGCAACCTTTACCTCATCTCCCGCTTTCAGTTTATCAGCCTTTTCACAGGTCATGGTCACCTTGTCGCCGTCGACGGAATCAACGGTACACTTTACCTTACCAGCAAAGCTCACAGAAACGGTACCCAGCGCAAATACAGTTGCCATCATCAATGACGCAATCTTTCTGTTCATAGCTATTCTCCATTATTTTTTTTAATCTCCGGTAAATTCCGGGTCACCCAGAGAGTACTGGCTATCAGCACCTCTCTGTTGCTCCTCTTTACTTTAGGCTCTTTCAGGGGAAAAGGCAACCAGAAAAAAAGATTCCTGCTACTTCATCACCTTCATAATATCCCGCTCAAGGACCTTGTAATCGACAAATCCCTGATAACGCTTGACAATATCCCCGTTCCTGTTCACCAGAAACGATGTCGGGATGCCAAAAATACCACCAAAATCATTGGTCACCTGGTACGAGGCCATTACAACCGGGTAGCTGATCTCCTTTCTTGCAACGAAATCGGCAACGCCGGCAACGCCGCCCTGATCAATGGAGATAGCGATAACGGAAAAGTTCCCATCCGCGAAATTTTTCTGCAACTGTTTCAGCTCAGGCACCTCCATCCGGCAGGGAGGACACCAGGTCGCAAAAAAAGTAACAAACAGCACTTTCCCGTTAAAGGAGCTTGAGTCAACCTGCTTGCCGCTTACCACGTCAGGCAGAGAAAATGACGGCATCTTGACGGCCGCCACCGCCAGGGAAGGCAACAGAAAAAAGATCAGTAAAACCGATAAAAGAAGAGATTTTCCTTTCATTATATATTCCTGTCGTAAAAATTCTTTGCTAATTTTGCAAAAAAAGAGTAGAGCAGACGGGGTTCAGCCGCCTGCAACTCCGCTGACTATGATGCTACATAGAGATAAACCGGGCCTTATATTGTCAAAAACTGCACCATACAACACAGGATAAGCCCCACTTTTCACAGTTTGCTTTGTGCGATTTCTGTGATATAATGCTCCTCAAAAATATCTCTGAACAGGGAAAAGTCAAGCAGAAGCTTCTTCTTTTCCTGTCTGTTTGTGTAAGGACCTCCTGAAAAGTAGTTTTTTCTGTTTTCAGGAGACCCTGTTGGCGAGCCTGCCCCCTTTTTATGTTGTTTGTCATGGATAGAAGGTAACTGCGCACAAGTGTCCGGGAGCAGTTACCATTGAAAAAGCATGTAAAATAAATGTGTTTATGCCCCTATGAGCAGTTACGATAAAAGTTTTTTTCCTTGCAGAAGGAAGAGGCGTACGCTTCTTCTTGCACTCTTTTTCCTTGTTGTCGCAACGGCCGCCAGAGCGGAGGTTATTGATCAGGTTGCGGCGGTAGTCAACGATGATGTGATCACCGCCAGTGAACTGGAGAAAGAAACGCAGGAGCAGTATCGGGCTGCGGTAAAAAACGGGCGCGATGATATTCTCACCTCAATGGAGATCATCCGGGAAAAGACGTTAAACTCCATTATTGACCGCAAACTTATTGAACAGAAAGCAGAAGAGATGAATGTTGAGGTCACAGAGGCAGAGGTGGACCAGGCCTTTAACGACAATGTTGCCCGTAGCGGAGTCCCCAAAAAGGTTTTTCTTTACCAGATGCAGAATGCCGGGGTCAGGGAGAAGACCTATCGGCGAAACCTGCGCACTTCACTGCTGCAGGGGAAACTGGTCAATATAGACGTTCAGTCAAAAATCGTTATCACAAACGAAATGGTAGAGAGATACTACCAAAAGAACTATGTCAAGGAGGTTGACGACAAGATGTACAACCTCCTGCAGATGGGCTTCTCCTGGGGTGTTGACGCGGACGGCAGGGAAAGAAGCAGGGAAAACGCGCTGGAGCTTGCTCACAAGATACGGGCGGATGTGCTTATTGGCAAGGATTTTGCCAAACTTGCGAGAAAATATTCAGACCTGCCGTCTGCCGCTGATGGCGGAGATATTGGCGGATTCACCCTTGATGACATGGCAGAGCAGATGGCGGATGCGGTCAAGGATCTCCGCCCTTCTGAAGTAAGCAAAATTATCGCAACGGATGACAGTTATCAATTTTATCAGCTCACTTCAATAAAAAAGCATTTCACTGTTGTCAAGGACTCCTTCAAAAATGTAAAAAAAGAGATCAGAGAACAGCTTTATCGAGAGAAGCTGCGTCAGGCGTATAAAACATGGATTGCTAACCTCAAAGCAAATGCCTATATCAAAAAACTGCATTGAAAAAATAATGGTTGCCCCTTCTTCTCATAATACAGAAAACGATACCCTGGAAAGACAGGCAGCGCCTGCTCAAGGCTCTTCCAAAAAAGCAAAACCCCGCCGGTCAGCCAGCAAAAAGAGTGCTGGCGCGAGCCGCCGGGAAACACCGGAAAGGCCGGGCAAAAAGCTCCGCAAGGCAAGGATAAAGATGGGGCTGCAGCTTGCCGATATACAGCAGAAAACAAGGATATCCCGTCGTACCCTGATAGCGATGGAGGCGAATTGTTACGAAGATATGCCGGCATTCTCGTTCTGCCGCGGATTCTACAGGATGTATGCCGAAGCGGTGGGCCTTAACGCTGATGATATTGTTTTTCAGTTTGAGCAGGAGTACAGCAAGCTGAAAAAGGATGAGGAGAGACTCTCGCTTGACTTTGGTGACGACGGCGAGGATGTGGACTCCATAGCGGGCAGGCCGTCTCTGCTCGCTTACTCTTCCATCGGTTTCATCCTGTTACTGCTCCTTTTTTTTGCGGGATTCCTCTGCTGGTTTTTCTCCTGGAACCCGGCAAGTTTTCTCAGCCAACGGCTTCATAACCTGTCTCCGAGCAGCTATGAAACATCGGTAAGCGTCGCAGATAATCACCTGCAGCAGAGACGGACAGGCTCTCTATATATAAGCTGAGACCGCTCTGCAAAACAGATGGAAGATGACGCACTGGTACTCCATTCACGGGAACTGGGGGAATCAGATCTGCTCCTCTCCCTGTACTGTCGGCAGGCGGGACGCATAACCGCCATTGCCAAAGGGGCGCGCAGGAGTAAAAAGCGCTTTGTCAACAAACTGGAGATCTTCAGCTACCTTACTGTCGATTTTACCGCCAAACCAACCAACCCGATAGCGTTCCTGCACGAAGCGGAACTCCAAACCAGCTTCCCCGCCCTGCGTACCAGCTACCCCACCTATGTTGCCGCCTCTGTTATACAGGAGCTGCTGCTTGCCGGAATCAGCGAAGGAGAGTGTGACAGCAAGATGTTTCAGCTCTCTCTCTGGGCGCTGTACTGTCTGGAACAGGAGGCCGGGAAAAAAAAGATTATTGCCCTTTTTCTGCTCCGCTATCTTGACCTTCTTGGCTACAGACCAGAGCTCCGGCACTGCGGACAATGCCGGCAGCCGCCAGCTGCTGATAAAAGATATACCATCCACCCCCAGGATGGCGCCCTTCTCTGCTCAGGATGCGAAAAGACGAGACACTGCAGTATCATTCCCGGCACAATCGGAATGCTGAATACAGCACAGGATATGCCCCTTGAACGGCTCAACTGCCTCAAGCCCACCGACGCAAGTGTTACAGAGACACTGCACGCACTCCATGCCTGCTGTCATAACGTTTTGCAGCGGGAAATCCACTCCTGGCAAGGCTTTCTCGCTCTCTGCCGCTAACCGGGACAGACGCAATCAGTCGCAAACAGGAACCCTCACCTTGCTGGCAGCGTCCTAACAAGCAAAATCTTTCACCAATTATAATCTGCGACCAGCCGTGCAATCTGCTCCTACCACCTTTAACATAATAAACACCATCTCACTCCCGGCGCCGCGGCAGAACAAGGTGAAAGACGGCACCACCGCCATCGGCATCACCCACCGAGACAGAACCGCCATGACCAGTAACCACCTGCAGCACAAAATTGAGCCCAAGCCCAAAACCGGTGCCCTCGCTCTCATCCGCACCCCGGCAGAATTTTTTAAAAATTTTCTCTTTATCGCCATCCGCCACTCCCTTGCCGGCATCGGTGACAAAGAGATGAAACTCCGTTTCCTGTTCCACCAGTTCAAGGCAAACAATTGATCCTGCCGGACTGAACTTCATCGCATTATCAAGCAGGTTTATGATTACTTGGGTCATTAAGGCGCCATCACCAACAATGGGGCTCACCTTCGCCGGCAGCTGTGTATCAATGGTGATGCCTTTCACATCAACAGCGGCAGCGACAGCAACGGCATCGTTGACCACATCAATGAGATCAAAGGGCAGGCGGCTTATCATATTTTTTCCGCTCTCAATACGGGCAATATCAAGAAAATCAGTAATCATGCCGGACAACCGCCGCGCACTGTCGGAAACCTTTTCGGCATATCCCTTTTTTTCACCGGTGAGTGTATCTGCCAGCAGATCACCATAACCCATAATCTCGGTAAGCGGCAGTTTCAACTCATGGGAGATGATATGCATCACTTCCCCCTTACGCTGCTCCAGCTCTCTTATCCCTGTTACATCAATAATACTGGCGATAACCCCTTTAAAGCCGGAAGCAGCATCTTCCACCTCATGGGCGATCACCCGCAGATAGAGCCGTACCCCTTTCACCCGCAAAACGATATCACAAACAATCTCTTCCCGAAAATAGTCGCGATCAAAGGAGGCGGGAATCATTTTCCTGTCGTCATATTTTTTCTCCAGCCGGCTCTCTTCCAGAAGCCGAAAAAAAGAGTGCATATCCGGCAGATCATCAGAGATATCAAGGCTTTTCCAGAGGGAGGAGAAACCGGAGTTTGCCACCACAACCTGACCACAATCCCTAGTCCAGATAATAAGCGGTACAGTCTCGACATTCATAAGATACTGGACAAAGCTGTTCTGCATCGACAGGGTGCGTATCCCTCTTCTCAGAGCCCTCAGATGCTGATCCAGCCCGCCAAAACGTGGTTTATCAGACTGCTCGTCGCCACCCGCCATTGACACATCCTGCAGATACGGTACTGTATGAAAAAAGGTTCGCGCGCTCTCTTTCAACTTTCTGTTCAGCTCCTTTATCTCTGCCAGCACTTCCCTCGAAACCAGCATCCACTCCACAGCGATATGAAGCAGATAGCCGACAAAAGCCATGAATGACGGCAGGAAAGGATCAAAGAAGAAATTTTGCCAAAAGAGCAGACAGGATAATACGGCAAGCAGGAGCAAAACACCGCAGACCAATAACAGATTCTTCCCCAGGCTATGGCGGGGAAAGAGAAAAACGAGCAGAACCAGCAGGGAAAAAGCAAAGAGAATTTGCCAGTAACGGGGGATGGTACGCAAGAAACTCGAATCGAGCAGATTATTGAGAATTGTCGCCTGAATCTCAACACCGGGAAAGGGATAGCCGATACTGAAAGGTGTTAGCTGGGTATCACCAAGCCCAAGGGCTTTTGCCCCCACCAGAACATAACGATCCGCAAAAAATTCGGGGGGATACTTTCCCCGCAGCACATCACGGAAAGAGAGATAGGGGAAGGTAAATTCCGGGCCGTAAAAATTGATTAACCGCCTGCCGACAGGCTTCGCCTCCACTGTCCCCGCCCCTTTTACGGCAAGGGCAAAGGCCGGAAGCCCTCTCTCCACCAGCTCGACATTGCGGACAATGCCGTCCACCCCCAGCCCGGTCTCTACATGTCCGGCCACTATCCACGGGTTCCCGGAAAGATCCGGTGCCAGCAGCTCATCCCTGTAGCCAAAGGCGGCCGCCACCACTATAGGCACACCTTCCGCGGTAAAGAGATCCATCTCCTTACTGCCTTCGGCAAAGATAAGGTCAAAACCAACGACCTTTGCCTCTCTCAGCTTATTAAACAGAGTGAGGTACTCCCTGCGGGGGAAGGGCCATGAGCCCAGTTCCCTGATAGAGTCTTCATCAATACCGACAATAATGATGTCACTGCGGACAGGCCGCGCACCGCGCAGAGCAAACAGTGTATTCATTGCCTGTTCCGACTGGCGGGGGAAGAAATCGGTCAATGCCAGCAGGGCGCAGACAAGCGCAGCCCCAAACAGAATCGCTCCCCGACTGACCCGATACAAACCCACCTCCGATCCGATACAGTTTGGCCGAAACCCGATTCGGAGACAGAATATGCACCCCGAAGTTCCGGTTTTATTTCTTGTTATGGCTGGAGGCTATCCGATCCAGCTGTACTGGTTACAATAATAACATCATAAAAAAACCTCCGAGGAGAACACCTTCAAACAGGTTAAAACGGGGCGCGGGGATCATCAGTTCCTGCGCAGATGTCCATGCACTCGCCTCTCCTGTCGGCAGAACGGCCCGCACCCGGACCCAGTGTTTGCCCGGTTTCAGTGACTTCAGTTGGTATTCACCGTGCTGCAACTGAGTTCCTCTCTCTATCACCTCAGAGAAGCCGCTATCTTTTGCGATCTCAACATCGTAATAGGAGATATCTTCTCCCACCTCAGACCAACGCAGTATCATATCTTCCCCAAGGGCATGCGGTGCTATAAAATCAAGGTCTGGCACTCCTTTCAGTATAACCTTGCCTGCGCGGCTGAAATCGGAATAAAAGCCGTCAGAAGCAACAGCCCGCACCCGAAAATAATAGGTACCCGCAGCCATATCAGTAAAGAGACAACCTGCCTCACCGACCTCTTTTACTGCCAGAAGAGAAGTAAAATCCTCGTCGGCGGCAACCTGTACCTGATAGCGCGCGACCCCGTCTTCTTTCCCCCAGCCAATCTTAAGGGAGTTGCCAAAAACCGGCGTACCGTCATACTGCAAAGAGAGGATCGGAGAAGCAGGCACAGTTCGCACTATAAAAGAGACAGGAGCAGACGGTTTCCCCTCAAGACGATCCCTGTTTACAGCTGTATAAAAGGCGTAATATACGCCATCGGCAAGCTTGTCCACCAGGAAACCACCATCTGCGGCGTCCCCTCGCCATACGGTCTGCTCTCCAGCCTTATCCATACAGAGCCGCAGTCTGCCATGGCCACCAGCGGCTATCGCCGGAGCAGGGAGATGTAACGGCAGATGGCGATAGATCTTCTGCAGCTCAGGAACAGCAGGCGGGTCAGGCAGAGACTGGGGAGCGGACGGGGGAGCATTTCCCTTAATAAAACTGCCCATCCCCTCTTTTATCGTTACCTCCGACTCCGCAGCAGAGAGTATCACCTTACCTTCAAGGGTCTCAATGATACTTATATCCTCCTCCATCTTTACCCGATAAAAAGTGCCCCGTACCCCGGTAATGCAGAAAGGAGTGCGGGCACGAAACGTCTCATTTTTGCGCAGTTTCTTTTGCACATCAATGGAGACATCGCCTTTTTCAAGAAAAAATTCCACTTTCAGACTGTCATCGACCAGCCGAAAAAGGTAGGTAAAGGCGAATTGTGAGTTACTGGAGACATGTATATATCTGTTCTCCGGCAGCGCGATAATGGCAAAACCACCTTTTCCTGTCAGCAGTGTCTCCCCCGGACGAATACGATCCCCCTTCTCCACAGGATCAAGGGTGTCACCCGGTCCCTTCACCGAAAAAACATCACCGATAACCGATGCAACTTTGGCCTGAACCTTTCTCTTTTTTAACAACTCAAAAGGTATACGAATAATATCACCATCATATATCTTATATGGCGCAGTCAGGTTGTTTATCTTTGCAACCTCTTTCCAGTGATATTTTGAAGTACAATACTCCTTTACCATCTGGATCAGCGACATCCCCTTGTCAATACGCACCGGTACAAGGAGCATCTCCCCTTTTATCTTTGCTTCACTTACGTGAGGCGAAAAGAGAAAGAGTCCGCACAGGGTCAGTAAAGGTATCACCCCCGCCAACTTCTGAAACTTTCGGATATTATGAAAACTCATACTCTCCTATCTCCAGATAAACCAGCACGGCTGGACCATATCGCCTGCCAGCCATAACAAAGAACAAAACCCGGAACTTCAGGACACTACCTTCTGCCTGCGAACCAGATTTTGAATAAAACAACAGACCACCATGCCCGCGGCCTGTCGCAACAGGTTATGCCTCTTCCCTGAGAATATAGCCAACACCGGAAACGGTCTCAATTCTGCCGCCAGCCATACCGGCGTTTGCCATCTTCTTTCTGATATTTGCAATATGCATAACCAAAGCTTTTGTCTCGACAGGATTTCTATAGCCCAGTACCTCGTTGAGCAGGTCACCATGGGGGGCAACCATCGATTTTCTCTCCACCAGATAACAAAAAAGCTCAAACTCGGTTTTGGTCAGGCGTACCGCCGTCCCGTCAACCAGCACCTCCCTTGCCTGGGAGTTGATCTGGACGTTACCAAAGGCAGGGATCTGCCGCCTTGCCTCCCCTCTGATACCGCCACGCCTGAGGACACTCTTTATCCGTGACACCAGTTCCCTTGTGCTGAACGGTTTCGTCACATAATCATCCGCTCCGCAATCAAGACCGGTGACCTTGTCTTCAGTGGCCATCTTCTCGGTGAGCATAATAACCGGCGTATGGTCTCCGCTCGCGCGCAATCTGGAGAGCAGGGTCAAGCCATCGACATGGGGCATAACAACATCCAGCAAAATGATGTCCGGTCGCAGACATTTCACCTGTGCCAGCACATCCCGCCCACTTTTTTCCGCGTGAACAGAAGCGCCATGAGTTTCAAAAAGGGTCTGTAACAGCGATAACAGACTATCATTATCTTCTGCAACCAGAACCGTAACCCCTGCCAATTCTCCCATTTTCCCAAATTCCGAAACTATTTGCGGGCAACTCCCCGACATCAGTCAAACATCCAGAACACAAAGCAACTACCGTCTGGCTGAAAAAAAGAACAGTATCCGTCAGGCTAACCACATACCGTAATTATTCTGCCCGGAAAATCAACCCGCTTTTTACTTGATATTCCGTAAAAAAGATATAGCATGCAGAGGGGATATCAGAAAAAAACCAGCCAGACCACCGGCAGAACAAGTTGACAGCAAAACCCCTACCCTCTTGTCACCAGTTCACAAAAGAGTGTGGGACCACAGCTGTTTTTGTCAGGCAGCAATTACAGTGGGTTCGCCATATCTGTTCTTTACCGACCAGGAATCTTCCAGTCAGGGGAAACACCTCTTTAGAACCAGAGCGACACTAACGCAGAACGATATCGCCCTGCTGCGCCCCCTTGTCGGCCACACTGGCAATCTTCTCCTCCATCGTCTGCATACGATCTGTTCTGGTGCCGAGCTTCATCGTCGTTGTAATCCGCGGTGCACCCATGCCATGCACCTGTTGATGACACTCTTTTACCGCGGCCATTACCTCGTCCCACTCCCCTTCAATATTGGTGCCATAGGCGTGCAGCATGGTCTTCAGGCCTGCCTTCTTCAGTACCCGGTGACAGGCATAGACATATTCGGAAACAGAAACACCCACCCCCATAGGAATAACACATAAATCAACAATAACCTTCATCTCCGACATAAGGCTCCTCCAAAATAGTTATCTTCGCTGCCACGCTCCCTGTCGGGCAAATTTTTCCCTACCCCTCCATGCTACCATAAAAATATCATCGTGACCAGAATGCGCTAAAAAGAGAGAAATATCCGGCAGAGACTTGCAGAAATCTGCCGCAATATCTACTTTTCTCTGGTATTTTTCAGAAAATAATGTACTTTTCCCGGTTTTTCCATATCGCCGGGCACTGCCTCCAAACCATAACCACCTGAAAAGAGATGAATATCAGTATGAAAAACCAGGAAACTCGAGCAATCCTGCGGGATATTTTTCTGATCTCGGCAGGAATGTTTATTTTTGCCGTTGGCGCCAAGGCAATACTCGCCCATCATCAGTTTATCACCGGCGGGATTTACGGCATGGCCCTCCTCCTCTCCAGACAATTGGGGCTGATGAGCTCCGGTTACTGGTATCTGGCACTCAACATTCCGCTGCTCTGGATCGGCTACAGGTATTTCAGTTTACGATTTTTCCTCTACACAACCTATGCCATTGTTCTCACCACATTCTTACTCGAAGTAATTGAGCTGAATTTCGGCATTGAAGATCAGCTCTATGCCGCCATCGCCAGCGGCGTTATTTGCGGGGTCGGTTCCGGAATGATTTTCCGTTCACGCGGCTCCAGCGGAGGACTGGATATTGTCGCGCTCTTTTTAAACCGTAAATTCAATATCGGTGTGGGAAAATTCTTTCTCGCCTTTAACGCCCTGCTCTTTCTCTGCCTTGCTACCCAGTATAAGCCGGATGTGGTTATCGCCTCCATTATCCTTACCTTCACCTCTTCGGTGATGATTGATCAGGTAATAACACTTTTTAACCAGCGGAAAATTGTCTATATCCTCAGTGAAAAACACGAGGAGATTGTACGGGCAATAACCGTTGAGATGAAGATTGGCGCAACCCTTATTAATGTTCAGGGCGCCTATTCGGGAAAACCCAGACAGATGGTAATGACAATTACCAACAACCTTCAGTTGAAAAGGCTGGAAGATATGGTCTTTACCATTGATGAATACGCCCTTTTTATCGCTGAAAACAGTTTCAATGTACTGGGCGCGAACTTTGGCAAAAGAAAGATGTATTAACGCAAGCGATGCTCCCGTTTCATCTTTTTATAGACAAGGGTTGATACCTGCCGGATAATATTGCCCCTGGAATCCATCCATCTACCATAATTGGAGGGACGGGAGCGGCGCTGGATAATGCCGACAATAGCGTAAGGGTAGCGCCGGCCGTTCTTTGCTTTCAGTACCAGAATCCCCATATCGCCTATCAGGTGGGCAGTGGAGCCGGTTTTATTATAGACAAGGGTACCTCTGGGTATCGGTGTGCCATTATAGATACGATCCCTGCCCGGCAGCGCCATCAATCTGCGCAGTTCACGGCTGCGGGGCAATTTATTGTCCCACAGGGCCTGAAGAAAACGAACATAGTCGGCCGGCGAGGCGCTGTTACGATAGGTACGCCCGCCTCGCGGGATAAGTTCACGAATAGTGGTGTTGCGGAATATGCCTGAATAGTTGGCATGAAGGATTTTGTTGCAGGCAGCAGGGCCACCAACCCTGTTCATCACCCAGTTGGTGGCGGCATTGTTGCTGCGTTGAATCATAAGCTCCATCTTTCTGCGGCTGACAGAACCATATTTCAGCGCCCCCTTTTTCACCTTATGGAAAAACGCCAGGGCAACAAAAGGTTTTATCATGCTCGCCGCCTGAAAACTCTTGTTGGCATTTATATCAACAAGACTCTTGCGCTGAGCAAGGTCATATACCATCCAGCCGGTAGTCTCATCCCCCCTGATCCGCCCTTTACGACGCAGGCTATCTATATGCCGCTCAATACTTTTCTCAAGAGAAAGCCCGGTGCTTCCTCCCCCCACGCCCCCCAATCGCCGGGCAGTCCTGACCTTGCCGTCATCGTGATACTTTACATATTTTCTTGCCTTGATATGCTTTTTGACGCCGGATTGGCGCGGCCCTTTCGGGCGCACCCTCTCTTTATGCAGTTCTTTTGATTTTTCCTTACTTATGGTCTGGACAACAGCTGGGGTCCGCGTATCATCAATATGACTTGATTCGCCGTAAACCACCTCGTTACAGTTTTCAAGGGTAAGCGACGCGGTAAATTTTTTTCTGCGCAGCAGTTTCTTGTGTTTGCGCACGATCTTGGCAGCATCTTTTTTTCGGCCCCTGACATGAAGTACCAGCACATAATTGCCGCTGCCGGTCTCTTCAATAACCAGATTCCCGGCCGCCTCATCACCCAGAATCTTGTAGACCTGGGTATAACGTTTCTTCAACGGCTCCAGGTTGGGGCCGATACCATAGCTGATATTATAGATGGGGACAAGAGCCTCGTTCTTTATGCCAAGCGGATCAATAAGCCCCACATCCTGCAGCATGGCGATATGCTGAAACAGGCTTTTACTGAAAACGCCGCCGCTCTCGTTACAGTCATAAACCAGGGCATAATGGTCGTCACGCACGCCCATTACCCGTATTTTTTTCACAATTTCAGGAGGAAGAACACCGGAAAGACTCTCACGATAATCAAGAATCTTCTCAAGATCTTCCGATTCGAGATAGAGAATATCAAACGATGTTTCTGCTGCCACTGCCGTAACAGAAAAGCACAGAACAAGAGACAGGGTAAATAACAAACGGTGAAATAAGGACATAAAAACACTATGGGCATTATGAAAACGAAGAGGAACTCTTCTGCTACTGGCTTCCGGAGCAGTTATGATTACATCACCACAGAGAAAAATGCAACAGTTTGCGAAACAGGGGAACGCCCCATATTCTGGATGCAGTTCCGAAAAACCGTGGTATAGTAACTCTCTGTTCTCTTTTTACCATTTTTCAGCAAAGGAGCGAATATGAACAACCTGCAACAGACGGATGCAGATATCTATCAGCTTATCAGGCAGGAGGAGCTGCGCCAGGCAAACAAGCTGCGCATGATTGCCTCCGAAAACTATGTCTCAAAAGCTGTACTTGCAGCAACAGGGTCGGTCTTGACCAACAAATATTCAGAGGGGTATTCCGGCAGACGCTACTATGAGGGGCAGCAGCTTATCGACCAGATAGAGAGCATTGCCATTGACCGGGCAAAGGCTCTCTTCGGCGCCGAGCATGTAAATGTACAACCCTATTCCGGTTCTCCGGCCAATCTGGCGGTCTATCTCGCCTTTCTCAAACCGGGAGATACCTTTTTGGGTATGGCACTCGCCCATGGCGGTCACCTTACCCATGGCTCTCCTGTCAGCATCTCCGGCAAATTTTTTAACGCCTGCTCCTATTCGCTGGAGAGAGGCTCTGATATCCTTAATTATGAGACCATCCGCAAAACTGCCCTTGAAGTACGGCCAAAAATTATTATTGCCGGCCACTCAGCCTATCCGCGGGTGATGGATTTTGCAAAATTCAGAGCGATTGCCGATGAGGTCGGCGCCCTGCTCTGGGTGGATATGGCCCATTTTGCCGGACTGGTGGCCGCCGGAGTACACCCCTCACCGGTGCCTTTTGCCGATATCGTTACCACCACCACCCATAAATCACTGCGGGGTCCGAGAGGAGCGATGATTCTCTGCAAAAAGGAGCATGCTGCAGCCATCGACAAGGCAGTCTTCCCCGGCCTGCAGGGCGGCCCCCATGACCATACCACAGCAGCAATCGCCGTAGCCTTGAAAGAGGCGGCAAGCGATTCATTTAAACAGTATCAGCAACAGATTGTGGTAAACGCCCGGACACTGGCAGAGGAACTGACGGCACGCGGTTTCCGGCTGGTTACCGGCGGAACAGAGAATCATCTTATCCTGATTGACTTGAATAACAAGGGAATTTCCGGCAAGACTGCAGCCAGGGTTCTTGATGCCTCAGGAATTGTGCTGAACGCCAATGCGATACCCTTCGATACCCGCAAACCCTTTGACCCGGGCGGCATCCGGCTGGGGACACCGGCGCTTACCTCCAGAGGCTTTGGCGAAAACGAGATGAAAATAGTGGCAGAGCTGATAG
>PDWI01004037.1_pt1 | contig 20113 bp, 11 predicted proteins | sample 1430891 | NCBI WGS metagenome assembly PDWI01 (sample SAMN01162508, study PRJNA174530) | Oral metagenome, whole genome shotgun sequencing project. | biome: Marine environment; feature: Marine mammal; material: Swab sample of the gingival sulcus; isolation source: swab sample of gingival sulcus...
ATCCTGCTTTATTTGTGTAAGGTAGATTTTTTAATTCAAATTCTTTTCCCGTTTCTAAGTTTTTGATTTTTGTTCCGTAGGGATAAGCGACGTAAGGCTCGTTATTTAATGCGGTGAAGTAGGGAGCATAATCTATTTTATATCCTTGCTTTGACAAAGCATATTCATTAGGAAGAAAATCAACAATTTCTATTTCTTTTAAATCTCCATCGAACTTTAAGATACTGGTCAATGAATCGAATGAATTTGTTGTAGTGCTTATCAAATTTGTAGCTGCAATATAAAAATTATCTCCAATTATTTCAAAAAATCCATTTTTAGGACATTTTTTTCCACTCTCATTATAGTCATGTTTTTTCAGTTTACATTGAGTTGGCAATAGTTTTTTTAAATGTAAATTACTATCTAACTTCAAAATACAAACTCGATTTCCTACTGTTTGCCTAAAAGGATTAATAGAGTCAATGGAATATATTCCAGCTCTAATAGTAGCTATAGAATAAATATTCGAGGCGGTATATTTTGATGAAACCACTTGATTTTTTAGAAAAACTTCATAAACACTACTATCTTTGCCTGTATCGTAAAAATGTTTTTTCCCCAGTTCTGTCGTTTGATATTCCATAATTCTGTCATTTAGTACTTCATAAGCCTGAGGCCTTATCCCTGATAGTGCCAAAGAATCGCTTAAATCCGTCTTAGGCTGGTAGAAATTCAATATTTTACCTGTATTTATATCATAGTTTATAATATAATTACCGTATGAATCAGTAATGAGAACTTTTTTGCCTTTTGCATCTACATCGCACGAAGTCGTTGTACGTAAAATTACATCTTCATTTTCCTCAAGTTGTATCCTATAATTCACCTCCATTTGCTTCTTTTTTGTTTTATCAACGATAAATTCTTTCTGTTTAAAAGAAGCTATGCGCATACTGTTAGAGGTACAGGCAAACATGAAAAGCAGAGGAAAAGTTACTAATAGAATTATTTTTTTAGTCATGGTTTCACCTATATATTAAATTTATAAACTTACTTAACCACTCAAAAAGTGATAAGTATGACTGTAAGTCCGTAAAAAACGGTCAATAAATTTTTAAGGAAATAGATTTTATTTAAGGTCTATCAGAACAGATAGACCAAGGTCGTAATAGGTAAAATTCGTCTCCGAACACAGCATAGATTATCAGACGATAGCATGATATGCTGATAAGAAAGTTTTTTATAATATTTTAATTGCTCAAACAAGGTTTCACCATTTTCAAAATGTTTTTTGAATTTTGACCTAAACGCATACACAATTTACAAAAATCTGACGAAACTTCCAAATTTCCGATAGAAAGATATTAACTTATTCCACTTCCAAATTGGTATATTCTTCTGTCAAATCGAAATCATAATCAGGATAATCGAAAATCGGCAGTCTGTATTCCGTTTCGCCGATAGAATACCCGAATACATCTTGATACTCGGCAGGATCTTCGCCCATGTTAATCAACTGGCGTATATATTCGTTCATTGTTTTTGATTCTACAATTAGCACCCGTTGCATATTTTCGATAGCAGGCGAGTGTTTACGTGTTTGGTCGTGGTCAAATTCCAAAATTCTTCTACCACATCTTGTAACCCCGATACATCTGAAAGTTTGGCTCTTCCCTACCCCCGGCAAATTCAATACATTACGGTCTGTTCCGAGGAATGGAATATCTTCATGCTTACGAATCTCATTGATATTTTCAATTATATGGGTAGTATCGAGCGGGAAATTCTTGATTTCTTCATACCATTCTTCAGGAATTTTACCGATAACTTTTTCTTCCAACTGCTCCTGAACCGCACGGGCATTTGTAGCGAAATTATCTTTATTCTCCTGATAGCCTTTCACAGAGAATGTATAATATGTTACAACACCTATATCATTCAATACTTTTCTTAGCTTATTCGCATGTCCTCTTCGTGAACCACCTGAGATAAACACCTGCTGATTTGCCACAGTCCATCCGGCACTAATCAACTTACGCACGGCCTCACGAGCTTCGGGAGTAACCTCCATCGAGGTTTCAAAATGCGTCTGAATAATGAACTGCTGAATCCCTAATCTATGAGCTTTAACTTTGAAATCGGCTAATATTTTTACTAAGTCCGTCGTGATACGCTGCGGTAAATATACCGGCAGACGAGTACCAAGACGCACTCTCAGCATCTCTGCATATTTTTCGCCATCAGGGCGTTTTTTATTTTCTTCTACCTTGCGTTTTGCCATTTGCAGAACAGCTTGAAGAATTTCCTTTAAGGAATAATCATTCGACATTAAAGCATCACCGCCCGTAATGAGTATATCACGGAGTTGCGAATCGAATTCCCAGTATTTCATCAAACGCTCTAATTTTTTAGACCACTCTTCACGTGGTTTCAGTTTTTCGAGTTTGAAATTCAAGTGTCCGCTTTGAAAGTCATACATTCTCTGACAAGATGAACACAAACCTGCACAAGCTCGCCCAACCGTATCAGGAATCAAAATTGCAACTGACGGGTAGCGTCTGTGGACATTATCATGTGTAGGGAGTAGCCATCCTGCGGCATTTGGTTTTCCCGGTTCTACTTCATCTTCCATTTCCCAAGCGTGGATATTCCCGTATTCCTTGATAAGCTCTTCAGAATAAATCACATACTGACGTATTGCAGCATCTGAATTTCGCATTTTCTCCGGTTCATTCACATTTACAAGAGAAAGATAATAGGGATTGACAAAGGTCGGGATTCCGGCTTCTTTGGCTCTGCGAAGTCTATCCATGATATTATCAGACAAAGTTTCTCCCAACATTTCATTCAATATCTCAGGGTCCCTAACCGCAAATTTCAAATGGAACCATCTGTCTTCCCACCACTTTTTTGCTAATTCAAATTTTTCTTCTTCGCTCATGCCATGCGGAAAATTATATTCCCAAGACTTGAATTCCCCGGACGAAATTTTATTAATTATTATCTTTAATATTCTATCACGATTTGCCTTACGCATTTGGACTACTTCTGCATCTAAGCCAGACGGATTTTTATCCATCCATTCGATAATCTGCTCGGACTTATAGCTAGGCATATCTCCGTTGTCTTTGAATTGGCGGAATAAATTTAGCATATCCTCATAAAAATCGGGCTGTCCATAGCCTGAACCGTCTTTCCAATCTAAATATAATATTTTAAATGGATTACTAACTACAGTTTCAGATTGCAGGTTTTTATCTTCGATTGTCAATCCAGCATTATCTAAGTAATCTAAAATTCTGATTGCTGCAAAATCTTTCCATCGGAGTTGCTCGAATGCTGTTCGGCCAACTTCATCTCTCATATAATATTTGAATGCTATTTCATTTTCTTTCAAAACCTCTTCTGTCATTTGTCGAATAAATTCTCTGAATTGACGTGTAGTCTCACTCTTCTTCAAAATCTCTTCCAGTTCAGGATTTTCTTGCAGTACTTGGGCTATTAATTCACGCACTCTTGCTTTATTCTCAGGTGAAGTTTTCAGATAACTTATCGACATTTCATGTTCTTCCATTCTTTACTACCAAACTATAACATCATATTTTAACTTACAAAATTACAAAAAAAATCTGACCTAAACTAATTATTGCCTTTCTAAGAGTCGAACAGAAACACAAGCTCTACTACACGATTTGAAAAAAGCCACCCCTAAAAGAGGTGACTTAGCAATTACAACAAGATATTTCAAATGAAAAAATTATTTCTCGATTACTAATTGAGTAACCTTAGTAAATGGGCCGGATTTCATTTCAATGAAATATACACCTGAAGAAAGTTTGTCAACCGGAACAGCTACTGAATATTGACCAAATTTTACATTTTCGTTAACCGGTACTGCTACGGCAGAGCCTGTTTCGTCAAAAATAGTAATTGTAGTTTGGCAGTCAAACGCGACTTCATAATTAATGTCAGCACCCTCTGCACCCACAGGATTAGGATTTACAGGATGAAGTTCGAACTTCATTACATTACCATTGGCATCAGTATTCATATCAATTAAGCGTAAGTTCTCAGCACAAACTTCTTTCAATGATAATGTTGGATCAAATCTATATTCAGGAACCAAACAGCTTTCGTTTGTTGCTACATGATGAACTACAGAAGTCTTCGGCCTTTCGCCTCCCAAATCAGAAACAAAAGTTTCATGATTCAAAGCAACTTTGAAATCCAATGTCATAAGTTGGATTGGATCGCGAGAATTTATTGGATTACCACTATTGTTTTCAATTTCAATATTTATCACAGTCAAATATTTAGGAAGCACATTGTAGTTAGTCATAAATTCTTTAATTCTGTCAAACAAATCAGGATTATTATTTTCTATCTCTTTTAAATCATTAGCAGTTAATATGCTTTCACGAGTTGATTTAATAGTATAATCATCTTTATTTAATCCACTACCAAGTTTAACCACAGGTTTGAATACGTCACCATCTTTTTTAGTTTCCGCACCCATAAAGTTTCCATCATAAAAAAGTTTGATAGTAAAGTCTGTTTTTTCAGTTACATAATCCATATTGTTATCAGCAGTACCAAGAGTCAATTCATAGGTAATTTTATCGCCTCCTGATTCGAAAGATACTTCGCGGTGTTCGTCGCCATTAATTTTAGCATAAGTCTCACGAGGATAGCTTGTTACTTCTGTATGAATAGTTGCCGTAATTGTAATATTAGGATCTTCAATATTTGTAATAAATTCAAATACTTGGTCTGTACCATTTTGCCCATAAGGGTCAGCCTCAGATTGGCTAAATTCAACTTGAACAGTATGGGTTTCGCCTGGATTTACACTGAATACTTTATCAGCATCAGCGATTTTAAACCTTTCGTTACCATCATTGTAGATTGTGAAGTTGTCAGTCCATACAACATCAGTAACTTCGAGTATATCAGACGCGGTATTTGTAATAGCGATTTCAGTAGTATTCGGATAGTTCACACATGTTTCGATAGTGTTTCCAGTCGTTGTAGCACCTTGAGTAATACTACGTGCTCTCCATTCGGAAACGAATTCGATATTTTCGTCAGGATTATTAAGACTTTCTGCATCGGTTACATAGGTAACTGTAGTAACAAAATCATCAAGCCCATTATTAGGACTATCTTTCACTGGATAAAAACGGGCATTAAAATTAAAAGTAAAGTCCTCACCAGGAGCTACTGGATTTTGTTTTTCATCTGCGAGCATTGCATTAATAGCATCACCGTCAACAGCAAAACCGTTGGAACCGGGAGTATTAATATCCAAGGAAATATCGTCTTCAAACCTAATCTCATAAATTCTTACAGGGTCTGCATAATCCCCCCAATTTTCTGCTTTAAATACAATTTCTTTTTCGAAATATGGCTTACCAGGATTACCTACTATAGCAGTACCATCAGGCTCATTTTCTGTAAAGTTGTAGTTTCCAACGCTTGCTTTTGGATGGTAAGCATTACCTTCAAAAACTGAAATTGCAGGTTCAAGTGCTACGCCATCTTGCTCACCAATAATTTGCACTACAACTTTGTGGTGTCCTTCTACAAGTGGATTAAAGGTTACAGGATACATTCTTGTTTTATTGTCAGTAATATCCATAACTTTACCTTCGATTAAATTTTTGAGACCTGTTTTGATACTTTCATGACCTTGATTGTTTACAGACTCAATAAAGAAATACTTCTCATAATCTACAGTCGAAGAATCTTCTAAAATCTTAACATCAGTTATTGTAAAGACTTGATTACCTGTATTTTCTATTTCCAGTGCCATAGGCTTACCTGTAGTACTATCATTAGTATTATATGGGAAAGTCGAACTGTCATATTTTGAATTTGGATTTTCTCTGTAACCTATAATATTTGTACGCACTTTTTCCCAATAATGGCCTGTAGTTTTTATTCCCGGTTTAATACCTCTACCAGTCAATTTCAATACCGGGTCATGCTTTGCATCATGTTCATCAGAGTCACTGATAAATATAATTTCATCATCAAAAGTAACTACATCGTTTGGAGTAAATACAACACCAACTAATTTACTGCCGCTACTACCTGATTTAATAATAAGCGGGTTAGATTCAGAAATTTCTTCAAACGTAGGGTCTCCGTTGCTTTTCTGTCCCAAGCGAACCACTTCGTAGATTTTCGCAGCCAATCCGTCGGGGCCTGTCGCACCTGTAATTTTCAAATCAGAGTTACCAAGATTAGAGATTGTAGCTGTTTTCTCAGGTGAAGTACTATTTACAGTAATCGCACCAAAATTAATATCTTGCACAGAAATTACAGGAGTACCTGTAGTTGATTTGACAGCAGTATGATATTTATAGTAGCAGTATCCACCAACATCTTCAGAGTAATAAGCTTTAAGACCTACGGAATCAACAAATGCATTATGACCTGCAATAATATCATCAACAACTAATGCAGGATTGAAAGTAACATTGAAAGTAACTTTTTCGCCGGGAGCCACTTCTAAGCCAGGAAGCATACCTGATTCATAAATTGCAGGATCAATTCTAAACCCTGATTCGTCCCATTCTCTATCTTTGTCCTGACCTAAAATAATAACAGAATCAACCATCACAGAGTGTTCCGAGTCATTTGTAAATGAAATTTCTTTTGTAATCGGATCATCATCGTAAGCAGCTTGCCCCCAATTTACAAAAGGAGGGTATTTGAATTTAGTTCTATAATACTCAATATAAATAGTGGTATCATTACCGGCTCTATCAGCAAAATAAACCGCTGCTTTTGCATCTTGCTCAGGATTTTCTATGTGCATTCTCCATTCTACAAACTTGGTTTCACCAGGGAAGAAGTCTTCAATCTCCTCTAACACAAAGTTATTTGATTCTGATTTTAATAATCTTACTACATTAAAGTTTGAACGCAAAGAGTCAATTCCTCTTGGTTCTTCAAATGATTCCCCTGATACACTACCGAAACAGTCCATTGACCAATCAACAGAAGGAGTCCAAATATCAGGCACAGACAAATCAGCCAATGCAACCGCTACTGGCCAGCCATAAGAATCATAGCGGTCAAAACCATAACCATAGGCACTAAATGGAGTTTCACCACGAACACCATAAATCGCAGAAGGATCGCCCAAAGTTAAAGTGAGTGACTTCCAATCTCTGCCATCAGTTACACTCGGATCATAAATCGAAGTACCTGCGGTCAAGGCTACAGTAGTCAGTGCCTGCCAGTTGATAGTACCATTACGACCAACACCGTATTCCATGTCTTTCGGTATTTGACCTTTTTCTGTGGATTTGTAACATAAGTTTATATAGTTCCTTTTAAAGTTTACACCATCATTAACCCCCGGAGTACAGAAAAGAATTTTATTTTGGTATTGTTCCATAGGAGTCAAAACCATTTGAAACGGATCACTTTCTATACCATCTTCCGTTTGTCCTGGATTGTATTGAGTTACAGAGATACGTTTATCTGATGAGATTACAACAGGTCTTGTCTCTTCTTCTGTTGCAACTACACGTCTATTCAAATAACCGCTACCATCAGTACCACCAACAGTTGTTAATTTCGCCCAAGGGTCCTCACCACGATAGATATATGTATTTGGTTCTGACGCATAAACACGTATCATTGAGCCATACTTTCTATCCACAATTTGGGTTACATGATATTTATATCCCCAAGTTTCCATCGGCAAATCTTGTTCTATGATAAAGTCACAGGCAGAGTTACCAATAGGAATGAATGCACAGAAGCTACCTGAGATTACGGCAACTGGTTTATTTGCTTTTACGTGTGAACCGGATAAATCATTATAATCACCGACCACACCTATAAGCCATACATCCCCCTTGTCCATTCTTTTTTTCACTCTGTCACCAAACTCAATTTTATCTTTGCCTGGAGTAAAACCACTTGGTCTGCCACCGAGAGTAAAGCTTACCTTAGTCTTGTCATAAGCTGCAACGATTGATGTATAAGATGTCAAATATTGACTACCATTATCTTCTCCAGGATCATTCCACGAAGAAACTACATACTCTTTGCCAAGTGCAGTAATCGGCAAAGCCAAGAAACCGTCAGATGTATATTGGTATCGAGTCACCCCATAAACCACAATTGGTTCATCAGAAGTAACGATACAGGCTCTACCAACATAAACTCTTTGAGGCTGAGGTTTTTGAGAGTCATCTTTTGAATACATTTGAGCGGTAGTAGGAGACAACCCAAACTCTAACACCTCGTTAGGAACGCAGACCTTACTTTTTACATATCCAAGAGCTTCAATAGTAAGAGTTACGTTTGTCGTTACTGCAGAAGCAACGTAAATTTTAATCTCATTACTATTCCCCGATGACTCCCAACACGGGTGGAAAGTCAAAAGAAATTCAGTACCTTGGTTATTAGACCCCAATAGCATCGGCAAGTCTTTTTTAATTTGCTGTTCGTCCACATCTGAAAATGCGGATACAACTGTAACAATCAAAAGGATTGTAGCAACACATACACGATTTAGAAAAAGTTTCATAATCAGACCCACAATTTATTATTAAATTAGTTATTTCCTTTTTCAGTAGATAAATCTACTATTCCACTATATCTAACCTTAATGATGCACAAAATTAATAAAAAATTACATCTTTTCCAAAATAATTTCAAAAAATTGAAAAAAAATCACAATTATTAAAACTAATTCACTTTTTAGGCACAGTTTAAACTATTTAGCAGATACAAAACTTATTTTTTATTGAAAATTGCATCAACAATGCATGTTTTGGAACTTTATCATACTATACGATATAATAATAAATGGTTATTATTATACTAAAACTAATTTTTACTCATCACAGTAAACTAATGGCTTGATTTTTGCTTAAATGAATTCCTATATTGTAACTTTTTTTAGATGATACCGGATAGGCAAAAATGACTAATACTTTATCAGTTTGCATGATTATTAAAGATGAAAAAAAAAATATTCAGAGGTGTATAGAATCATTCACAAGCATCGCAGATGAAATAATAGTGGTTGACACAGGTTCGACAGATGGAACCTTAACTATTTTAAAAGAAATGGGGATAGAGTATTATCAAGCTGAATGGAATGACAATTTTTCCGACATTAGAAACATCGCTATAAATTACGCAAGTAAGGATTTTATTTTGTCTATTGATGCCGACGAAGTTTTAGTAAATCCATCTACTGTACGAGAAGTTTTAGCAAAAGCAGACGAAAAAGTTGGCGGTTTTTTAGTGGAGATAGCCTCTCCTGCCTCTCCTTCGGATAGTCAGCATATTTATTTCGGCAAGAATGTCCGCCTTTTCCGTAATCACCCGGAAATTCGCTTTGAAGGAATTATACATGAGCAGATTGCAAAATCTATCGTAAATACAGGCTTTACCATAGAAGACAGCAAAATCATGCTTAACCATCGAGGGTATCTCAACCGTATTGATATGCTCAAAAAACACAAGCGAAATCTTTCAATGCTATTGCAAGCCCACGAGATTGATAAAGAAAATCCAAACTACTATTACTATGCCGGTAAATCCCTGATGATTCTACAGGAATTTGAAACCGCCTCTTCAATGTTCGAAAAAGCAATAACTCACCTTGAAGAAAATAATCCCATGCTCCAAATGGTTTACAATGCCTATGCACATAATCTGCTATCATCTGGTCATATTGACAAATCAATTGAATATGCCAAAAAATCTTTGGAGATACAGGAACATCAGGTTCACGCATACATCATAATAGCAGAATGTGAATTCCTAAGAAAAAACTATTCCGACTCCCGCACATATTACAAAAAAATTATCGTTTATAATTCACAGATAAGAACTACCAAGCACCCAACAGGTGACTACTACATACCCCCTGAAGAAATATTTTTCCGTTCCGGTCGTGCTGCACTTGCTATGAAAGATTATGAATCCGCCTCTACTGATTTTAAGAATGCCCTTAAAATTAACCCGGGTGATTGCAACAGTATCACAGGGTTGGCCAATGTACAATTCAAATTAGGCAACTATTTGGAATCTCGCGAACTATTAGCTAAAGCCTTAAAACTTTCCCCGGAAGATGAACATATCAAAAACTTCTACGATAAAGTGTCGCTAAAAATTGCACCAGCATCGCTTACACCAGCAGAAAAGAAAGCAACTTTATCTGTTTGTATGATAGTAAAAAATGAAGAGAACAATCTACCGAAATGCTTGAACAGTATAAAAGATTTGGCCGACGAAATAATCATCGTGGATACAGGTTCGCAGGATAATACAAAAAAAATTGCCGAACAATTTGGAGCGAAAATTTTCGATTTTGAATGGATAGATGATTTCGCTGCAGCAAGAAATGTATCAATAATGCACGCAACTATGGACTGGATTTTATACATAGATGCGGACGAAACCTTAGAAGAAAATTCTAAATCCGATTTTAAGCAGATGTTGTCTCTAATCAAAGAACCTGTCGGAGCTATCAACTGCGTAATCGAAGGCGAACAGACTAATCCTGACGGAACATCAGATATTCATCGAGGGGCATACCCTAGAATTTTCAGAAATTACGGATACCCTACTATCAAATTTTCAGGAGCGGTACACGAACAGATTACCCCGTCCCTACGTGAACTGAAAAAAGAAACGATTATGTCGGATATTACAATCCAGCACTCAGGCTACGCAATCGAACCTGACGCACTTTTGGAGAAAGTAAAACGTAATTATCAACTTCTGATAAAACAATTACAAAAAGAACCTAAGAACGCTTATATTTGGCATCAATTAGGGCAAACTCTCGGACAGATGAAACTGCTCAAAGAAGCCGAAGAAGCTCTACTTTTCGCAGAGTCTTTGGGAACTTTATCAGACTCAATATCCGCTACAAATTCCGCACTTCTCTCGCACTATTCAGGAAAACGTGGTGACTACCAAAAGGCTCTCTACCATGCAGAAAAGTCTGTTTCACTTGTCAATGATTTTCTATACGCTAGATACCTCAAAGCATTTGCTCTACTCTATTTGGAGCAGTTTGATTTAGCAGAAAATGAGTTCATTGAAGCACTGAAGATATCAGATAAGAAACAGAAAATTTCCGGCTCAGGTTTCGAAATAATAATATCCAAAGAAAATATTCTAATGGGTTATGAAATGGCAAAAAATAAACGTATCGCTATAAATTAGGAAGAGAAAACCATATAGTCAAGTCCCCCGAGTTTAGTCGAAGGGACGGTATATCCGAAAAAAAACATTTTTTGAGAGGAGGAGAGTATGTATCAAAAATAATTTACACAATCAGTCTAGCCCCAAATTCTTCAATTAATTGTTTCTCAATAGGATTGAGGTTCTCAAGATTTTGAGGATCTTCTACAGATTTATTTTGAGTTGCTTGTGGAGAAGACTGTGTTTCCTGACGAACAGGAATATTTCCGGCAGAAACACGTGGAGCTTGATGCACAGGATTTACGTCATTTTTTTTTTGATCCACTCCCAATGTAGCCATTTGTGCATCTGCTCTATATTCAGGAATAGTCCGGATTTCATTTATCAGTTTGCTTATTTCGACCGATGTATTCAGATTAGATAACTGAATTAAAGCTAACTCAAAACGTATCCTCGGCTGTGGCGAAAATCGAATCTGCTGCTCGGCTGTATTGACAAGGTTCATCATACGAATAATATCATTTTTTTCAAACTTAGCGGCAGACTGCTTATATCTTTCAAAAAATGATTCTGATGTATCAACTAATCGTTTATCAGGACAAAGTTTGATAGCAATGATATTTCTAAGATGTTCCAAAAGCCCTTGCATAGTTTCGAGTATTCCATATCCTTTCTGAACAACTTGATCGCAGAGTAATAACATTTGGGCCGTATTTTTCTGATGAATTGCATCTGATATGCTGAAATAAAAATCTTCATCAATAAGATTCAAAGAATCGGCTAATTTTTTATAGCTAATATCTTTTCCGCAGAAGGCCACGACTTGGTCATAAATTGATTGAGAATCACGCATTGAACCATCAGCTTTTTTCGCGATAGTGATAAGTGATTCTTCGTCGATTGTTACATTATCACTTCCAGCAATATATTTCAACTGTCCCACAATATCGGGAATTTCCATACGACGAAAATCAAAACGCTGACAACGACTTATAATAGTAGGAAGAACTTTGTGAGCCTCTGTAGTTGCAAAAATGAAAATCAAGTGTTTTGGTGGCTCTTCAAGTGTTTTGAGCAGAGCATTAAATGCCTGCTTGGATAGCATGTGAACCTCATCAATGATATAAATCTTGTATTTTCCGGTGCTTGGCGGATACTTGACATTTTCACGGAGAATACGAATATCTTCGACACTATTATTAGATGCACCATCAATTTCGAAAACATCCATGGAACGTCCCTCAAGCGTAGTTACGCATGCTTCACACTCGTTGCATGGTTCAAAATCAACGGGAGCTTCACAATTCAAAGCACGGGCAAAGATACGAGCAGAGGTAGTCTTACCAACCCCTCTCGGGCCGCAGAAAAGGTATGCGTGATGTACCCTTTGGCTACGAATGGCATTTTTTAAAGTATCGGATATATGATCCTGACCCACTACATCGTGGAAACACTGTGGTCTGAACTTCCTTGCGGTTACTATAAATTCCTGTTGTGTTTGCTTTTCCATAATTATATTTCTAATTAATTTCAGATTAAATATGCCATAAAAAGCAATACAAATATAAAAAAAAGTTGCCGTATAGCAGCAACTTTTCAAAACAAAAATAAAAATCTCTATTTTACTTATTTACGATTTCAGCCAACGCTTTACCTGGTTTGAATTTCGCTACTTTTTTCGCTGCGATTTGCATTGGTTCACCAGTTTGAGGATTTTTACCTGTTCTTGCTGCTCTTTCAGAAACAGAGAAAGTACCGAAACCGATTAATGTTACAGCACCACCGTTTTCTAATTCGCCGGTGATAGCTTCAAACGTGCTTTTTACTGCTAATTCAGCTTTGCTTTTTGTGATGTCAGCATTTTTTGCTACCATGCTAATAAGTTCTGCTTTATTCATTGCATAACTCCAAAATAATTAATAAAAAATCTATCTAAAATTAATACACTCTCTTAAACTCTAAGTCGAACACTCAAAATTATAAAAAAGTTTTGAAATAACAAAACAATTACAAAAAAAAATTTTAATTTTGTACTATTGCATTGCCAACAATATGCAAATTATAGTTTTTTTTTGAATTACACAAATCTTATTTATGAAAACATCAAACTTTTCTTATTTTTTTTCAAAAATAATCGCTTTTATATTAATTTTTATAAGTTTTACTGTAAATCTTTCTGCACAGTGTACTTGTACAAATGGAGCTGCAATCGGCGGAATGACACCAATTTCAGGGACGACAAATATCGGAGTTCAGCAAAAACAAAACCTAAGTTTAAGCCTATTTACAAGCTATGGACAAGGAAACCAGTACTATTCCGGTACAGAAAAAGTCCCAAATATTGATGTAGATGAGATGTCATATTCTTTTTCATCAATCTTAGCTTCATACGGAATAAACGATAAATTCACAGTTGAAGTCGAAACAGGATATTTCTTAGACAAAATGCAGATTATAAAAAAACACAAATATAATGTGCATGGGTTTTCACATATAGGATTAACAGCAAAATATAATTTCTATCATTCAATTTCTAAAGAATTAGAATTTACTGCCGGATTATTAGGTAAAGTACCACTACAATTCAAAAATGAGAATGTACCACAAAATATTCTACCATCTTCTGGTAACTATGAAGGCGGAATATTTCTATTCTTTCATAAAGGATTTTCAGACTATAACTCTCGTATTGTACTAATTAATCGCAGTGGTTTCTCAGTCGAAAACGGAGTAGAATACAAGTATGGTAACTACTATTATACTTCGGTCTATTATATCTATTCTCTTTCCGGGAAAATTTCTCTACTCGGAGAAATCAGAAATGAAATTCAAGAAAGAGACAGATATGAGAGGAATCTATTCGAGGATAGTGGCGGATATAGTTTTTATTTTACTCCACAAATTAACTATACCTATCAAAATTGGAATTTTTCCATTTTGGGCGATATTCCTATTTATCAATACTATAACGGAAGTCAATTAGGGAAACAGTTTTCCGTATCATTTAATATCAACTGGGAAATTTCTTTTAATCCAGATGACCATGATCAATCTTCAGAAGAGTATAATGATAATTAGATCGTCCAAATACACCCTAACAAAAAATTTGATTTTCATACCTACGACAATCCGCTTTATATTTTTTTAATAAAATTAAACAAAATATACAATATTATTTTTTAGTTCCGTACATAAAAAAAGTTACATAGATAGCTTTATGTAATTTATTAAATAGTTTTACATAAAACTATCTGTATTTATTGGTAATTTACATTATAAATATAGGTTTAAGTATGTATAAAGTTTTATCAAGTAAATTTATCTACGGGGCATCTCCCCCATCTAAGAAAGCTCTCAGCACGTATTCCTCGTATTTTAACATTTCTACAGATGTTTATCTAAATATTTACAACTGCATTTTATCATTAAATAAATCAGGAGATTAGATATGAAAATTCAAAGAATAAATACTTTCTTTAGAAAAGTGGGTACTTTTCAAATAAAATACAAATGGTATTTTCTTGTATTTGCACTTTTGCTTGCGGCCTTTGGCGTAACAGGTTTGAAACATATCGAAATAGCTAACGCCCGTGAAGATTGGTTTGATAATAAAGAAGCCATTGAAATAGCGACGAAGAAATTTGAAGAACAATTCGGTAACAACGATAATGTAAGCATACTGATAGAAGCAGAAGATATTTTTGACTTCGAAGTATTAAACATGATAAAAGAATTAGGTGATACTATGCTTGATAGCATACCGTATGCAGATGAAATAACATCTTTGGTTGAGCTTGAGATTTCTGTCGGAACAGAAGAAGGCTTAGAAGTAATTAATCCTTTTGAAAATGGGATACCAGAAAGTCAGGAAGAACTTGACCAAATACGGGAATTACTTCTTTCTCGCCAGGCCATAGTCGGCAAAATATTATCTAAAGACTGCACGGAAACTTGGCTTACTCTTTCTCTATTAGAATATCCTAAGCAAGAGGAATGGGAGAAAGAAACCAATATAGACCCTCTATTTCAAACAGGGGAAGTTGCAATACGAATCATCACCGATGCAAAATGGAAAAGTAACAAATATACTCTAAAACCTGTCGGACTACCATATACCGAAACTGAAGAACGGGATTTCTTTGGGCCAGAAATGAAAAAACGAATTATGATTGCATTTGCAGTTATGATTGTGCTATTAACAGTTTTTATCCGTTCGTTCAGAGGAGTCATAGTTCCAACCATAACCACATTTTTAGGAATAATTGTAGTTTTTGGAGGTATGGGTTGGTTTGGAATTGGATTAGACCAAAATATGATGATGCTTCCAGTTATTCTCGGAATGGCACTATCAGTAGGCTACTCCATACACTTAATTAATGCGTTTAAACGAATTTTCAGGAGAACTGGAAAACGAAAAGAAGCCGCAATAGAATCTGTAGAGGAAACCGGTTGGCCGATATTCTTTACCGCAATTACCACAATAGGCTCAGTACTATCGTTCATTTCGGCAGGAATTATGACTATTGCATGGGTTGGATATACCTGTGCAGCTTTTGTTCTTATAGATTATTTGTTTGTAATAATCCTAATTCCAATCCTAATGAGTTTTGGGAAAGATAAGGTAATTACAGAGGAAGATAAAAATAAACTCACTAAATTTGAAAAACAGATGGGTGGTTTTGGAAAATTTGTCCTCAATAATAGAATTACAGTAGTAGTTGTATTTGCTATTAGTATGCTATTTATTGCTCCCGGCATAAAGTATGTAACTACCAATATGGATATGTTTCAATTTATGGGTACTAAGATACCATATATAAAAAGGGTTTACGATATTACGCAGTCTCAATTAGGCTCTTATCTTACCTATAATATTACGGTCAATTTTGACGAACCCGATGCCATCAAAAACCCCGATGTTCTTAAAAAGTTCGATACAATGCTCAGTGAGATTTCAAAATTCAAACTTACCAAGAAAAATGAAGATGCTGCTTCTGTATTTTCAGTGCTTGATATAATCAAAGAAATGAACCAAACACTGAATAGCGACAATATCGAATATCATACTATCCCTGATGATAGTGAAATGATTGCACAGCTACTTCTGCTTTACGAAATGTCCGGCGGTACAAAAACTTTTAATTGGATAGACGAGGACTACTCTATGCTGAGAGCACAAATCCAGCTTGAAAAATTTGTTACTAATGAGATTGCAGAAGAACTAGTGGCTATACAAAAAATGGGAGAAGAATATTTTCCTAATGCAAAAGTCAATTATGTTGGTAGTGCCATTCAGTTTGTAGAATTAAATAAAAAAATTGTAACGGGTGAACTTAAATCCGTTATTTGGGCATTAATCATAATCGGAATTCTTTTGATGATTGTATTCAGCAGTATCAAAACTGGACTTATTGGATTGATTCCGAACTTTGTACCGTTGATTGTTATTGGCGGTTTTATGGGATATTTCGATTCCCCATTAGATATGATGACTATGACCATTATGCCAATGCTATTGGGGATTGCGGTAGATGATACTATCCACTTTATAAATCAAATCAAAATTGAATTTGAAAGATGCGGTAACTATAATCAGGCTATCATTACAGCATTCCAAACTGTTGGAAAAAGCTTAGTAATGACAACCATAATTTTATGTGCCAGCTTTGGGGCATTCTGTCTATCTCCAGTTGCCAATATGGTACGATTAGGTTATTTAGCTCCATTAGGACTAATAGCAGCATTAATAGCAGATTACTTTGTTACTCCAGCGTTTATCAGTTTAACCAAACCTTTTGGAAAAGAAAAAGAATAAAATCATAAAAATAAATTTATTAATTAATAGAGGTATAAAATGAAAACCAATAGAATTATTATTTTAATCGTAGGATTATTTTTAGCAATCAGTTTACAAGCTCAGACTGGTCGAGAAATAGTGCAAAGAGTTAAAGACCGTCCCGAAGGAAATTCCAGGTCATCAGAAATCACAATGAAGCTAATCAATAAAAAAGGAAAAGTGCGTGAACGCAAAATAGTTTCCTATTCTATGGATGTAGGTAAAGAAAAAAAGGATAGTAAAACGCTAATGTTTTTTAAATATCCAGGTGATGTAAAAGGTACTGGTTTTTTAACATGGGATTATGACAAAATCGGCAAAGATGATGACAGATGGTTATACCTTCCTGCAATGAAAAAAACAAGACGTATCAGCGGTTCATCAGCAAAGAAAGACTATTTTATGGGAACAGATTTCACCTACGACGATATGGGAGATCGCAATATAGATGAGGATACTCATAAACTTCTACGTGAAGAAACCATAGATAACCATAAATGCTGGGTAGTAGAATCAACTTCAAAGGATAAGCGAGATATATACTCCAAGAAAATCTCATGGGTTCGCAAAGATAACGATATGGTAGTAAAAGTTGAATATTATGATAAGAAGAACAAACTACATCGTAAATTAATTATCTCCGACATAGTGAAGGTTGATGATATATGGGTAGCAAAAAAAATGCAGATGACCAATGTACAGACTAAACACCAAACAATACTTTTAATTGAAAATCCTAAATTTAACATTAATATTAAAGAAAGTTCTTTTACTGTTTCTAATTTAGAAAAAGGACATATTTAATAGATTTCAAAATATATCTCATTGAAAAATATGGAACTATCAAAAATAATAGAAAGAATTGTACTTTGTACAATTCTTTCATTACCAGTTACTCTTGTAGCTCAATATGAAGAGATTGACTACAAATTCAGCGGATTTGCAGACACCTATCACGCGGTAAGAAGTCAATCCCCTTACGATTTTATGAGTTCCCGTACCCGTTTGCGTACAGAATTAGAAGTCAATAGGGAAAATTCTTATCTTTTTACGTCTATTAATTCGCAATATAATAGCCTACTGCCTGAACAAACAGGTATTGAATTGCGAGAAGCATTTTTCCAATATTCAACGTCAAACTGGGATTTTAAAGCCGGAAGACAAATTGTAATTTGGGGGGTATCCGATGGAATGAGTGTTACAGATATTGTCTCACCAATGGATTATAATGAATTTCTTGCTCGCGATTATGATGATATTCGCATTCCTGTAAACGCAGTCAAATTGAAATATTTCAATTCCACACTATCTGCCGAAGCAATTTTTATTCCGACATCAGCATACTTTATTATTCCAACAGCACCTAATAATCCATGGTCGATGCTACCCCAAAGGAAAAATTTGACCTATCAAACCGATATAGAAAATCACCCTAAAACCTCATTGAAAAACAGTGAATACGGCGGTCGTTTATCATTCTTTTTATCGGGTATTGACTTTAGTTTGGCTACTCTGCACACGTGGAATAAGATGCCGATAATGCAGTATATCCCATCTGCCAATCGCGACACAATCTTTGCGAAAGGAATTTTTGAAAGAATGGATATGCTTGGTGCTGATTTTTCTATGCCACTTGGAAAATTTGTAATTCGCGGAGAGGTAGCGGAATATTTTGGAAACCTCCAACAAACCAATGATTTACAAAAACTTAGACGTAATACTACTAAAATGCTACTGGGTTTGGATTGGTATCCCGGCAATGATTGGACTATTACGGCACAGTACTCGCATCAATATATCCCCGATTATGTTGATGCAATAACATCGCCCGAAAATATGTCAATTTCAACCTTTGGTATCACCAAACTTCTAATGGAGAACACATTGAAATTATCGACATTCATATACAGCGACCTCAATAATAATGGTTTTTTCAATCGCAGTAGTATTGATTATTCATTGAGTGATCAAATTCATCTCTTATTGGGGTATGACTGGTTCCACGGTGATGAGGGAATGTTTGGTTTTTACAAAGACAATTCCGAAGTATGGCTCAAAGCCAAATACAGCTTTTAGCGAATCATATTTTTAAGTGAAACAAAACTCCCCTGTCAAAATGAGAGGGGAGCTTTTTTGAGAACCATCAGACATTTTGAAAACGTCTGAATGGGCGGGTTAAGAAGTTATTCGTCAATAGAAAATGAAAATTACTTTTCCTTTTTTAGGAGGATTTTTCCAATATAATCTGTAAATAAGTAGAAAGGCCTTTCAAGTAATCCCATTACAAGAAACGATATGTATAGTAACGGAATAACTCGCCAGTGTTCAACAAAATTGAACCACCCCGAAATTTCTCCGGTAACGAGACAAACTATTAACATTACAAACCATTTAAACAAATACCAACTTACTTTTCCTTTTTTAGGAGGATTTTCATATTTCATTTTCCCTTCCCTTTTTATTAATCTCTCTCAGCAACCTTTCTCACAATAAATCTTTCAAATTTTGCACCTACGATTCCAACTAATAGAACCAATGGAAGATAAAATACAAATAATTTGAATACCGAAATATATGATAAATCAACAGCGAACAATACAGCCACAATGCCAATAAGCATATAGTTAACTTCTTTGGATTTAGATTTAATTTGTGTTAGTATTGCATTCATTGTTTACCTCATAATATTTTAAATATTTATTGTCTTAGTCATTTTACATAAACAATAATTATCAATAACAATGGCTTTAATTTACGACTTTTTGACGACATAACCAAATTTTTCATAAAAAAAGATATAAATAATTTTTTTATTTTTCAGCAGAGTAGCCTAAAGTCTTGATTATAAGTGGTTATACACACAAAACTCCCCTCTTAATTAAGAGGGGCTTTTATTTTCAATAAAGACTTGGCATCAACTTACGCCATACGAGGGTATGCTCCCACAGGTTACCCGAGCAGTACCATCGGCACAGGTATCTATACACACAAAAAGCCCCTCTTTTTTTAAGAGGGGCTTTTATATTCAAAAAAGACTTGGCATCAACTTACTCTCCCACACGGTTACCCGAGCAGTACCATCAGCGCAACGGAGCTTAACTTCTC
>PDWI01004038.1_pt1 | contig 20112 bp, 14 predicted proteins | sample 1430891 | NCBI WGS metagenome assembly PDWI01 (sample SAMN01162508, study PRJNA174530) | Oral metagenome, whole genome shotgun sequencing project. | biome: Marine environment; feature: Marine mammal; material: Swab sample of the gingival sulcus; isolation source: swab sample of gingival sulcus...
GGGTATCTATGCAGAATCAGGTATGGGATGTACTGGTCCTATCGTTCTTGTTAATACAAAGAATCATGAAAAAGCAATAGAAATCTTAGGAAAAGCTGGGTATGTAGCGACTAAGAAAGCAGATTGTTAATATAAAAGCTGTGGATTCCACAGCTTTTTTATTTACACCTTTTTATTTGTTTTTCATACATTTTCTTATATAGAGAATCTTTTTTTATTAAACTTTGATGAGTCCCATCTTCTATAATTTTTCCTTCATCCATTACGATAATTCGGTCTACTGATTTTGTATGAGATAGCCTATGAGAAATCATAATAGATATCTGATCTTTCGTATGCTCTTTAAATAGATCCATCGCCTCTTTTTCCTTCATAATATCAAGATTCGTTGTCGGTTCATCAAAGATATAAATGGGTGATTTTTTCTGAACCGCTCTCAGTAGTGCCATCATTTGCATTTCTCCGCCAGATGGATTAATAAAATAATCTGAGAGTAAAGGAGAAATAAATAGATTTTCATCATAGGAGCTCTCTTTGATATTTTCTGACATTTTAATGGGTAGTAGCTTAAAGTCCTGAAATAAAGTAGATATATTTCTATGCCACTCATCCATATTAAACTGATTAATATTTATGCCATCAAATAAGATTTCTCCACTCTCTGGTTTATAGAATCTACATAATAATTTAACTAAGGTTGTTTTTCCGGCACCATTTGTTCCTACGATTGCTATACTTTCTGTTGAATTTGTTTTAAATGAAATATCATTGAGTGCATAGCTTGTTTGATTTGGATATCGAAAACTAATATTTTTAAATTCAATGGTATGAGAATCTCTTTTTATAATCTTTTTTTTCTCTTCTTCTTTAAAATTAGAGTCTATAATATCTATAAAAGGCTGTAGTAAAATATCTGTTTTCTTTAAGATGCTAATAGAAGTCACAATATCATTCAGTGCATAATTAGAAGCATTGATAACGCCGAATAATAAAATAAAATCAGAAATTGTATTATTTTCTGTATGATAGACTATCAGAAGAAGCATAATCGAAATAGCAAACTGAAGGATAAAACTGATAGAAGAAAGAATAAGACCCTTTTTATTCGATGCCTCTTGATTGATCTTATATATTCTATTAGAGAGCTCATCATATCTTTTAATCACAAGATCATCTGCTAAAAAGAGTTTAATATCTTTAATATAGCTAGTATCTGCTATCAATCTACAGTACCAACTAAAGGCTCTATTTTCTGGTAGAATTCTCTTAGATGTTTTAATATCAATTTTTCGTATCTTTTTATAAAGAGGAAGAAGCATAATTTCTATTAGTATAGGAATAAAAATTAGGCGTATATCAAAATAGGATATAGTGACTAAACTCGTAATGATGATAATAATAGAAGAAATTACTTTTTCAAGGCGCATCGATAAATCAGAAGAAACCCATAGTCCGTATTTCGCTCCTTCAATAGCATTTAAATTCTTAGCATCAATAAACTCATCATATTTTTTTCTGGTCTGATATAAACCGATATCAGCATAGGCATTTAAAAATATTTTATTAGAATGTACTTTTAATTTATCCTTCAGAATATTAGAAATGCTAGTAAATATAAACCATATGAGCTGAAGAACTATAATACTACTGAGGATAATTTCTATTGCCTTTATATTATGCTCTATGAAAAAAACAATGATTTTAGGAATAATAATTGCAGTAAAGATGCTGAGAACATGAAATAAAATAATTGAAGAAAGAAGCATAAGATAATTTGTGCTATTTGTTCTGCTATAATTTATAAATTTTTTTATATTATTAATCTTCATACTGCCTTCTTTCTTTTTCATATAGCTTAAAGTATCTGCCTTTTTTCTCTAAAAGCTCCTTATGAGAGCCTTCTTCTAAAACTTTTCCTTCATCGATAAGAAGAATTTTATCACAAAATTGAATGGAAGATAGTTTATGCGATATAATAATGCTCGTCTTATCTTTTGTAATCTCTTTATATTTCACATAGAGATTTTCTTCTGAAAGAGGATCTAATTTTCTTCCTGGTTCATCAAAAATAAAGATAGAACCATCTTTATAAAGTGCTCTAGCGAGTAATAATTTCTGCATTTCACCACCAGATAAATCAATTCCTTCTTTGATAATGTTAAAAAGATATGTTTCATCACCAGCGTCTAATTTCTCTATAATAGCATCAAAATTAGATTTTCTAATTGCTTTTTCATATCTCTTTTGATTTACATTTTCTGAAAGAGTAATATTATCCTTTATAGAATAAGGAAAGCATATGCCATCTTGGAAAATAACAGATAGCATAGAAATATATTTTTTATAATCTATTTCATTAATATCTATATCATTTAAATAAATTGTTCCAGAGGTTGGTTTACATAATCTACAAAGTAGATGAACAATAGTTGTTTTTCCAGCACCATTTTTTCCAATTAGTGCAGCATTTTCTCCCTCTTTAATCGTAAAAGAAATATGATCCAGTATCAACTGATTAGAATTTGGATAGTGAAATGACACATTTTCAAATCTTATAGTATAGTCTTTGATTTTCTTTTTCGCTTTTCTTTTTTCTTTTTCATGCGATAAGGTGAAGAACGCTTTCAATTTATTATTTTCTTTATTTATTTTGAGTATGGAATTTAAAAGTTCTTCCACATGACTACTGAGCGCAATGATTGATAGAGAGTAAGTTAAAAAATATGAAATATCAATTGACTGATTGACTATCTTATAGGCTATAAAAGAAAAAACGATGGAGTTTCTGACCATCTCTGTTAAAAAATAAAGTAGTCTGTATTTGATTTTTTCTTTATAGATAAGCTCACTATTTTCATTTATTTCCTTTGCATATGTAGCAGTATATTTAAATAAAATATTTTGAAGAGAAAATATTCTAATATCCTTACTATAGGAAGCATCCATCATAATATCAGATACTTTTTCATGCTTTCTTGTTAAATCTTTATTTATTTCCCATTCTTCCTGTTCTTTTTTTTCGATACACTCTATGATGATAAATGAAAGAATAATTGTTAATAGGATAATAAAGATAAATCCTCCTGAAAGAGAAGATAATATAATCGTAAGTCCTATAATAGATAGTAGTTTACCTAAAAATTCATATAATAAAGTTAGGATTTTTCCTATTCCTATTTCAGGATTGGTAATGGAATGTCTAATACCATTTATTTTTGTTAAAAACTCTGAATCGACTATTTGATGATAGGGCGTTTCTAGATAAAGGCATAATAAGTCCTTGAGTAGAGCATATCGGAACTTATGGATTTTCATCCGTGCATTATTATGTAAAAAAGTTTTTAAAAATAGCATAAAAGAAGCTGAAAAAATAATGAATAATGCCTCTTTAATAGCAGATGGATTTTTATCTAGTATAATAGTAATAATAGATTTTGGAAGAAGGACAATAAGCATGGAAAAAGATAGAATGCTCATTGAATAAATTATCCAATTCAAAAAAAGTGATTTATTTGTTTGAAATATTTTTTTTGTAATGAGTTTAAAAGTATCTTTCATTTATGCCTCCATTTCAACAATTTCTATTATAAATGTTTTTTTAAAAAAGTCTACAGCTATCTTTGGAATATTAAATTTTAAAAAATTAATTGAAAAAATATGAAATTTGTTGTAAGGTATTTATGAATATTTAAAACAAAAGGGGGAAAATATGTTCAAAAAAATTACAGTTGTTTTACTTATTGCAATCGTAGCTGTATTCAGTTTTATTGGTTGTGGTGAAGATAAGCAACAAGAAGAAAAGAAAGAGAGTACATCTACTCAATATCCTGATGCGAAAGTTGGTATGGTAACTGACTCAGGAACAATCACAGATAAGTCATTTAACCAAGGAACTTGGGAAGGTATTAAAATGGCAGAAGAAGAGTTTGGTATTAAAACTAAATATCTTCAACCAGGTGGAGAAACTAAAAACGATTACTTAACAGAAATCGGAAACTTAGTTGATGCAGGATATCAATTAATCGTAACTCCAGGATTTAAGTTTGAAGAGACAATTTATGATGCTCAAACTAAATATCCAGATACTAAGTTCATCCTAATTGATGGTGCACCTCATGATAAGGACTTTAACTTCAAAACAGAACCTAATGTTATTTCTGTATTCTTTGCAGAAAATGAATCAGGTTTCTTAGGTGGAGTTGCTGCTGCTTTAGAGAGTAAAAATGGAAAATTAGGTTTCATTGGTGGTATGGAAATTCCTCCAGTTCAAAAGTTTGGTTGGGGATATGTTGCTGGTGCAGCTTATGCTAATAAACATTTTGGAACTAACGTTTCTGTAGCAGATTATATTTATCAAGGAACTTTCTACGAAGTAGAAGCTGGACAGCAAATTGCTGCTTCTATGTATGATAAAGGTATTGATGTAATTCACTGTGCTGCTGGTGGAGTTGGTGTTGGCGCAATAAACGAAGCGAAAACAAGAAAAGCTGCTGGCGAAAACGTATTTATCGTTGGTGTTGATAAAGACCAATATGATGATGGTAAATTAGATGATGGTTCATCAATTATCTTAACTTCTGCAGTTAAAAATGTTTCAATCGGTACATACGATTATATCAAAGCTTTCTTAGAAGGAAAATTTGAAGGTGGAAATTCAGTTTATTTAACTGCTAAAGAAGATGGTGTTGGACTACCAGCTGAAAATCCTAACTTAAGTGATGATACAAAAGCTAAAGTTGCTGAAGTATTAAAAGGATTAAAAGATGGTTCAATCAAAGCTCCTGCAACAGTAGAAGAATTAAATGCATTCTTAGAAGAGCAAGGTTATACAACTCCAGATGGCGTTAACTACTAAAATAAAATGTAAATCGATGGTTTTCCATCGATTTCTTTTTTTTTCAAAAGCAAATAAAATATTAAAAAAATAAATTTTAATGGTTTTTTAATTTAAATATAGTATAATGGTAATAATATTAATATTTACGGAGGTATTATGGAATATATTATTGAACTTCTCAATATTACGAAAGAATTTCCGGGAATCAAAGCGAATGATGATGTTACTTTAAGATTAAAGAAACAGAGTATTCATGCTGTTCTTGGAGAAAATGGAGCTGGTAAGTCGACTCTTATGAGTATCTTATTTGGTCTATATCAGCCAGATGAAGGAATTATAAAAGTAAGAGGGAAGGAAGTTAAAATTACTGATCCGAATGTTGCAAATGCTTTTGGTATTGGAATGGTGCATCAACACTTTAAATTAATTGATGATTTTACAGTTGTTGAAAATATTATATTAGGACTGGAACCAAAAAAATCGTTAGGTGTTATTGATATTGAATCGGCAGCAAAAAAAGTAGAAGAAATTAGTGATAAATATGGATTGAAAGTAGATCCATATGCCAAAATAAAAGATATTTCTGTTGGTATGCAGCAAAGAGTAGAGATTCTTAAAATGCTTTATAGAGATGCAGAAATTCTAATATTTGATGAACCGACTGCTGTGCTTACACCTCAAGAGATTAAAGAGCTTTTATCGATTATGAAAGGTCTGATTGCAAAAGGAAAATCAATACTTCTTATTACACATAAATTATCAGAGATAAAAGAAGTTGCAGATGAGTGTTCTGTTCTTCAAAAAGGAAGATATATTGGAACAGTTGATGTAAAAACAACAGATGAAATGCAGCTTGCTGAAATGATGGTAGGAAGAAATGTTAATTTTAAGATTGATAAGAAAGAAGCAACACCAGGTGATGTTGTTTTAGAAGTTGAAAATCTTGGTTTAAAAGATAAGAATGGTAAGCCAGTTGTTGATAATGTATCATTTAAAGTGAGACAAGGTGAAATATTCTGCGTTGCAGGTATTGAAGGAAATGGGCAAACAGAGCTTATAGAACTTATTACTGGACTAAAAAAGAATACATCTGGTAATATCAAAATAAGAGGAAAGAATATTGAAAAGCTGAGTATAAGACAGAGAACAGAAACAGGAATTGGTCATATTCCTGAAGATAGACATAAGCATGGTCTTGTTCTTGATTATTCTTTAGAAGAAAATATGATTTTACAGAGTTATTTTAAAGAGCCAGCATCAAAGGGTGGTATTTTAGATAAATCATATATGAGAAAATTCAGTGATGAACTCATTGAAAAATTTGATATCCGTTCAGGAAAAGGGTCAGAGACCATTGCTCGATCAATGTCTGGTGGTAATCAGCAGAAAGCGATTATTGCAAGAGAGATTATTAGAAGTCCAGAGCTTTTGATTGCCGTTCAGCCAACGAGAGGACTTGATGTAGGAGCTATTGAGTATATTCATAAGGCATTAATAGCAGAAAGAGATGCCAATAAAGCAGTGCTTTTAGTGTCACTTGAACTCGATGAAGTTATCGATGTATCAGATAGAATTGCTGTTATGTATGATGGTAGGGTGATGGATATTGTTAAATCATCTGAGACAAATGAAAATGAATTAGGTTTATTAATGGCAGGAAGTACGAAAAAGGAAGGTGATAAATAGTGAAAGACTGGTTACGAAAAGATAGAAATCTTGATAGAATTTCTCCATTTATTGCTGTTATTTTTGGTCTTCTTGTAGGAGTTATGTTAATACTTTTTACGAAAAATAGTCCAGCAGAAGGATTTAAATATCTTTTAAAAGGAGCTACTGGAATCGGTGGTGGAAAATTTGGAGATATAGAAAAGATAGGTAAATTACTCTTAACAGCAACACCGCTTATCTTAGCAGGTCTTGCAGTAGCATTCTCGTTTAGAACAGGACTTTTTAATATTGGTGTTTCTGGACAGATGCTTGTGGGTGGATTATTTGCTTTATTTGTTGGAACGCAGATTCCAATGCCAAGAGTGCTTCATGTTCCAGCTGTAGTTATAGCAGCTATTATTGGCGGAGCATTATGGGCTTTTGTTCCAGCTATTTTAAAGGCAAAATATAAAATTAATGAGGTTGTAACGACGATAATGATGAACTATATAGCAGTAGAGCTTACAAGCTATGTAGTAAAAGTGTCAATGAAATCAGAATACTTTGATACAGAGTCTATGAAAGTGCTTCCTTCAGCTACTTTACGAGTAGAAGCAATGAAAAATATGTTCTCGGGAGCGGATTTAAATATCGGATTCTTTATTGCAATCGCTGCAGCTATCATCTATGCTTACGTTTTAAATAAAACAACATTTGGATATGAGTTAAAGGCAGTTGGTTTTAATAAAGATGCTTCAGAATATGCAGGTATTAGAGTGAATAGAAGAATTTTACACAGTTTAATGATTTCGGGTGCACTGGGTGGACTGGCAGGAGTTACTTTCTATTTAGGAAATACAGATCATATTGCTATTGGACATCTACCTACTCTGGGTTTTGATGGTATCGTTATCGCACTATTAGGTCTTAACTCAGCAATCGGTGTAATCCTTGCTTCATTACTACTTGCTTTCTTTAAAGTAGGAGCAGGTTCAGTAAAAGCTAGTTTAGAAAATGCTGTACCAAATCAATTAGTACCAATGATTATTGCTGTTATCATTTATTTCTCTGCAACATCAGCATTATTTAAAAATATTATAAAGAAATTAGTATCTAAAAAATCAAAAAAAGTAAAAGAAGGAGGTGCTAAATAATGATGGAGTTTTTATATCAGATATTTCCATATGCACTTGCATATACAGCACCTATTCTTATCACAGCATTAGGTGGACTCTTTTCAGAGCGTTCAGGAGTTGTTAATATTGGTCTTGAGGGACTGATGATTATCGGTAGTTTTGTAGCAGCTTATAGTGTATATTTATATACAAATGTATTTTATCCAGGTCAGAGTTTGGGTGTATTTAGTCTAGTGTTAATTCTTATAATTTCTGCTATTATAGGTGGATTATTTTCACTTCTTCATGCGTATGCTAGTATTTCGTTAAATGCGAACCAGATTATTTCTGGTACAGCACTCAATATGCTTGCAGCAGCACTTACGCTATTTTTAGCAGAACTTTTTACTGGAACAGAGAGAATTACTTTAGTATCAGGTATTGCAAGAGATAATGTACCGTTTTTATCTAAAATACCAGTGCTTGGAAATCTCTTTTTCTCAAAGGCATATTTTACAACTTACGTTGTATTTATCATCGTATTCATTGTATGGTTTGTGCTTTATAAAAAACCATTTGGTTTACGACTTAGATCATGTGGTGAGTATCCACAAGCAGCAGCTTCAATGGGGATTAATGTAAAGAAAATGCGTTATACAGGGGTATTTATTTCAGGCTGTTTTGCTGGTTTAGGTGGAGCAATACTCGTTCTTTCTTATAATCAGGAATTTACAGGCGCTGTAAATGGTCTTGGATTCTTAGCACTTGCAACATTAATCTTTGGACAGTGGAAACCGCTTAGAGTTCTAGGGGCTTCATTCTTCTTTGGATTTATGAAGACAATGTCAACAATGGCATCCGTTAATGAAGTGTTAAAATCACTTGCATTACCACAGGAATTATATAAGGCACTTCCTTATGTCTTAACGCTTATTGCGCTTATGGCATTTAGTAAGAATGCAGTAGCACCAAAAGCACTTGGTGAAATGTATGATGCGGGTAAGAGATAGATATTATATAATAGAAATAGATGCAGTGCATCTATTTTTTTTAATCTTTTTATAGTATACTTATTGTAAGGAGGAGATTATGAAATTATCTTATGATTTAAATTTACAACAGCAACAAAAACTTGTCATGACTCCTGAACTAAAGCAGAGTATAGAAATTTTACAATTTTCTGCACTTGAATTAAATGAATTTATAAATAATGAGCTTTTAGAAAATCCAGTACTCGAAAAAATAGATGATTCTGAAAAACTTCCTGTAGAGGAAAAGAGAATGGAAATTGAAGAAAAGATAGATAAAATTAATTGGGATAAAGTGACAAATTATAAATCATTAAAATACGATAAGAATGCAGAAGAAACAGATCCTTTTAATATGGTTTCGAATGAAATGAGTTTACATGAACATCTGATGAATCAGTTAAGTTATACAGTGATTGAAGAAGATAAATTAGATCTTGCAACATATTTAATTCAATGCATTGATTCAAGAGGATATATGACGTTTGATTATCATTTTGTGATGAAGCATTTTCACGTGAATGAAGATGAGATAGAAGATATTATACTGACAATACAGACCTTTGATCCCATAGGAATTGGTGCAAGAGATTTAAAGGAATGTCTTTTAATACAAACAGTATATCATCATGAAGAGGATAAACTGGTGTATACCTTAATCAATGAGTATTTGGAGGATATTGCTGCTAATAGATTATTAAAGATAGCCAAGGAGCTTGGTATTGATATTGAAAGGGTAAAGGAAGTCATAACAAAAATAAAGCGTTTAAATCCGAAACCAGGCAATGGATTTTCTTCTTTAGAGGATATTCCTTATATTAAGCCAGATGTTATCCTAAAAAAAATAGATGGAGAGTATGTGATTCTTGTGAATGAATCTTCTTCACCTAAACTTCATATTAGCCATCTTTATAAAAAGATGTTACAAGAAAATATTAATGAAAAAGAAGTAGATTATATTAATGCAAAGATGAAATCAGCTCTTAAACTGATTAAGAATATCGAGCAGCGAAGAGATACTATCTATAAAGTAGTGGAAGCTATTTTAGAAATTCAATATGAATTTTTTGAAAAAGGACCGATTTATCTCAAACAATTAAATCTTAAAACAGTAGCAGAAATGCTCAATATGCACGAATCTACCATATCAAGAGCAACGAGTGGAAAGTATATTCAGTGTCCAAATGGGCTTTATGAACTCAAATATTTCTTTAAAGGAGGCGTTTCAACAAAGGGTGGTGATGCGGTTTCTTCTGAGAGTATTAAGGTGATTATAAGAGATTTAATCGATAAGGAAAATAAGAAAAAACCGCTTAGTGATCAGGTGATTTCAAAGAAATTTGATGAAATAGGGGTTAAGATTTCTAGAAGAACAGTGGCTAAATATCGATTAGAACTCAATATACCTTCTACATCTAAGAGAAAAGAGTATTAATAATTAATAAAGGGATTTACATTTTTTATAGCTGTGGTATAATTGCTATAGAAATGTAAATTTTTTTATAAGAATAGGGATAAAAAAGTCCTTAGGGATAAAAAAGTCCTAGGAGGTAATATGCAAGAGAATTTATTAGAACTTATTGAATATATTGTTCCTGAGACTTTAGAGCTTTTAGGTATAAGATATAATATGCTGAGGTATATTAATTTATCAAAGAAAATAGGTAGAAGAAGTCTATCGCTTAAAATAGATGTATCGGAACGGATTATTAGAAGAGAATCTATTTTTTTAAAAGAAAAAGATTTAATAGAAATTCATTCAGAAGGTATGGTTTTAACCGAAAAAGGCTTGGAATATCTTGATAAATTAGCTGTTTTATTCGATACATATAATGGAATCAGTGAGTTAGAAAAAGAGGTAGCGGATATCTTACAGATTAAAAAGGTAATTATAGCGCCTAGTATCAATGAAATTGGTAAATATGCTTCAGATTATCTTAAACTTAAATTAAAAGATAATATTACGATTGGACTTACTGGAGGTACTTCAGTGAGTAAAGTAGTAGATATGTTTCCTACTGTGCAGAAATCCTATCAGAATATTATGGTTGTCCCAGCAAGGGGAGCTCTTGGAAATGCTAGTAATTATCAAGCAAATACCCTGGTAGAAAAATTTGCAAAGAAAATTAATGCGGATTATAAGGTGTTATATGCTTCTGATTTTATGTCAGAAGAAACAAAAGAAATGCTCTTGAAAGAAAATGAAATTACGAAAGTAGTCGATGCATTTAATAATCTAGATATTCTTGTTTTTGGAATAGGTAGGGCAGATGTGATGTCTGAAAAACGAAAACTTAGTGAAGAAATACTGCGTATTATTAAAGAGAAAAATGCAATTTCGGAATCTTTCGGGTATTATTTTGATAAATATGGTAAAATAGTATATGAGATAAATACTATTGGGATAGAACTAAATAGTCTTCATAAGGTAAAAGAATTGATAGCTATTGCAGGCGGAGAAGAAAAGCTCGATGCAATACTTTCAATATCAAATATAAATAAAAATATCACTTTAGTAACAGATAAGTCTGTTGCTAACAAACTTTTAACAAAAGGAGTTAAGTATGAAAAAAAGAGTAGCAATTAATGGTTTTGGAAGAATAGGAAGATTAGCATTTAGATTAATGTTCGGCACAGAAGAATTTGATATTGTAGCAGTAAATAGTGGTAGTGGTGCTGATATGCAGTCTTATTTATTAAAATATGATACTGCACATGGAAGATATAAAGCAGATTCTATTACTCACACTGAAAATGCTATGATCGTTGATGGTAAAGAAGTAAAGGTATTTAGAGAAAGAGATCCTGAGAAATTACCATGGAAAGAGCTTAACATTGATGTTGTTATCGAATGTACAGGTGCTTTTAGAACAAGAGAACTTGCTGAAAAGCATATTAAAGCGGGCGCTAAGAAAGTTATTATTTCTGCACCAGCAAAAGGTGATATGAAAACAATTGTATTTAATGTAAATGATGAAATTTTAGATGGTTCAGAAACTGTTGTTTCAGGTGCTTCTTGTACTACGAACTGTTTAGCTCCAGTTGCTAAAGTATTAAATGATGAGTTTGGTATTAAACAGGGTCTTATGACTACAATCCACGCTTATACAAATGATCAAAAAACACTTGATGGAACACATAAAGACTTTAGAAGAGGAAGAACAGCAGCAATGAATATTGTTCCTACAACGACTGGTGCAGCAGCAGCTGTTGGTATTGTACTTCCTGAACTGAAAGGAAAATTAGACGGTGGCGCAATGAGAGTGCCAACAATGACTGGTTCTTTAGTTGATTTAACTGTTGAACTTGAAAAGAATGTGACAGTAGAAGAAATTAATAATGCAATCAAAGCAAAAGCAAATGAGACACTTGGATATACTGAAGATGAAATCGTATCATCAGATATTATCGGTATTCACTATGGTGGATTGTTTGATTCTAAACTTACTAAGATTATCGAAGTAGATGGTAAGCAAATGGTTAAAGTGGTTATTTGGTATGATAATGAAATGTCATATACTGCACAGTTAGTAAGACTTGCTAAGAAGATAGCTTCATTTAACTAGGAGGAAATATGAAACAAAGTATTAAGGACTTATCTTTAAAAGGAAAGAAAGTGCTGTTAAGAGTTGATTTTAATGTACCGATGAAAGATGGAAAGATAACAGATGATAATCGAATCATAGCGGCTCTTGATACGATAAAATACATTGTTGAAAAAGGTGGGAAATTAATCTTATTTTCTCACCTTGGCAAAGTAAAAACAGAAGAAGATAAGAAAACAAAAACATTAAGACCAGTAGCTAAAAGATTATCGGAGCTTTTAGAAAAAGATGTTTTATTTATTGATAAAACAAGAGGAAAAGAATTAGAAGATGCCATTAATAATATGAAAGATTCTGATGTTTTATTATTTGAAAATACTAGATTTGAAAAAGGTGAAACAAAGAATGAAAAAGAGCTCGGCGAGTACTGGGCATCACTTGGTGATGTATTTGTAAATGATGCATTTGGTACTGCTCATAGAGAACATGCTTCCAATGTAGGAATTGCTAGTAATTTAGATTCTGCTGTTGGCTTTTTAATGGAAAAAGAAATTAAGTTCATCGGTGGCGTTTTAGAGAATCCTATAAAGCCTTTTGTAGCTATTTTAGGTGGAGCAAAGGTATCAGATAAGATCAATGTAATCAATCATCTGATGAATATATCAACTAAAATTCTAATTGGTGGTGGAATGGCTTATACATTCTTAAAAGCAAAGGGATATAATGTTGGAAAATCACTGTTAGAGGAAGATAAAATAGAGCTTGCAAAAGAGATAATGGACAATGCAAAAGCGAAGAATGTAGAGCTTTTACTTCCTGTAGATGCTGTTGTTTCAAAAGAATTTTCAAATGATTCAGAGTTTAGAACTTGTCATATTGAAGGGATCCAAGAGGATGAAATGGGTCTTGATATTGGTCTTAAGACAATTGAATTATTTAAATCTGCTTTAGAAGGATCTAAAACAGTCATATGGAATGGTCCAATGGGTGTATTTGAATTTTCAAATTATGCAGTCGGTACAAAAGAAATTTGTAGAATGCTTGCTACATTAGATGCTACTACTATTATCGGTGGTGGTGATAGTGCAGCTGCTGCGATATCAATGGGTTATAAAGATGATTTTACTCATATATCAACAGGTGGTGGAGCAAGTCTTAAGTACTTAGAAGGAAAAGAACTTCCAGGTATTTCATCGATTAAAGATAAGGAGTAAGTATGAGAAATCCAATTATTGCAGGAAACTGGAAAATGAATAATACATTAAAAGGTGGCTTAGAGTTTATCGATGCGATCAAAGAAACAGCAAATGATACAGGTGTGGATGTGGTGTTATTTGTTCCAGCTGTCATGCTACATGATTTAAAAAAGAAAGCAGAGGGCTCAAGAGTTCATATTGGTGCACAGACAATGCACTATGAAGAGTCTGGTGCTTTTACGGGAGAGATTTCTCCATTAATGCTTAAAGAAATAGGCGTAGAATACGTTATTATCGGTCATTCTGAAAGAAGACAATATTATAATGAAACAGATGAGTCGGTGAATAAAAAAGTATTAAAGGCTTTAGAGCTTTCTATGAAACCTATTATGTGCTGTGGAGAGACTTTAGAAGAAAGAGAAAGTGGAAAGACAAATGATATTATTAAGGCTCAGATTCTTAAGGGTCTTAAGGATGTTAAAAAGATAGAAGATGTTGTGATTGCTTATGAGCCAATATGGGCTATAGGTACAGGAAAAACAGCGACTAGTACAGAAGCGAATGATGTGATTTATTATATAAGAACATTAATAAAGGAATTATATGATGAAGATGCTTCAGAAAATGTAAGAATCCAATACGGTGGATCTGTAAAGCCAGAAAATGTAGAAGAGATTATGAATATGGATGATATAGACGGAGCATTAGTAGGTGGAGCTAGTTTAAAAGCAGATAGCTTTATAAAATTAGTAGATTTTTAGAAAAGAGGAAAATATGTCAACAATTATCGATATTTATGCAAGAGAAATATTAGATTCAAGAGGAAACCCAACGGTAGAGGTTGAGGTTGTGTTAGAAGGTGGTTACGTAGGTAGAGCGGGTATACCATCTGGTGCGTCTACAGGTGCTTTTGAGGCGGTAGAACTTAGAGATAATGATAAAGAGAGATACTTAGGAAAAGGTGTTTTAAATGCAGTGAACAATGTAAATGATATTATTGCACCAGAACTTATTGGAATGAGTGCTCTTGATCAAGTAGAAATAGATAGCATGATGATTGACTTAGATGGAACGCCTAATAAAGGGAAATTAGGAGCAAATGCCATCTTAGGTGTATCATTAGCTGTAGCAAAAGCTGCTAGTGAATATTTAGGGCTTCCAATTTATCAATATATTGGTGGAGTAAATGCTAAAACAATCCCAACACCAATGATGAATATTTTAAATGGGGGTTCACATGCGGATAATAATGTAGATATTCAGGAGTTTATGATTATGCCAGTGGGTGCAGAAACGTATCCAGAAGCATTAAGAATGGGTGTTGAGATTTATCATGCATTAAAAGCAGAACTAAAAGGAAGAAAACTGGCAACTGGTGTTGGTGATGAGGGTGGATTTGCACCAAATTTATCATCCAATGAAGAAGCACTTGAGGTTATTGTAGCAGCGATTAAAAAAGCGGGTTATGAGCCAGAAAAAGATGTCCTTCTTGCACTTGATGTTGCTGCTTCTGAAATCTATAATAAAGAAACAAATAAGTATGAGCTTTCAGCAGAAGGAAAAGCACTTAGTTCAGAAGAAATGGTTGCTTACTATGAGGATCTTGTAAATAAATATCCTATTATATCTATTGAAGATGGTCTTTCGGAAGAAGATTGGGCTGGATTTAAATTAATGAATGATAGACTTGGAAAGAAAATTCAAATCGTAGGTGATGATTTATTTGTTACAAATGTTGAAAGACTTTCAAGAGGTATTAAAGAAGGTTCAGCAAATTCAATATTAGTTAAGTTAAACCAAATCGGTACATTAACTGAGACGCTTGATACAATTGAAATGGCAAAAAGAGCTGGATATACAACAGTTATATCTCATAGATCGGGAGAAACGGATGAAAGTATTATCGCTGATTTAGCTGTAGCTGTTAATTCAGGACAGATTAAAACAGGTGCTCCAGCAAGAATTGATAGAGTGGCTAAGTATAATCAACTTCTTAGAATTGATGAAGAGCTTGGATATTCATCTATCTATTCAGGAAGAGATGCTTTTTATAATTTGAAATAATACACGGATAAAAACACCTTCGGGTGTTTTTGTTACTTTTTTGATATTTTTTGAAATAAATGTTTAATATAAGTAATGATTGGGTATTAAATATATGTAATACTATTTAAAGGAGGATGTCATGAAAAGAAAATTTAAAATTATGGTTTCTATTATCTTAATGATAACGATGATGATTACGATGTATTCATTTGGTGATGAAGAAATCATTCCACTTGGAGATGGTGGAGATAATGATATTAGTGTATATGGAAAATGGAATGGAGACACATTAGAAATTTATCGTAATACAGAAGCGGATAATGATGATGGGTTTATAGGGAGGTTAGATAAAGAAAAGTTTTCAGAAGTCATTGACAGAAGGCCAGCACCGAATGGTAATATTCCGAATATTTTTAAGAATATTGAATTTATTAAAAATGATAATGCTAAAATAATCTTTCCAGTAGATAGTTCATATTTATTTCAGATGATAAAAGGTACAGTAGTATTTAATGATGCAATTACAACAGAGGGCGTTACAAATATGGAAGGTATGTTTAAATACTGTGGTTTTAATGATTCTGTTAACTTATTTGATACATCACAAGTAACAAATATGAAAGATATGTTTTATTGGGCGGGAAATTTTAATAATGGTCAAACACCTCAAGATGGTACAGTAGTACCTAATAATCCTATTACTTGGAATACAACTAATGTAAAAGATATGAGTGGAATTTTTGCAGCAGCATGGAAATTTGACCAAAATTTAAATAATCTTGATATGTCAAATGTAAACTACATGGACTCTGCATTTAATGGGGCTCAGATGTTTAATAATGGTCAAGATCCAAATGTTGAAACGCCAAATCAGCCACTTATATGGAATACATCAAATTTAGAAAGTATGAATGCGATGTTTGTTGAAACATTTAAGTTTAATCAAAATCTTAATTCTTGGGATACATCGAAGGTAAAAATTATGAGTAGAGTGTTTGCATCTACTTTAGTTTTTAATAATGGGGATGTACCTGGAGAGTCAAATAATCCACTTACATGGAATACTTCAAATGTAGAAACGATGCTTAATCTTTTTACTGATGCTCATGCATTTAACCAAGAACTGAAAGATTGGGATACAAGTAAAGTGAAAAATATGATGCAGATGTTTGCTTTTACAGATAAATTTAATCAAGATGTTAGTGGATTAGAAACAGATAGTCTTGAAAATGCTATAAGTATGTTTTATGGTGCTAGTGCTATTGAAAGAATAATTATGGATACTTCTAATACACAGACGGTGAAAGCTAGAGGTTTTATCCAATCGAATGATAATATTGTTGATATTAAATTTAAAAACTTTTCATTTACAGAAGGAGCTACATCGACTGGATTTAATTATGAAATGATAGAAAATCAAGTGTTTGAAGTTGATGGATTAGTTGATTATACTAGATCTGAAGGAACAGTTTTAACAGAAAATGATTTTGAAACGGATAAAGTATATCATATCTTTGTACCTAATTTCTATATTACAGGGGATGATTATTATGAAGTATATCTTAATGATGAATTAGCGGTAGATGCTTATGGAAAAGAGATGAGAGGAAGAGCGCTTTCAGAACCTGATTATATGGAAAACTATAAAACAAGAAATGTGTTTAGATATGCAGAAACAGAATTGGATGAAAATACTTTTATGGCAATAAAAGGAATGGATCTTAATGGGAAAGCAACAATTTCAGGTATAAAAGCAATGTACCGTTATGATGAAAATAAATATAATGGAACAGATGATACATGGTGGGTTTATGTTGGTTCTATGACACATGAATTAGAGCCTGATTCAGATGGTCATCAGTGGTATCAAAAAGACTATAGAGGAAAAGACTGGATGCCAGTTCATGTAATATATGATGTAGATGGAGAACCAATTCCTCTTTACTGGCAAAATAATGTTTGGGCAAATACTGGTTGGGACTTTGGCTGGGAACAAAGTGACTGGCCTGATGGAAATCCTAGTATTGTAGAAGATGGTATTACATGGATTTGGTCAGATAATTACTTAGTTAAATATAAGGCAAATCAACCAGTAGATCCTAATGATGATATTGATACGCCAGTATATTTAAGAAATTCAAATCCAAATTATTCAATTGTATCCTATGATTCACAAGGTGGTTCAGCGGTTTCTTCTGAAAAGGTATATCATGGAAATAAAGCGACAAGACCTTCTGATCCAGTAAGAACGAATTATTCATTTAATGGATGGTATTTAAATGGTGATTTATTTGATTTTGATACTGTGATAACAGAGGATATTACACTTACTGCATCATGGACGCTTATTAATAATTCGGATCCTGGTACTGGTGGAAATGAAGTGGTATTTATAACTCCTGAAGAAACACCTCTTGGAAAGCTTAATATAAAAGATCATTTTGCTTATGTTAGAGGATATCCAGATAGGAGTGTAAGACCTAATGCGAATATTACAAGAGCAGAGGTTTCTGCTATATTCTTTAGACTATTAGATAATAAATATAAAGAAGAGATTAGAAGTAATCGAAATTCATTTACTGATGTTCTGACAAGTACTTGGTATAATAAGCATGTATCTACCCTCAGTAATGGAAAGATTATTAAGGGATATAAAGATGGATCATTTAGACCAAATAATTATATAACAAGAGCAGAGCTTGCAGTGATTGCTTCAAGATTTGATAAACTTGAACTCAATGTGAAGAGTCCATTTAGTGATACAAAAGGTCACTGGGCTGAAAAGTATATCGCATCGGCAGCGAAAAAAGGCTGGGTAAGTGGTTATAAGAATGGAACATTTAAACCAGATCAAAAAATAACAAGAGCGGAGTTTATGACTTTTGTAAATAATGTGTTAGGTAGACATGTTATGCTGGATGATATACTACCTGGTACAATTCAGTTTACAGACCTTACAAATAAGAATGTATGGTTTTATAATGCTGTGAAAGTAGCAACAAATAGTTATCTCTATGAAAAGGTGAAAGATGAACCAGGATATCAAAAATGGACGAAATTAATTCAGCCTGTAATAGAGATGTAAAATAGATCCTCTTAGGAGGGTCTCTTTTTATGAAATGTTAAATTTTTTATAAAAATATGGTATATAATACATAAATAGAGGATTAGAAGCATATTTCAATACAAAAAAATCCTAGAAATAAAATAATTCTAAGAAAAATGTTGATTTATAGATATGCTTGTGATAGAATAACGATGTTAAATATGCAATCGGCTTTTATGCCATTTTTTTTATAAGGCATATGATTGAAAAGGAGGATTAAATTGACTATAGTATTAAAGATATTATTTGCAATATCAAGTATTGTGTTAATCGTGAGTATTTTAATGCAATCAGGTAAGTCAGCAGGTTTATCAGGAAGTATCGGTGGCGGTGCTGAGCAGATTTTTGGGAAAAGTGAAGCTAAAGGCTGGGAAAAGACATTTGATAAAATGACTAAAATTTCAGCAGTGGTATTTTTAGCTTGTGCAGTATTATACTATTTATTTTAATAACTAAAGGGGGATTTTATGTTTGGAATTGGAACATTTCCGATTATTTCAGCAGTGATAGGAGTAATAGCGCTTTTATTTGCTATGTTCTTAGTTAAATCTAAGATTAATTCTGTACCAGTAGGAACAGATAGAATGAAAGAAATATCTACTTATATTCAAAAAGGTGCTATGGCATTCTTATTAAGAGAATATAAATCACTTGCAATATTTGTTGTAGCGCTTGCAGCGGTAATTGCAGTTGGTTTAAATGTATATACAATGATTGCATTTGTATGTGGAGCAGTGTTCTCTACACTTGCAGGTTTCTTTGGAATGAGAGTTGCAACAAAAGCGAATGTAAGAACAGCGAATGCTGCTAAAGAAGGCGGAATGAATAAAGCATTATCAGTAGCTTTCTCAGGTGGTGCTGTAATGGGTATGGCAGTTGTTGGTTTAGGAATCGCTGGTGTATCAATTATTTACTATGTATTTAGAGATACAAGTGTTTTAACAGGATTTGGTTTAGGAGCATCATCTATTGCATTATTTGCAAGAGTTGGTGGTGGTATATATACAAAAGCTGCAGACGTTGGTGCAGACTTAGTTGGTAAAGTAGAAGCAGGAATACCAGAAGATGATCCAAGAAACCCAGCTACAATCGCTGATAACGTTGGTGATAATGTTGGTGACGTTGCTGGTATGGGTGCCGATTTATTTGAATCATATGTTGGTTCTATTATTGCATCAATTACTTTAGGTGTAGCTATGGGTGGAGATAGTCATGTGATTTATCCATTAGTACTTGCATCATTTGGTATATTAGCATCAATTATCGGAACATTATTTGTAAAAGGAAAAGATGGTTCTGATCCACATAAAGCGTTAAAAATGAGTACTTACGTAAGTGGTATATTATTAGTAATAATAGCATTCTACTTTAGTCATAGTTTATTTAATTCATTTAATGCAGCATACGCAGTAATCGCTGGTCTTGTAGCTGGATTATTAATCGGACAACTTACTGAGGTTTATACTTCAGAGAAATTTAAACATGTTAGAAAGATTGCTGATCAGTCTCAAACTGGTCCAGCAACAACAATTATATCAGGTTTAGCTGTTGGTATGTTCTCAACAGCAGCACCTATCATATTTATAGGAATA
>PDWI01004039.1_pt1 | contig 20099 bp, 15 predicted proteins | sample 1430891 | NCBI WGS metagenome assembly PDWI01 (sample SAMN01162508, study PRJNA174530) | Oral metagenome, whole genome shotgun sequencing project. | biome: Marine environment; feature: Marine mammal; material: Swab sample of the gingival sulcus; isolation source: swab sample of gingival sulcus...
TATTGTTGCCCAGATAATCCGGGATGGACAACATGCAGAAATCTTTACCCCGGACATCAACCCGGATATCACCAAACGAATCATACTCGGCTCTCTTGACGAGCTCACAAGAGTCTGGAACTCCAGTTACGAGAGCCACTATTCTGTAGAAGATCTTGCCTTTCAGCTGGTTGAGACCCTTCTTGCCGGAATCCGTAAACAGTAAATTCCGGCAAGAAGCAGAAGACAGACAAAGAACATCCGTTGCCTTCAAACAAGAAAACGGGTAATATGAATTTATGGATGAGAACTTGCAGAAATAGAGATTACCTCAAATTCTCTGGTGCCGCCGGGAGTCGTTACCGAGACCTCATCACCCTCTTCGCGGCCAAGCATACTGCGACCAATAGGTGAAAGTACCGAGATTGATCCCGCCTTGACATCGGCTTCTTCCGGACCAAGAAGTTGATAGGATATTTCTTCATCGGTATCAAGATCAAGCAGACCAACAACTGTGCCAAACACAACCCTGCTGGTATTAACCCGGGAACAGTCAATAACCTCTGCGCGGGAGAGTTTATCCTTCAACTCAAGGATACGCCCTTCAATATGACCCTGCCGGTCTTTTGCGGCATGATATTCGGCATTCTCTTTTAAATCACCATGACCACGGGCGACCTCTATTGCCTTGACCACCTCAACCCGGTCAACCCGTTCAAGCTGTATCAATTCCTCTTTTAATTTCTGATGTCCTGTACGAGACATCGGGATTCGTTCTACCATTTTCCTGCTTTTTAATTTCGTTTTAAAATTTGTAATCTGACAACGATATCACAAACAGAGACGACTACCAGCGATACTGCAGAGCCAGCGAAAAATTTGTCTCCTTGCGCTCATCTCCATTTAAAAAATCAAACCTGCCTTTTAATAAACAATGCGAACTAATTTCAAGAGAAATCTTAAAATCCGCAAAATAAATACGATTTCCCCCACTCTCAAGACCTGTTCCCGCCTCTGCCGAGAAAAAATTTTCTTCTGCCCAGATGGAAGATTTTCTCTTCTCCATATCATCTTGCCAGAAAGGGGTAAATGTATGATGAAAGCCACCGCTTATACGATGGAGCGAATTCCCTTTCGGGCTCCAGTAACTTACCGGTGCCAGAGATTTCTCCTCTCTGCCGGCAGGATTTTCCCGATCATTTTCCTCTCTGAAAAAGTCATAACGCGCTTCCATTCTGCTTTTTTCATAAAAGAGAGAGTAGCCGACAAAACCGTGAAGTTCTCTGCCACTGTTATCATCAGAACGTATCTTATACTGCAGATCGCCACCAAAATTGATCCCCACCGGAGTATCAAACAGCAAGCCGAGCGAGATCGTATCTATCAACTCCTTTGCGTTAATACTTGCGATTGTATCTTCGATTCTCTCTCTTTTTATGCCAACAAAGCCGGTGACCAGATCATCAAGCTGACTCTCAATGCGTCCATGCCAGAGGAGGTTCATGCCGCCACCCTGTGCATCAATACCAAGCCCGCCGATAAACTCACTGTTTTCCCTGAACTGCCAATTTATATCAATCCCCGCCTTGTTGGTATCAATCTCATTGACGTTCTGCGGAGTGCCATAGTTTTGATTACGATAATAAAAATGCAGCCCCTTCTCCAGATCAAGCAGATAGTTAAAGGAGCTGCCAATCTGGCGTTTTTCTATATCCTGATACCGGTTATGCCCCTCTTTCCGTATAAAAGCGTAATCGACGATAGCAAGAGGGGTAATCTTCTGGGCATTACGCTCCATCGATTTTTCCAGTATCGCATTGAGGCGGCCGCTCTTTTCAAGCTCGTGATAAAGACGCGCCTCTTTCTGGTACTGCCCCATCCGTTCATAGATGGCGACCAGATCACTTACCGCATCTGCAGAGCCCTCTTCCGCAATCAGACTTCTATAACTCTTTTCCGCGTAAAGAAGCCGCCTTTCATAGCTGGCCATACGGGCATCATACTCCTGCAGCAGCGTCTTCTGCAGAGAGAGCAGATGGGAATTACCGGCAAGCATCACGCCAACAGAATTGCCAAGATTCTCCACCAGCAGCAGAGGAGAGAGTAAAACCTCGTAACCCTGCCGCCGCTCTTCTCCAGAAAAACGAAATACGGTAAGAAAATCCCAGAAAGATTTTTCTCCGTATATATCAGTGGCACCCCCCTTTTTTTGCTGCTGATAGTGGGTTATCACCTGTTGTGCCACCGGAACGTCAAGAATGGCACGATAGACAGCAAGGGACTCTTTATGCCTTTCAGCTCTCCACAAGAGACGGGCTAGCAGAACCGCCTCTTCCGGCTGCCCTCCAGCAAACAGCTGGGCAGCAAGAAAGGGATCATCATCGGCCATCCTGCCATAGCAGGAATAAAAATGGGACAGCGCCGTCAACGGCTCACCCTGCTGACGAGCAATAAAAATCTTTTCTCGGCAGAGTGCGGCGCTATCTCTACCCAACGACGCGGCAAGCTCTTCTGCCTGTCTATACTCTTTTACCGCTACTGCCCTGTCGGTTAACAGTTGTTTGACAAGCAGTGATGACGGAAGCTTTTTCTGCAGCGGCTCAAGGATCTTTTCCACGGCAGGCCAAGCTCTCTGCGCCGCTTTCTGTTTACCCGCAAAAAGAGCTGCTGACAGTGGTGACACCTCTTGCTTTGCTATCTCCTTCTCTACTACCGTATAGAGCCCTGCTGGCGCGTCTCCCCATGGTGCCGCCGGATATTCACCGGCAAGCCGGCAGAAATGATATAACTCCTCTGCCTCTTTCTGCTCTGCAGCCTGGCAGATCGCAGCAATTTCTCTCTGCAAATCCAGTCCATTATTACTTTCTTCGCCGGCAGTAGAGCTTTTGGCTATATCTGCGGTAAGCAGAGCGGCAGCCTGCTCCGGCTGCTGTCTACGCAGAAGAAGACGGGCTTTGATCAGCGCCTTGCGCCATGCTCTTTTTTTACCGGCAGGCAGCCCCTCTTCTTGCAACCTATCTTCCTCCAGTAGACGGAACCACTGCTCCATCTCAGCTGTGCGGCCACGCTCAGCAGCAGTAGCCGCCAGCGCAAACACCAATGAACCGGTATTGACCTTTCTGTTCAACTGCTCACGCAGCAACTGATCCGCCGCACCAAACAAGCCGATCTTACGCAAGGCGCGCGCCTCTTCCTCACGCACGGCAATAAGCGCTGCAGGATCGTCCTGCCATAATGTTACCGCCCAGTCAGCCATCTCCCGCAACGAATCAAGCTGTCTGTTTTCTCCCAAAAAGTAGAGATGAAGTAGAACCACCGCAAACGGCGGCCGTCTTTTTTTCTGCTTATCTGACAATTCACTGTAAAAGGCAAGGAACTTCTCCGCACTGCCAATAAGGCCGAGAGAATCACATAACACAATAGCCCTACTGCGGATCTCCTCCTGTTGCGGATTGATTGCCAATAGCAGGGAGTACGCCTCAATGGCCCCCGTCTCTTCTCCCTGCTGCAGGAGAAGTTCCGCTTTTTTCCTGTAAAAATCAGTCCCTCGACCAGATTCAGGAATGTTCTGCAACGCTGCCAGCGCGTGCCTCCCCTCCTGCAAACGCATATAGACATCGGCAAGGGAGATGGAAGCACGGTAAAGAGCTGCCTTTTTATCGACAAGAAACTGCAAAAGGGCCGTCGCCATCTGCAGACTTTGTCTTTCTCCACGCTCTTTTAACAGTGCCGCCATCTGCAGGAAAATCTCCTGTCGGCTGGAACCAAGTCCTTCCATATCCAGCCATAAGGCATCGCCGCTACCATTTTCAATAATCGGCAGAAATTCCTCTGCCAGAATCCTGTAGAGCCGGGCAACACTCTTTTTTACCTGACGGTCAGCAGGATAAATTGCAAGATAGCGCTGATAGTAGCCAAGTGCCTTATCGGGAGAGTTCACCTTCTCCTCGGCAACAGAAGCGGCGGCGAGAAGCAGGTCGCCCTTTTCCGTTTCATCTTCAAGCAGCAGATCAAACTGGGCAAGGGCATCGCGAAATCTGCCGGTTTTCTCCAGAAAAGAGATATAGTTGCGGCGCAGGACACCATTTTGCGGCGTCCTTTGCAGCAGTGTCTTGTATGCTTTAGTAGTAGCCTGTTGCTCAGCTGTTCTTGCTGTTATCTCATCGCTATCAAGCAGGGCAATTGCCGCTTGCAGCTGCAGAGAAGAGAGGTGGGTAACAGACTGGAGATGGAGCAGGATCCAGCTTACCTTTGCCTTGTTGTTCAAGGCGAGGGCATCATCAAGTAGATCGGAGAATTTCTCATCGCTATCTCTTTCGCCTGGCTGCGTTGCCATCTGCTGCTCTTCAAGTGCCAACGAGAGCTCTTTTCTGCCCTGAAAACGCAGACTCGCCGAGAGTCCTTTCATTGCCGCCGCCGCCTGCTCTCCCTCCGGTGCCGCCTCCAGAACCGCCCCAAAATTCTGTACCGCCTTTTCCGCCTCACCGTTATGCAGGGCTATCTCTCCTACGGCAAGTTGATATTCAGGAGTGTCGGGAGCAAGGGCGCTCACCAGCGCCACCTCTCTCCCGGCTTCCTTATACCTGCCAAGCAAAACAAGAAGCTGACAGTACTCCCAACGGGCAGCTTCCAATTCAGATTTTTCTGCAACAAGTTCTGCATAGAGAGCGGCAGCCTCAACATAATTGCCACTTTGCACAGAGCGGCGAGCGACATGCCATTTTTTCTGCCAGTCGGGAGTATTAACCGCAGAACTGCCATTGATCTTCAACAACCGCTCAGGCACAATCTCTGAAGAGTTGACGGCAGACGCAGGTATTGCAGAGAGAAAAAAAGAGAGCAAAACGGCTGACACCGTCCCCCCTCTCTTTACAACAACAGAGAATTTCCTCCAGTTCATAAATTCTGCGCCCCTCCTCTGTCAAAATACCCGCTACACGTCTCCAGCCGATTCCACCAGCTACCTGGTAATCAGCTTTTCATTGAAGAGTTGATCACAATCTTTTCTCCATCAAAATAATCAACGATATCGGGAATCTCTGCTTCAAGATATTTTTTCATTTTTTTCAACAGATTCACCTCAATCTGCCGCACCCTCTCCCGTGAAATACCAAAACGGTCAGCAATATTCTGCAGGGTAAGCGGTTCATCGGTAAGCAGACGTCCGGTCAGGATCATCTGTTCCTTATCGTTGAGCTTTCCTTTCAACGCATCAATCAGCTCGGCAAGACGTACCTTTACCTCTTTGCCGGCAATGGTCGATTCAATGCCGGGACCGTTGCTCGGCAGAAAACTCTTCTGGTCATCATCGGAATCAGAGCGAACCGGGCTTTCAAGGGAGACATCCCAGTTATCCATCCTCTGCTCCATCTCAATGACTTCCTTTTCCTTAACATTGAGCCGTTCGGCAAGTAGCTTTGGTTCCGCCTTGAACCCCTGGCCCTCCAGCAGCTTTCTCTCTTTATTGAGGCTGAAAAAAAGCTTGCGCTGTGCCTGGGTGGTGCCGATTTTTACCAGCCGCCAGTTATCCATAATAAATTTGAGCACATAGGCGCGAATCCAGTATGCCGCATAGTAAGAGAACTTTACTCCCCGATACGGATCAAATTTTTTGGTTGCCTGCACCAGGCCAACATTTCCCTCCTGAATCAGATCCATAAAATTCTGCATCCAGTATTTCTGAAAATCCATCGCCACCTTGACAACCAGCCGCAGATTGGAGCTTACCAGCCGATAGGCCGCATCCTGATCACCTTCTTCCTTAAACTTAATGGCAAGCTCGTCCGTCTCCTCACGACTGAGCAGTTCATACTGGCTGATCTCCTGCAAATAGCGATGCAGAGCGGGATTACTGACCGCCGGCAGATTTTCATCATCAGCAAGAGAGACCAGCGGATTGATATAACCGGTACTCCCGTCAACGCTTTCTTCCAGGATATCATCATCAAAAATCTCGGTGCCGGAATTGGCACCGGTAGTGGTTTTACTCATATATTCCTCATCAATAAAAGGAAAATTCTATTTCCATCATCATCCAGATATGCTAAAAAAACAGGTTTGCGCCTTTGTTAGAATAACATATTTGTACTATTTACACACTTCAGGTTTTATGCCACAGCCACTTTTTTATATAAGGTAATGAAAAATATTCGGAATTTCTGCATTATTGCCCATATTGATCATGGTAAATCCACCCTTGCCGACCGAATGATCCAGCTCTGTGAACTGGTCTCCGACAGGGATTTCAAAAACCAGCTGCTTGACAATATGGATATTGAACGGGAGCGGGGAATCACCATTAAAAGCCAGACTATCTGCCTGCCATATAAGGCGGCAGATGGACAGAGCTATACCCTCAACCTCGTTGATACCCCCGGCCATGTCGATTTCAGTTATGAAGTGAGCCGGGCACTCAGCTCCTGTGAAGGCGCCCTGCTCCTTATTGATGCCGCTCAGGGTGTTGAGGCACAGACCCTTGCCAACCTCTATCTGGCGATGGAAAATGATCTTGAGGTTATCCCGGTTATCAACAAGATAGATCTTCCCTCTGCCGACCCGGAGAGTGTCGCCCTGCAGATTGAAGAGGATCTGGGGCTCGATCTGGAAAATGTCCAGTACTGTTCGGCAAAAACAGGAAAAGGCGTAGAGGAGATCTTTGAGGCCATTGTCAGGCTTCTTCCGCCTCCCGCAGGCGATGCCGATGAACCGCTGCAGGCGCTGATTTTCGATGCCAATTACGATGCCTTTCGAGGGACGATTATCTCGGTTCGTATTATCAATGGCACCATCAAGGCTGGTGATACCATCCGCTTTATGTCAAACAGCCGGGAGTATCGGGTGGAAGAGGTTGGCCTTTTCGGCCTGAGACGAAAGCCGCAGAAGCAACTTGCCGCAGGTCAGGTGGGCTATATTCTGGCAGGAATTAAAACGGTGGAGGATACCCGGCCGGGAGATACCATTACCCTGGCAGCAAATCCCGCGCCCGCTGCACTGCCAGGTTTTCGCATGATTCAGCAGGTGGTTTTCTCTTCGCTCTACCCCATCTCCACCGACGATTATGAAGATCTGGCAGCAGCCCTGGAAAAGCTGAAACTTAACGACGCCGCCCTCTCCTTTGAAAAAGACAGCTCGGCAGCGCTTGGCTTTGGTTTTCGCTGTGGTTTCCTCGGTCTCCTCCATCTGGAGGTGATTCAGGAGCGGCTGGAAAGAGAGTTTGATATCAACCTTATCCTTACCGTCCCTTCAGTGCAGTACAACTTTTTTCTCTCTGACGGCAGGGAGATTCAGGTGGATAACCCGGCACACTACCCTGATCCGGCGCATATTGAACGTATTGAGGAGCCATTTATCAAGGCCTCCATTCTGATGCCGGAGAGTTATATGGGGGCGGTAATGACGCTCTGTATGGAGCGGCGGGGGGAGAACACCAGTTTTCACTATCCTACTCCGGGACGCATTGAGCTCACCGTTGAGCTGCCTCTGGCCGAAGTTATTTATGATTTTTACGACCGGCTGAAATCGATTACTCAAGGATATGGCTCTTTTGACTATGAGATGCATGACTACCGGAAATCTGATCTGGTCAAACTCGATATTCTGGTAAATGGCGAGGTGGTCGATGCCCTCTCCCAGCTTGTCCATCGCAGCAATGCCAGGGCACGCGGACTCCATGCCTGTGAGATGTTAAAAGAGGAGATTCCAAGACAGATGTTTAAGATTGCCATTCAGGCGGCAATCGGCGGCACCATTATTGCCAGAACCAATGTCTCCGCGCTACGCAAGGATGTCACCGCCAAATGTTATGGCGGTGATATTACCAGAAAGCGAAAACTGTTGGAAAAACAGAAGGCTGGAAAAAAACGGATGAAAACAGTCGGCAATGTTGATATCCCGCAGACGGCATTTCTGGCGGTACTGAAATCTGAACAATAGCTGCCTGACATAGCTGTTTTTGTTGATAGACAGAGAATTTCTGGTATTTTGTCCTGGTAAATTGTTTTTTGGGATGGGTGGAACAAGGTTTTGCAACAGTTTTCAAAACCCTTTCACTGTATGGTTAATTTTAAAAGGAGAATATCATGCGATACGCCTTTCTGGCAATGGTTGCCGTCTATCTGATCACCTTCTTTGGCTGTTCACCGGACGAACAGAAAGAGAGCCCTAAACCGGCAGCGATCAGCCAGCAACAAACAGAGGAGAAAACCGCGGCACAAAAACAGTCAATAGAAGAACAGCTTCCCGCAGAAGAAGCTCCAACCGGACAAAGTGCCGAAGAGCAAGTTACAAGGCAGCTTGATAAAGCCGAGAAACAGGTAGCCAGACAACTTGAAGACCAGCAGAAAGCATCTGCGGCAACAAAAGTGAAGCCAGAGGAGCCTGATGCTTTGACAGAGAATGAGCAGAAAGAAGGGGCGCAAGACAAGGTTGCAGCAGAAGAGACGCTTACAGAAGCCATCGACCAGATGGAGATTGCAACCCGGGAATTGATACAGCTCACCGGCGTTCTGGTTACTGAAAATCAACGCTTAAAAGGGATTGTCGCTGCTCTGGTACAGAATACCACCACTGGGGAGAAGGCGATAGATGTACAGCAGCAGCCAACCCAATCGGCGGCTGCAGAACAATCTGCGGTACAGGAACTGAAAGAGGCGATCAACAAGGTGGAAGACTCCGCGCAAAAACTTACCTCCGAAGTCAGCAGCAAAGCAAAAGAAGTAATTGCTGAGCAATCCGAGAAAGCAAAAAAAGCCGCCAAAGAGTTTACAGAAAAAGCAGTCACTGCTACCAATGCAGCACTTGATAACGCCAAGGCGGCAGTTAACGAAACCGGCGAGGCGATCGACAAAAAGCTCACTCCGAGAAAAGAAACAGCAGAGTAACCAGCGGGATAAACAAAAGTCCTCTTTTCTGCCTGCAGCGCCTTTACTGATTGCAGGCAGAAAAGAAAAATAGAATTTCCCACTTCTTCACAAAACATTCATCTCTTCTATGACTTTTTGATACAATTAAAAGGAAAAAAATGACTAATAATATTGTAATTACATTAGCATGCGGTACTGACAATCCAAATCGGGCAACCCGTGCCATTCATCTGGCAACCGTTGCCGAAAAAGAGGGCAAAAATGTCACTCTTTTTCTACTTGATGACGCGGTGTGGCTGGTGAAAAAAGATATCCTCACCCATGTCAAGGCTGTTACTGGCGACAGCGCCGACGATCTTATGACCCATCTGCAGGCAAAAGGGGTTGCCGTTATCGCCTGTACCCCCTGCGCAAAATCCCGTGATATCAAGGAGGAAGATCTTATCGAAGGCGCCCGTTTCGGTACCGCTGTCGAGCTGATCAACCTCTGCTGCGATGCGGCAACGATCTCTCTTTAGCAGTTATGGCCTTATTTTTGTTAAGGGATCAGTTGATAATCTGCCGGAGTATCAACCGATGGTTTATTATGGCCTTAACGGCCATCAGCAACGGGACTCTGTAACAAGCTGTTATGAGACTCCTGCTTGTTTCAGATATGGTTGATTCCGGCCTCATCGCCGAGGGGCACAGCTGCCACAATCGGGTGGACGCTATTATCGCCTGCGGTGACCTGCCGCCGGAATATTTAATCCGCCTGCGTAACCTCTACGAAGTACCACTCTATTATGTTCTCGGCAACCATGATATCCGCCATGAACAGACTCCGCCGGTTGGCTGTATCCCTCTGGATCGGCGAATAATGCGACTAGGTTCTTACCGTATTGCTGGCTTCTCCGGCTGCCGATGGTATAATGGAGGCGTCTATCAATACACGGAAAAAGAGATGCGCCGCGCCGTAAAAAAGATGCGTCTCTCTTTCTGGTACAGAGGCAAGCCAGATATTGTGGTGACACACGCTCCTCCCCGCCTCCTTGGCGACCAGGAAGATCTGCCGCATCGCGGTTTTCGCGTTTTTCGCTGGCTTGTCGACAGATACAAACCACGCTACTTTCTCCACGGTCATGTCCATCGTAATTTCACCGATGACAGCGAACGGGTGATTGTGCATAAAAAGACCACCATCGTCAACTGTTTTGGATCCTATGTCCTTGAGATCTAATTTTACAGAGAAAATAAAACAACTCTTTTCTCCCTCCTCGCCGCAGGAGACCACTGCCAGTTTTAATCAGCGCCAGGAAAAAGAGAAAGCATATGAAGCGATAGAGCGGGGCACCACTCTCGTCCCCGTTGAGCGAATTGTCGGCAGTGTTGGCCGCTACCACGATTTTGACCATCAGTTCAAGACGCCGCACCACCCTGGTAACCGCCGCAGTGAGCGGCTGCACGGTATTCTGGCTGCAATGAAAGCGGGCAGAGCAATGCCGCCAATTGCACTCTACCAGATCAAGGACGACTACTATATCCTTGACGGCCATCACCGCTTTCAGGCGGCAAAAGAGCTTGGTTATAAGGAAATCCGCTCAAAGATTGTGGAGTTGCTGCCATCAGATAACAGCCTTGAGAGTATTCTCTACCGGGAAAAGACCGAATTTAAGGATAAATACAGCCTGCCTGCAGCGATCCGTCTTACCGAGCCCGGTCAGTTCGCCCGTCTCGACTGGCAGATTGGCGAACACCACCACTATCTTAAGAAAAACGAAGATCCGGAAACGACTTTTACCACGGCGGCACTCGACTGGTATCAGACCATCTATATTCCCCTGTGCCAGCTTATTGACAAGAGCGGCCTGCTTGATGCCTTTCCCGGACGGACTAACGGAGATCTCTATCTCTATATCTCCATGCATCAGTGGCAGCGAGGAAAAAAGAGAAAATATGGAATCAGATTCGATAAACTTATTCCGCCAGATATGGAGACTTTTCGCATGAATATGATGGAGCGGGAAACCAACTATCCGGAGATGCAGCGGGAAATTACTGTCTTTATGCTGCTCAATATTGATGGTAAGGCCGAAGACGCCATCCTTGAAAAGATGAAGGCGCTCCCGGAAATACGGGAGATTCATACGGTGCATGGCACTTTCGATCTGTTGATAAGAATTACCCTGCACCGGGATCTGCTCTCTTCTGATGCGGAGCTGATCTCCCACTTTACCCAGGAGACAATCCGTCAGTGGAGAGGGGTTATTTCCACCCATACCCTTATTCCGGGAATGTCGATTCATAAAGAGAAAGAGTGAGAATTTTCCATATGCAGGCTATGATGTGAAAAAGAATTTTCCTGTGGAAAAAAATCCATTGCGTGCTATACTCCTCCCCCATGAAAAAGACAAGCAAACGAACCAAATTTATTTTTGTTACCGGCGGTGTCCTCTCCTCTCTCGGGAAGGGTCTTGCCGCAGCAGCAATGGGCGCCCTGCTTGAGAGCAGAGGTTTGACTGTGACTTTCCAGAAACTTGACCCCTATATCAATGTTGATCCGGGAACGATGAATCCCTTTCAGCATGGCGAGGTCTATGTGACTGATGACGGCGCAGAGACCGATCTCGATATGGGGCATTATGAGCGTTATACCAACGCGGTAATGGCACAGAAAAATAACTATACCTCCGGCAGGATCTACTACTCTGTTATCTGCAAGGAGAGGCGGGGTGAGTATCTGGGTGGAACAGTACAGGTTATCCCCCATATTACTGATGAGATCAAGGCTGCGGTCATGCAACTTGACGGCAGTGTTGATATTGCCATTATTGAGATCGGCGGCACCATCGGTGATATTGAAGGGCTGCCCTTTATTGAGGCGATCCGTCAGCTACGCAACGATCTGGGCAGGGAGTATACCCTCTTTATCCACCTCACCCTTGTCCCCTATATCAAGACGGCGGGCGAAGTGAAGACCAAACCGACCCAGCACTCTGTACGAGAATTACGGGCCAGTGGTATCCAGCCGGATCTTCTGGTCTGCCGCTCGGAGGTGCCGCTTGATGACGCCCTTAAGGACAAGATCGGCCTGTTCTGCAACCTGCCAAAAGAGCAGGTTATCTCTGCGGTCGACGTCAAGAGCATCTATGAACTCCCCCTCTTTCTGCATAAGGAAAAACTTGACGACAAGGCGCTGGAACTGCTCGGTATCTGGACAGGCAAGCCCAATATTGAACCCTGGGAGAGACTTGTTCATAATATCAAACATCCGACAAGTGAGGTTACCATTGCCGTTACCGGCAAATATGTTGATCTTACCGAATCCTATAAAAGCCTGCATGAGGCCCTTGTCCATGGCGGTATTGCCAGCGGTACCAAGGTCAATCTGCGCTATATAAGCGCTGAGGATCTGGAATCAAAGAATGTGGCAAACCTGCTTGATGACTGTGATGGCATCCTGGTACCGGGGGGCTTTGGCCAACGCGGGGTTGAAGGTAAGATAAAGGCCATCCACTTTGCCCGCAAAAACAGAATTCCCTTTTTCGGTATCTGCCTTGGCATGCAGCTGGCCGTTGTTGAATTTGCCAGGGATATGCTCAATCTGCCAAAAGCCAATTCGGTGGAGATGGATGCCGCCACTCCTGATCCGGTCATCTATCTGATTACCGAATGGTTTGATCATCGGACAGGCGAGATCCAGAAACGGGATGAGGAGTCTGACCTCGGCGGCACCCTACGCCTGGGCGCCTATCCATGTGTGCTGAAAAAGGAGTCCAAAGCTTATGCCGCCTATCAGGCGAAAGAGATCAGCGAACGCCACCGCCACCGTTTTGAGTTTAACAACGATTACCGTCAGCGGCTGGAGGAAAAAGGGCTGATTATCTCTGGTGTTTCCCCCGATAATACGCTAGTGGAAATTGTTGAGCTGGGTGATCACCCCTGGTTTGTCGGCTGCCAGTTCCATCCCGAATTCAAATCAAAACCGATGCAGCCGCACCCGTTATTTCGTGATTTTATTGCTGCCGCTCTGCGAAAAAAGGAAGAGACAGGTAAGAAATAATGATTGCAGCCACTATTAACACCCCTGCGGGAATACCGATCGCTGTTGGCGATGACCAACCGCTGCTGTTGATTGGCGGGCCCTGTGCCTTGGAGTCGAAAGAGCTGGCAGTAACCGTTGCCAGCACAATGAAAGAGATTGCCGCCCGCCTTGGTCTCTCTTATGTCTTCAAGGCAAGCTTTGACAAGGCCAACCGTACCTCCATCACCTCCTATCGGGGGCCGGGAATAAAAGAGGGACTGCAGACCCTGGCTGCAATCAGAGAGGAGCTGCAGGTACCGGTCATCTCCGATATCCATGACTATACCCAGGCAGAAGAGGCAGGAGAGGTGCTTGATATTATTCAAATTCCAGCGTTTCTCTGCCGGCAGACCGATCTGCTGATTGCCGCTGCCAAAACCGGGAAACCGGTTAATGTAAAGAAAGGACAGTTTGTCTCCCCCTGGGATATGGTCAATGTGGTCAACAAACTAAAGGAGGCAGGTGCCTCATCGGTGATGCTGGTTGAGCGCGGCGCCAGCTTCGGCTATAACAACCTGGTGGTTGATATGCGCTCGCTGCCAGTTATGCGCGGGCTTGGTTATCCTGTAATTTTTGATGCAACCCATTCGGTACAGCTGCCCGGCGGAGCAGGCGGCGCTTCCGCCGGACAGCGCGAATTTATTGCCCCGCTGGCAAGAGCCGCTGTTGCTGCCGGTGTTGACGGTATATTTATGGAGATTCATCCAGAGCCAGACAAGGCACGCTGCGATGGTCCAAACTCCATGCCGCTGGATGCCGTTGAGCCGCTGCTGGAAAAACTTGTTGCCATCCATTATGCGGTGCAATAGAGATGAAATATCCTCCTCAGCTCTTACAACAGGCAGAGAAGATAGAGCTGGTACTGCTTGATGTTGACGGCGTACTTACCGATGGCACGCTACTCTATACAGACAGCGCCTCCGAATCCAAATCGTTTCATACCCAGGATGGTTTTGGGCTGCGGCTGCTGAAAGAGGCCGGAATCAAAACCGGGATCATTACCGCCAGAAAATCTGCGGTGGTTACAAGACGGGCTGAAGAACTGCAGCTGGACTATATTTATCAAGGGGCCAGGAACAAGCTGGCAGCCTGTGAAGAGATTATTGCCGACAGTAACAGCCGGATAGAACAGATCGCCTATATGGGTGATGACTGGCTTGATCTCACTCTTTTCTCCTGTGTCGGCCTTGCCGTAAGCCCCGCCAACGGCGTTAAAGAGGTGCAGGCCGCAGCACATTTCGTTACTCCGCGGCCGGGGGGTGCTGGTGCGGTGCGGGACCTCTGTGACCTGCTTCTTGCTGCCAGGGGGATAACCCACCGTCTGCTACAGCTCTATCAGGGGTGAGTGATGGACAAACTACACTCTTTTTTCTATGCCCTGCAATTTCGGCGAAACGCAATCTGGTTGATTCCCCTTCTGCTCATGATCACATATCCCCTCTGGTCAATCCCGGTGGGCAATTTTCTCGCGCCGAGGGATGGGGATGAGCAACTTGCAGTATCACAAAAAGAGAGGAATTTTAATCTGCAGGGAGTAAAAATCACTCTCAATCGTAACGGTATGAAGACTGCCTTTATTCTTTCCTCAAACGCCAGGACAGGCCCGGCAAACACACTGATAATGGAAGACGTTACCGCAGAGCTCTATGATAAAAACGGCAAGGCGACAAGAATTCTGGCAAAACAGGGAGTATATAACACCAAAAGCGAGCGACTTACCCTGAAAAAAGATGTGGTTATCCATAAAAAAGCCGACCAGCAGGTTCTCTACACCCAACTCCTTCATTTCGACAATGCCAAGCAGACTGTACAATGCCCCGGCACCACCCGGATAGTTGCTAAAGGAGCAACTCTTAATGGAGGGAGTTTCAACTACGATATCAAGTCAGCGACATATGTTCTTGAAAAACCGGTACGATGTGAATTTACCGAATTTACATCCAGCCCGTAATTGTTACATCGATGAATCTTGTCAAATTACAGGCTTGACCTTCTCTTGAGATTGCAACAACTCCCCAATTTTGCTGTTACTTTTCTCATAGATACAACAAAACAAAAACAAGAAAACTCCAGCTGTAAACACCACGTCATCTAACCATAAAAATCTGAAATAGTTATACTTTTTGAAATTCTTGCAAAAGAAAACAATACTATTTATTATATATCATGTATCGAGGCTATGCCTGTATGGTTTTATCTGGCCAAGAGAAAAGAAACTTGGCGAAAGACATATAAGTCTCTTGCTTACCGTATTTTCTTCATACGGTAAATAGCAGTTTTCTGTAATGCCAGGCCAAACAAAAACACTAACCAGAACAGTTATTCCCCGAAACCTGCTTAACCCTTTACCTGTTGTCATGAAGATATCATCTTTTTTTTCGCGTCTTGCAGGCTACATATTGCCGGGAAAACGTGCCTCAACTCCACCTTTTGCCCCCGTTTTATCACAAGATCAATCTGCCTATAGTAAAATACTGCAACATTTACCCAAAGAGCTGCACACCCAATTTAAAATTTGTATAAATTCCACAGAAACAGGTTTCTGGGAAGCGGCTATTTCCTCAACGTACACACTTGATCCAAACAGCAGGATACAACTCTCTCCTATCGCCTTGCGTTTGATGGGCTACCCTCCGGGTTCGAGTACCAGTCTCACTATCAGCCAATGGTTTGAACAGATTCACAGTAAGGATCTACCTGAAGTAGAAAATACGCTGAATGACTATCTTCGCCAAAAAGAGTCAACGCGCCAGGAGCTGATAATAGAATTCCGCCTTAAACAAGACAAAGTTCGCTGGCTTCGTCTTGTAATCTCACTTTTTACAAAGAAAAAACATAGATGTTACCTTGGCGGAGTTATAAGAGATATAACAAAGGCACGCTTGATATACGATGAACTGGAACACCAACTCGCTTTTCAACGGGAGCTGTTGGAGATTCTCCCTAATCCCGTTTTCATAAAAAACAAAAAAGCCCGCTTTGTCGCCTTTAACCTTGCCTATGAAAAAGCCTTTGGTATATCCCGTGAAAAATTTATCGGCAAGAGTGTTATGGAGCTGGAATTTCTTCCCCTAAAAGAGAGAATTGCCTATCAGAAAGAAGACACCTATTTGATAAAGACTGCCTCGACTTCATGCTATGAAACTGATTTTACCTTCTCTGACGATAAAATTCACCACTGCCTCTATTGGAGTAAGGGGTTTTATAATAAAGAAAAAAATCTGGGAGGGCTGATTGGGCTGATTGTTGATATTACCGAACAGAAAGAAACTGAACGGAATATGGCCCAAAAAATTAAACAACTCAATGCCGACAAAATACGAATTGAGAGAATGAGTCGTGTTGACAGCTTAACAGGACTGGTCAACAGACGAGAGTTTATGGAGCAACTGCAGCGAAATATTACCCAGGCGAATCGTTATACCAATACCATGTTCAGTCTGATTATGATTGATCTTGATGATTTTAAAATAATAAACGATACTTACGGTCATGCTACAGGGGACAAGGTGCTGCAAAAATTTGCCAAGGATATTAAACAAATCTGTCGTAAAGGCGATACAGCTGCCCGAGTAGGAGGAGAAGAGTTCTTTATTATTCTTCCAATGACAGCAAAAAAAGGGGCTCTTGCCATCGCCGAACGTATCCGTAAAACAATCAAAAACAATCAGATTCCTCCCTCTTTCACTGCGAGTATTGGTGTTGTGGAACACAACAAACAGGAAGATGCCTCTCAGCTGCTCAAGCGGGTAGATAAAGCGATGTATGATGCCAAGGATGCGGGAAAGGATCGGGTGAATTTCCTTGCCGAAACAGATTTTGAAACAACATAATCCACCACTCTATACCATCATGCCCATAAAACGGATGGGAATTTAATAAAAAAAGACTATGAACGAGCGTAACCTCAGCATGTTGGCGGATTTTTACCAGTTCTCCATGGCTCATGGCTATTTTAAAAACGACTTTTGTGACAAGACCGTCTATTTCGATATGTTCTTTCGCAAGATACCCGATGACGGCGGCTACGCCATTGTTGCAGGACTTGAACAGTTTATCGGTTTTATCAAAAATCTCCATTTTGAAGAGAGAGACCTTGAACTGCTCTGGCGTAAAGGGATCACCGATACCGACTTTCTCGACTATCTTCGCCATTTTCGTTTCCGCGGAGATATCTATGCAATGCCGGAAGGAACTGTCGCCTTTCCTCATGAACCGATAGTTACTGTGTGTGCACCGGTTATTGACGCTCAACTTATTGAGACCATGCTGCTGCTCACTTTTAACCACCAGTCTCTTATTGCAACCAAGACCAGCAGAATTGTCCGGGCCGCACAAGGCCGCGCTGTAATGGAGTTTGGCGCCCGTCGCGCTCAGGGAGCGGATGCAGCGATCTATGGTGCCAGGGCATCATATATAGGCGGAGCGATAGGAACATCCACAGTCCTTGCCGAAAAAATATTTGGCATCCCCTCTCTCGGCACAATGGCACATAGCTGGGTGCAGCTTGCCGATTCCGAATACCAGGCATTTTGCGCATATGCAAAGCTCTATCCTGAAAATTGTGTCTTGCTGGTGGATACTTATGACACTCTACTCTCTGGCGTGCCAAATGCGATAAGGGTATTTAATGAGATTCTTGTACCAATGGGCTGCCGGCCTAAAGGCATTCGGCTTGACAGCGGCGATCTCGCCTATCTCTCCAAGGCCGCGCGTAAAATGCTTGATAATGCAGGATTTGAAGATTGTAAGATTATCGCTTCAAACAGCCTGAATGAAACGGTGATCCTCTCTCTTATCCAGCAGGGCGCAAAAATAGATATTTTTGGTGTGGGTGAAAACCTTATCACGTCAAAATCTTCACCTGTTTTTGGTGGAGTTTATAAACTTGCAGGTATCAGAGAAGGGGAGCAGATCACTCCAAGAATCAAGATCAGCAACGATATTGCCAAGATCACCAACCCCTCATTCAAAAAAACTGTCCGCTTCTACGACCGCACCAGCAACGAAGCTATCGCCGATCTGATTATGTTAAAAAACGAGGAGATCGCAGCAGAGAAGCCATATACTATATTTCATCCTCAATATCCGTGGAAGACAAGAGTTCTTGACAATTTCACTACAAAAGAACTACAGATACCTATATTTATTAATGGTTCACTGGTATATACGCCACCGGAACTCGAAGAGATCCGTCAATATGCTGCAACTGAAATAGACTCTCTACCTGAAGAGATCTGCCGTCTGATCAACCCCCATATTTATATTGTCGATCTATCAAAAAAGCTATGGGAAATGAAGATGGAATTGCTGAATACAAAAAAATCTGCCTGAATCGAATTTCAGAAGGTATGTCCCGAAGTTCCAATTTCATTTTTTTTTGCGGCTGGTAGACAGCTTGGACCAGCTATACTGGTTGGTATAGTTAATGCAGCTTGTTTTTTATAGCTGAGTGATTTTTTCACTGTCTCCCGCCTCTGCAGATACACCCGGCAAAACTATCTGCACCACAAACCCCTTACTACCATCAGTGCGGTTACCCGCCGAGATCTCTCCGCCCAGCCGCTCGACAAGAAGCTGGCAAACAAAGAGCCCCAGTCCGGTACCCTTACCGCTCTCTCTGGTAGTGAAAAACGGTTCAAAAAGACGCTGCTCAATTTCAGGACTGACACCAAGACCGTTATCTCGTACACAGATTGTAAACTCACCACTCCTTGCGGCAGAACCGAGAGAAACAATAATTTTTTTCGACTCCTGCTGACACTCACAAAGGCTTGTCGCCGCATTCAGCAAAAGATTCAATACCACCTGCCGTATATTATCCGGGCTGATATATATCAGCATATCTTCCTGCTCAATATCAAGAGCTATCTCACATTTGCGAACGGCTTCATGCATTGAGGCAAGTTCAATACATTCCTGAAAAAATTGAGCTGCGGCAATATGTTCAAAATCGGGCCGCTCTGCACGCGAAAACTGCAATAGCTCACGAACAAGCCGCCCCACTCTCTCCAGCTCACTCCTTGAAATTGCCGCATACTCGCTACGCTCTTCTTCCTTGAGGTCGGCAAGCTGGAGCAGATCAAGATAGCCGGAAATAGTTGCCAGCGGATTACCAATCTCATGGGCAAGGCCGGCGGAGAGCTGACCGACAGTTGCCAGTTTTTCTGAACGGACAAGCTGCTTTCTGCTGGCAACCAGCTCACTGTTCACCTGTTCAAGTTCAGTAACCTGTCTTTGCAAACGCTCTCTGTCGGAGTCAATACGTTCAAGCATCTGGCGCAGGGTATGAGCCAGGGCATAGAAGGGTTCGCGCATACGCAACCGAAAACCTGCCCGCACAAAATCATCATCCTGATACCGCTCACCCAGCTCACTCAACTTCTCCAGCGGACGGATAAAAACCTTATCAATACGGAAAAACAGTATCACTGCAAAAACAAGACTGTTTACCACAAGAAAGGCAAGAGCAAGCCGCCAATGTTGACGATACTTTTCTGCCAGCCAAAAAGAGTGTTCACTTTTTTTGGTTTCCTGCTGTTTAATGACCATGGAAAACGCAAATTTCTCCTCTTCATGTCGGGTCAGAGAGAGCAGGACAAAGCTCTGCACTGCCAACACCGACAACAGAAAGATAACCAGCAGAAAGAAAAGTCGAAAGCGTATCCCTAAATATCCTCTCATTATACTCTCCAGAAAATTTGCTGTTTCTGGTGTCTACTATCGCACTAATAAACAACAAAAGCCATTTCCTGTTACAGAAATGGCCCTTGTCTCACATAAAGAACTTTGGCTAAAACGGAACATCGTCCCCCGTTCCCATATCACCGCCGGCACCGCTATCAAAGCCGCCGCTGCCCATTGAACCGCCGCCAGTGCCAAAGGGATCATCCGGCGGCGGAGGCTCCTGAAAACCTCCTGCCGAACTGCTGCCCTTTGGAGTGAGGCTTTGCAGGTTTTCAGCGACAACTTCTGTGGTATAGCGATCCTGCCCATTTTGGTCTGTCCATTTCCTGGTCTGTAACCGTCCTTCCACATAAATCTTATGCCCTTTTGACAGATAGTTACCGCAAAATTCGGCCGTCTTTGCCCAGGCAATAACCCGGTGCCATTCCGTCTCATCTATATAATTGCCATCCTGATCCTTGCGGCGTCGGCTGGTGGCCATATTCAGCGTTGCCACCGCTGTACCGCTC
>PDWI01004040.1_pt1 | contig 20097 bp, 14 predicted proteins | sample 1430891 | NCBI WGS metagenome assembly PDWI01 (sample SAMN01162508, study PRJNA174530) | Oral metagenome, whole genome shotgun sequencing project. | biome: Marine environment; feature: Marine mammal; material: Swab sample of the gingival sulcus; isolation source: swab sample of gingival sulcus...
CTTCCCAGGAAGTAAAGATGGCTTTGCTAAGCCAATCTTCCAAAGAACATTCTACGCTGGATATGGTTGGAACCAAGCTAAAACAAAGTTCTTTGCCGGAGACTTTAACCAAAACCAATCTGGTGGCTTAACCATGCTAATCCAAAAGATAGATGGTGGCATTGATGTCAAGCAAGTTCGTGGTAGTAACAATTACCTCAAGAACGAACCAATGACTTTTAAAAATTATGGTTTAGACTCTAATAAGGGTTGGCGCTGGCAATATATTAACCCGGTTAAGTAATAATCTGTTATAATATTGGTATGCAAAAGAAAGTTTCGATTTTGATGCCAACTTATAACGACCAAGACTCCATCATTGAGTCGATAAAGTCTGTTATTGTTCAGTCTAACTCAAACTGGGAACTGATAATTATTAATGATGGCTCGATTGATAGCACGGAAGAGGTTGTAAAAGACTTTATTAAGCGTCAAGAAAAAAAACGCCAGATCAAATATTTTTATCAGGAGAACCAAGATCAGTTGAGAGCTCTGGAGAATGGCTCCAAATATATTACAGGTGACTATGTAATGTTTCTGCATTCTGATGATCTTTTATACGATCAGAATGTAATTGATAATATCTTGAATCACGATTTTAGCGACTGTGATGTGATTTTATGTGATTTACCGATTATTGATAAGAATTCTAAATTGACTGGGCAGGTGCAAAAGCTTAATAAAATCAACCAAGCATCGATTTTGGAGCAAACTCTACTGATGTTAGGGCGCCAACAATACTTAGACACATTTATTTCTACTAAGGAGTACTTCCTATCAGAGATAATTAATAACTATATCAAATGGAATATGCCTTTTTATTTGTCTTTTGATTATCAAGCAAGGATAAGAAAAGTTAGCTTCTACTCAATTAAATATCGAGTTCATCAAGACAACTATATTAATAATCGAATCGGCAAATTGAATGTTATTAACGGCGAACTAAGGACTGCTTTGACTCTTGCTCAGAAAATAAACATTCCTTTCTTCAATCTGCAATTTCTATTATTCCGATTATTCCGAAAAGTTGGCTTTGATTATAAAATCTATAGTAGAAATCAACAATTCGGCGATAGGAGCTTTTTAGTCAACAAGATCCTGAGGTCTCGCTTCTCAGATCAAGAAATAGAAGATAATTTGTATTTAAAATCCTTAAGATCCTTTCATCAGAGCTCTAACAAAAGAGAGATAGAACTGGTTATTCCTAAGAATGAGAAAATGTATTTGGGCTCTGATGTTAGAATTTTTAACAAGGACATTTTAGATGGTCAATTGAGCTCGTTTTATAAGAAACTCTTAGCTGAGATGCAAAAAGGATTTTCAATTATAAAATGTCCAAGTAAAGACGTGTCCAAGATTAAAGCCGCTATAAAGTTCTTGGTAATTGATGGTTCTGTCAAAGTGGAGGCTCTTGATGCGTAAGAAAAATTCTATAAAGAACTTTTTGACTATTTATCCACCATTCATTATTCTAGTTATCCTGGGCTTTGTAAAAGTCAAGATATTTTTGAGTTATATGGGAAACAATATCTATGCTGTTAATCAACTGTTCTACCAGATCTTTATGTATCTATCATTGATGGAGGCGGGGTTTGGGGCTTTGATAACTCAAAAATATTATAAATCTTTAGCCAAAAACGACACCAGCGAGACTTTGAGGATTTATCATAGCTCAAAAAGGATTATGCTAAAAGTCGCCATAAGCATACTTTCGGTCGGTCTAATTATCTGTTTATTCATAAAACATTTCATGAATAATAATTCGTTGGATGTGTTCTACATTCAAATCGCCTTTGTGCTATTCTTGATGAAATCAGTGGTTGAGCTGGCAATGTTTGCTCCTCGATTTGTTTTGACCGCTAATCAAAAAGCTTATTTAATGAATTTAAGGATAAACTTCTTAAAGATTCTAGAAATTTTTATTGAGCTAGCAGTCATTATATTAACAAGAAACTACATTTTGATGCTGACTTTTGGAATATTCTTTAGAATCGTTAGCAATTTATTAATAAATAGGATCGTATTTAGAGAATATCCGTATCTTAAGGGGGCGAGAAAAGTTGCTCCCGTCAAGATAAAGGGCGTGTCTTCGATTTTTGCTCATAAGATCTCAGGAGCTGTCTATTACAATACTGACATCATCATAATATCCAGCTTCTTAAATCCTGTTAGTGTAGCGATTTATGCTTCTTATAACTACATTGTCAAGTTTTTTCAGGACACTGCCTTCATGCTAGGCAATGCAATTATACCGAGTGTTGGCAATCATTATCATCAAGAGACTGCGGATGAAAGCTACGGTCTAGCTAAAAAAATAATTTCCGCCTTTAACTATCTGAGTCTAATTATCAGCTTAACTTTTTATTACTCAATTGACAGCTTTGTTGAACATTGGCTAGGAGGAGCTTATGTTATAGATTATTGGTCAAAGTTCTTCCTATCATTCAATTTATTTTTTGCACTTTTTTTGCTGCCTTATCATATAATTAGAGACTCTAGAGGGTTGTTCAAACAGACTCAGATAATCGCCATTACTGAGGCTGTTATAAATCTATCAGCATCCTTACTGCTAGTTAACAAGTTTGGATTATCTGGCATTATATTTGCCACTTTCTTGGCTAGCTTTATTAGCTTTGTGATGCATCATTATATTATTTTCAAAAAAAGTTTTAAAAAAAGCTTTACTCTTTCTTTTTTTAAAAGGCTTGTGGTCGTGTTTATATTTTTAATCATTGCTTTGAATGTTTCTAATTTAGGGTTGAAAATCGATAATTTATTATTTTGGTTTATAAAAACGGGGCTGTTGTTTGCTGCTATCAGCTTGATATTTTTAATCCTAGAGATGCTGTTTGATCCCGAGTTTAGAGCTATTCTGAGGGCAATTTTAAGTAGAGTTGGAAAAGATGAGCAAGAATAAAATATCGATTTATCTATTACACCTAAAGTTAGGCGGGGTGGAGTCTTACAATATAATGCTAGCCAATATGTTGGCTGATAAATATGATGTTGAGTTGGTTGTTTTTTATGATTATGGCAAGCCCGATTATGAAATAGACGAGAAAGTGAAAATAATTTATTTAACTAATTTGAGATCAAACAGGGAGAGAGTTCTTAAAAAGATTAAGAATAGAGGCTTCCCTGGGTTCAAGGATGCTATTTTAGCATTTAAGATTTTGTTTTTGCGCCGTTGGTTAGTTAAAAAACACATTCGCCACAATGAGGCCAAAGTTATTATATCGAGCAGGCTATTATTTCATGATTTAATTGCAAATCATGGAAAGAGTGATCAAGTTAAAATTTGCCAGGAGCACTCTGACCACAAGGATGATCAAAAGTACATTAGGCGAGTTATTAAGGCTACTAGAAAAGCTAATTATCTAATGCCAACATCAAAGTTCTTAGTAGAAAGCTACCAGGATTTTATCAGCAGTGAGCGTCCTAAGATTACTCAGCTGCAGCACGCTGTAAAAACTCCTTTGAATCACGACTATCGGCCGAATAAGAAGATAATTAGTGTTGGTAGATTGTCATCGGAAAAGGGGTTTGTGGATATGATAGATGTATTTGCCAAAGTGTACCAGAAAGACAAGCAATATAGCTTGCTAATCATTGGAGATGGTAACGAGAAGGAGTCTCTCTTAGCTAAGATTAAAGAGTTAAAGCTCATGACGGCCGTCAAGCTAGCAGGACCCTTGTCTCATCAAGAGGCTCTTTTAAAGATGTGCCAAGCCGGCTTATATGTTATGACGTCGTTTGAGGAATCTTTTGGTCTGGTATTGATTGAAGCCATGGCTTGTGGCTTGCCACTTCTGGCTTTTGATTCTGCTAGAGGAGCTCAGGAGATTATTAAGGATCAAAATGGTGTTTTGATAGCTGATCGAGATGTTGATAAAATGGCAATGACTATTGTTAATCTTTCAGACCAACAGAAGCTCGTTTTTTCTAAGAACAATTTGATTAGCTCACATAAATATGATTACGCTGTAGTAAAGCAGGAAGTCAACAGCTTTATGGGAAGAGTCATAAGAGAAGGCTGATCAGGGGAACTGATGCTTGTCTGGGGTTAGTCGTATTTTGGGATAATCTCAGAAAAAGGAGAATAGATAAAAAGTCTAAAATGTGTTAGAATATCTCTTAAGTATGAAAAAAAATAAAATTCCTAAGATAATTCATTATGTTTGGGTGGGCGGACAAGAAAAGCCTCAAGATATCCAAAAGTGCATCAAAACATGGGAAAAATATTTATCAGACTATCAATTTGTTGAGTGGAATGAAAATAATTTTGATATAGAATCTGTTCCTTTTGTCAAGCAGGCTTATCAAGCTAAAAAATGGGCTTACGTTAGTGACTATATTAGAATGTATGCTATTTATAATCAGGGCGGAATTTACCTGGACACTGATAATTTGGTAGTGGCCAACTTGGATGATTTATTAAAAAATAGAGCTTTTGTTGGGTTTGAGAATCCAGATTACCCCTTCACGGCTTGTTTTGGCGCCGAAAAGGGGCATCCGTTTGTTAAGAAAGCTTTGGACTATTATGACGGTAAAGAGTTTGAGTTTGATTCCAATGATCAAATGAAGAAAGTTAATACTAAAATAGTATCTGAGATTCTAGTGAGGGAGTACGGCTGCAAAGTAAATAATCAGGAACAAATGCTTGAGGAAGATATCAAAGTCTATCCGGATTATATTCTATGCAATCCATCAAAATTATCCAAAGTGATTCATGTTTTTACTGGGACTTGGATGGAAGGAACAAAACCTCTAAAAAGGAAGATTAATAAATGGTTAAAGCTAAGTATAGACAATCCTAAAAAAGCTGAAATGTTTCGAAAATTTGTCATGAAAAAAGGTGATGATGAAGAATAGAATTGAGACATCTAAGAAAAATAATATCTGGCGAATAATATTGATACTTTTTGTTTTAGTTCAGCCAATTTTAGATTTGTCATTCGTTTTTAACGCAAAAGTGCCATACTTATTTTCTTTTTCCGTATCAACAATTGTCAGATATCTTATAATCTCAGTTGTTTGGTTTTATTTATTCTTGAATAAAGAGAAAAAGTACATTAAGTACTTGTTAGCTTACCTGCTGTATATATTTATACATTGCTTACTTTTGTTAACTCTCAAGAACGATAATTATCAGATCTCTAGGGAATTCTTTTATCTATTAAGATTCCTAGTGCCCTTAGCGGTTCTTTACTTATCATCAAAAGTGGTTCAGCGTAAAAAGGACTTTAAAGTGACTCTGAATTGTTTAATATTTATAATATCCGGATCAATAGTTGCTTTAAACCTGGCAAGATATAGCTTGGGCTCTTATACTCATCAGTTAACTAGATACAATATTTTTGATTGGTTTAGCTTGGGCTCTAGATTATCTTTCTTAGACATTGCCACTAAGGGGTTTTTCATGTTCGCCAACCAAATTAGTGCAATTTTATTCTTCTTAGTTATTCTAGAATTGAAGCTGTTTATTGCCAAGGATAAAATGACTAAAGTGGAGATGATCAGCTCAGTTTTACTGGTGTTGTCTATGGTGATGATAGGCACAAAAGTGGCCTTAGTTGGAGCCATAATATTCATTTTTTTAGCGTTCTTTATCATAACCTTTTGTAATTTGAACAAAGACAAAAAAATGAGAAAAGTGATAATTATCGCTCTAGTGATAGCGATAATTATTGGTTCTATTCCATTTTCACCTTTTCTTTTACGCAGAAAAGACAGTGATTTTAGGCAAAAGCAAACCTTGGAGCAAAAAGAAGTCACAAAAGTTGTTAAAGAACTTGATCGCTCTAAAAATAACAAGGAAGAGCTAGTAGCTTTGATGTCTCAGAAATACAGGGTATTTTCAATCCCTAGCCAGATCATAGAGGAAGCCTATCCGTACAAAGAACATCCACTATTTTGGCTAAAAGTATTTCACCTGCCTTACCAAGAAAGAACTAATAATAGGGTGCTGCAGGTTCTGATAGCTGAATCTATTAGGAATGACGATAAAGAAAATAATTTGGATGAAAAAGATCGGATTTTGCGAGAGATGATAATCTTCTCTTTCGGTCTAGGAGTTACTGTTACTAATAAAACCTTTTCCATAGAGAAAGATTTTGTTTCACAATATTATAATTTTGGAGTAATTGGTCTAATCATGATCATTCTACCATATCTTTATATAGCTTATCAAATGATGATCTTCATAATCTTGGGTAGAGATAGAAAAAAGAAGGTTGGAGTTCTGATTTCTCTGCTTTCCTTTGGAGCTTTAGCTTCGGCTGCTTATTTTAGTGGTAATGTTATAGATAGTGTCTTTGTGATGATAATTTTGGCTTATTTTGCTGGGTCTGAATTTAAGAAAATTAAGAATGAGAATATTGATAATAGCGAAGAATACCGCGCCTTTTTCCGAAAAATTTATAAAAGTGATTTCCAGTCCTTTGTTAAAAAAGAAATCATAAAGAAGAAGTATTCAGCTAAGTTGATTGTGACTGCTAACCCTGAAATATTGCAGAAGTCACTATTTAATAAGAAAATTCGGCAAATGATAAGTAATAAAAAAACAATTGTGGTGGCTGACGGGATCTCTATTGTTAAGGCTAGTCATTATCTTAAATATGATGTGAAAGAACGAATTGCGGGAATTGATCTGACTAAGGCTGCTTTAGAGAATGCCAACAAGAATGGGCTGAAACTATCTGTTTTGGGAACTAGCCAAGATAACCTAACTGACTTCTCCGAGTACTTAACAAGAGAATATCCAGGAATTAAACAAGTGGACTTGATCAATGGCTACGTTAGAGACAAAGATTTTGCTATTGAAAAAATCATTAAGAAAAAACCAGATATTATTTTAGTGGCTTTGGGTTCGGGTGCTCAAGAGTTATTGCTATATAGACACCTTAAAGATGCGAAAGGATGCTTGATGATTGGCGTTGGCGGAACAATCGATGTCTTATCTGGCAATAAAAAGCGAGCCCCAAGGGTCTTTATAAAGCTGAATCTGGAATGGCTGTATCGAATTCTATCTGAGCCAAAAAGACTCGGAAGATTCTTGCAGTATAATTTGCCTTTCATATTTAATGTTCTAAGCATTAAGAAGCGGAGGAAGAAATGAAAACATTAGTTATTATACCCGCCTATAATGAAGAGGGAAATATTTTGAAGACGATAGAATTATTAAAACCTTTTTTAAGCAAGGAGATTGATTACATAGTAATTAACGACGGCTCGACTGACAACACTCTAGGCTTACTAAAAGAAAATAAAGTCAATCATATAAACTTAATTTCTAATTTAGGAATAGGAGGCGGCGTTCAAACTGGCTATAAATATGCTGCAAGAAATGATTATGATTTTGCTATTCAATTAGATGGCGATAATCAACACGACCCCAAATACTTAGGTGATATGATTGCAAAGATCAAAAAAACAAATAGCGATATCGTAATCGGATCGAGATTCATTTCTGCAAAAAATAACTTTTATTCCACTCTTGAAAGAAGAATTGGCATTAAGATAATATCTTTCCTAATAAAAATAAAGACAGGGGTCAAGATAAAGGATACGACCTCCGGTTTTAGAATAGTCAACAAGAAGGTTATTGATGAGTTCGCGGAGAATTACCCAGTAGATTATCCCGAGCCCATCACCAATGCTTTTTTGGCTAATAATAATTTCAAATTGATAGAGATGCCTGTTGAAATGAGGGCTAGGGATGGCGGCTCTTCTTCCATTAATTTACGAAAAGGCGTCTTTATGATGCTTAAAGTAATGTATGGTATAATTTTTATGAGAAAGGGCAGACATGAATTATAGAACCTCGTTATTTATGCTTTTCATTTTAGTGCTTTTTGACTTATTATTAATTAGCAAGAGAAAGCATAATAAAATCTCTTTCGGTCAATATATGATCTGGCTGATAATCAGTTTAACGATAGTTGTCTTTGTCATATTTAGTGACTTTACGCAAAAGCTGGTCAACTATATTGGCATTAAGGAGATTTCCAACTTTGTTTATGTTGTGGCCTTTGTTTTTATTGCTATAAAGTTGATTAATATAGATCTGGTTATTCATAAGAATGAAAAGCGTAATATAAAATTAGTTCAAGAAGAAGGAATCAAAAATGCAAAAATATATAAGCAAGATTAAAGACTTAACTATAGCTAAATATTTGCTTTCTGCAGGAATTTCGTTCTTTATCGATATTCTTATTTTTACGATAATAGTCGCTTTGCTTGCCAATGAGCAGTACAAAATTGTTGTAGCAACAATCGTTGCTAGGATCATCTCTTCTTTTATTAATTATTTAATGAACAAGAACAAGGTTTTTGGTAATAATAAAAAAATAAATTCGACAGACAGAGATAGCTTAATCAGATACTACTCGCTAGTTTTTATCCAGATGATAGCGTCTCTAGTATTTGTGACTCTCTTTTCAAAAATCTTTTACGTTTGGTTGACTTTAATAAAAGTTTTTGTTGATGTCGTCATCTTTGTAGTTAACTATTTTGTCCAGAAGAAGTACATTTTTAATAAGAAGACTAAAAGCAAACCAATTGTGCTAAAAGCCTTGACCTTTTTTAGGGAGAATAAAATCTTAACTGTCGCGCTATTGTTATTCGTGCTGATTCAGGCTTATTCTTTGCACTCCTTGGGAGCTTTATATAATGTTAAGAGCGATGATCTATCTTACGTTCATAGTGGGATAACTTTCTTAGAGACTGGCAAGATAACTATGCACGGAGTAGTTTCAGCTCAAATAATGCCTCTAATGACTTTCATAATCGCTTTTTTTGGAATGTTTTTTAATCTGGAAGGGCTCATCGATAATGCTCATTTCTGGCTAGTCCTAAAAATGTTTTGGGCCTTTGCCGCTCTGATGGGGTTAATTGGCTTATACAAGATAACCCTTCTATTGACCAAGAGCCAAAAAGCGGCCATCATTCCAGTGATTTTGTGCATGACTGCTGATTTTGTCTGGATGAATAATCTAATCCTGACCGAGACTATCTTTATGACCTGTTTCATCTATTTGATATATTTCACCTTAAGAATATCAACTCAACAAAAGAGTGTTTATTTCTGGCTGATAGTCTTTTTCTACATCTGTTCAGTCATGCTAAAGGGTAATATGATTCTGTATCCAATATCTTTGATCTGCTTCTTACTGCTAAAAAAGTACGATCCTAAGTTGCTGATTAAGCAAGTTCTTGTGGCCTTTGGGGTTGTAGCCGTTTTATTGTCGTTCTGGTCATTTAGAAATTACAAAGTCTTTAACAAGTTTATCCCCCTGACTTACGGCGGCGGCAATCCTTTATTGTTAGGTACTTATCAGGGGCGAGGTTATCCGGCTGATAATCAGGAAGAAATAAATGAATACTTAGATCAGAAAATGACTAAAAGAGCCAAAGAATGTGTCTATCATGACTGTCACGACCCTAAAATGAAACGATATTATTTATTGGAAAAAGATGGCCTAGTGGCAAAATATAGAATGAGAAAATGGTTTAGATACGATAAAAAAAGCTTCTTAGAATCTTATCTTTTATTAAAGCCTCTGATCCTAATGAATGGTATCTTTTATTGGCAGGAGCTCTTTAGCGTTAAGACCAGCGTGCTGATTGGTTTGAGGAGCAGTGTCTTGACTATTTTTGGATTGAGTGTAATTTACTTGATTCATAAAAGAAAGAAAGTAGCTGAGGTGCTATTCCTATTATTGACTTTATCACTGCAAATAATAGTCTACTCGATAACCTTTGCTTTTGGTCGCTACAGCCAGACGCTAGTCTTTATCGTCTTCATAATAATAGCAATGTTTCTTAACGATATCTTTAGAAAGCGAAAGGTGAAACAATAATTATGATCAAAGTACTAACGATTTTTGGAACACGGCCAGAGGCTATTAAAATGGCGCCTTTGGTTAAAGAACTTGAAACTAGGCCAGAGATTGAGGTGGAGGTCTGTGTCACGGCACAGCATCGTGATATGTTAGATCAGGTTTTGGAAGTGTTTGATATTACTCCTGATTATGATCTTGATATTATGAAACAGGGGCAGACGCTCTCTGATGTGACATCAAGAGTTCTGTACGGCCTAGAATCTGTGATTAAGAAAGCCAAGGCTGATATTATCTTAGTTCATGGTGATACTACTACCACTTTTGCCGGTAGTTTAGCTGCTTTTTATAATCAAGTCAAAATAGGCCATGTTGAGGCGGGTCTGAGAACCTATGATAAGTACTCACCATTTCCTGAAGAGATGAATCGACAAATGACTGGTGTAATGGCTGACTTGAATTTTGCTCCGACTGAAGTTAGTAAGCAAAATTTACTAAACGAGGCCAAAAAGCCAGAAACTATTTTTGTGACTGGCAACACTGCAATTGACGCTATGGCAACAACGGTTCGTGATGATTATGAGCATCCTATCTTTGATTGGGTTGGTGATTCTAAGATGATTTTACTTACGGCTCATCGGCGTGAGAATTTGGGTGAGCCAATGCGTCATATTTTCAAGGCAGTCAAGCGAATTACCGAAGAATTTGACGTCAAGGTGGTTTATCCGGTTCACCTCAATCCAAAAGTCCAATCGGTTGCTAAAGAAATTTTGGCTGATAATGACAGAATCAAGTTGATTAATCCATTAGAAGTAGTTGATTTTCATAATTTTATGAAGAAAGCTTATTTAATCATGTCTGATTCGGGTGGCGTTCAAGAAGAGGCTCCTTCTTTGGGTAAGCCGGTTTTGGTTTTGCGCGACACAACCGAACGACCTGAGGGCATCAAGGCTGGCACTTTGAAACTGGTTGGTACTGATGAGGAAGAAATCTACCAGCAAGCAAGGTTGCTAATTGAGAACCAAGCAGAATATGATAAAATGAGCCACGCTTCTAATCCTTATGGCGATGGCACAGCTAGCCAGCAAATTGCCGATGCTATTATTGAATATTTTTCAAAAAGTAAATAAGTCTATCTTATAATTATATCATAAATACTCTGAAAAGTCAATTTTTATTATCAAAAAGTTTTGTAGTATAATATATTTATGCTTATTTTAGATTTCTTATCTTGGTGGTATGGTCGGGGTTTGGTTAAACTTTGGCAGAGGCTGGAAATCAGACTACTTAAGTTGGTTGATTATTTTTCAATCTCTATTTTGCTCAAAACTTTATTTCAGCCGTTTAAACTGATTTCAAGCTATCAAACGGGGCGCGATTTGGCTAGCAAGTGGAGCGCTTTTGTTGATAAAACAATCTCACGAATGATAGGGTTTGTGATTAGGAGCGTTACTTTGTTAACTGGTTTAATCTCAATCACAATTGCTCTGATTTATTTCTTATTATCACTACTAGCGTGGTTAACTCTGCCTTTTCTGCCAGTGGTGCTAATAATTTTGTTTGCTTTGGAGATTAGATTATGGTAAAGCCAGCATTCAACTACAATAGCCTGCGTGCTAAGAAAGCTCGTTTGACGGTTGATTTTTCAATTTTATGGCGCTGGGTGGTCTGGCTGTTGATAGTTAGTTTTGCGTCTCTAGGCGTATTGCTGCTAGTTTTAGAGAATACTGTTGGTTGGTTGTCGCTAGCTTTAGCTATCGTACCGTTCTTGTTTTATCAATATTGGCGATGGGAACTTTATCGACTAGACCCCGATCAGAGAGTCGGGGGAGTTGAGTCGGTTTTATCAAGTAGTGTTTTGGGCAGGCTGGGTCCTAATCCTTCGCCTCGCGATTTGTCCAAGATTATTGCCAACACTTCAAGTGGGTTATTTATTCTGGGTCGTTATGGGATTAGCGCTCAGATGCTGAGCGAGCTGGCTAGCGACAATCCGGGCGATATTGAAATAGTTTGGCAACAAGCTATTGATACTTATCAACGCATCAAATCGCCGACTATGTCTGGAGGCATAATCGCTCTAGCTTTGCTTAAAAGTCATCCAAGTTATCAGTCAATTTTATCGCACTTGAGGCTTGATTATGAAGAACTCGAGCAAGGAGTTATTTGGCACGACTTTATCTATAAGAACCGTCAATTTGACAAAAAAACGCTCAAGACCGGTGGCTTGGCTCGAGATTGGTCCTTTGGCTATATTCCTTTGTTGCAAAATTTTGGGCGGCCGCTTGGCTCGCAAATCAATATTGCTGATTATATGATCTCAAAAGACATAGACTATTATCAGCAACCGCTAACTCAGTTGATAGCAGGACTTGATAGTTCCAACAGGGGTTTAGCTCTGATTGGTCCAGCTGGAGTCGGCAAGGATGATATTGTTCACTTACTGGCCAATGAGCTTCTTTATGGGTCGGACTTGCCAAGTTCACTGCAGTATAATCAAATTATTGAGCTTGACGCTGGATCGTTGATTGCTCAGAGCGATAGCGATGCTGCTTTGGAGCAGATAATGATTAGAATAATTACCGAGGCTCATCAGGCTAAGAATGTTATTTTATATTTTAATAAGGCTCAATTGTTTTTTGAAAAAGATACTGGCTCAATTGATCTATCAAAAGTGCTGCTGCCTATTATTGAGGCTGGCACTGTCAAAATGATTTTGTCATTTGACAAGCAGAGGTTGCTCAAAATCGCCCAAAAGCAGCCTAATTTAGTGGCTAATTTGCAAAAAGTAAATTTAAACCCGCCGACTGAAGAGCAAACGATGCTGATTTTAAAGGACAAGATTCTTGAGTTAGAGGCTCGTAATCAGGTGATTTATATGTACCAGACGCTAAAAGAGTCTTATCGGCTAGGCAATCGTTATGTTCACGATCAGAGCATGCCTAAGCAGGCTTTGGTGTTATTGGAACAAGCGGCAGCTTATGCTGATCAGCGAATTGTTCGCTTTTCGGCTATTAGTCAGGTGATTGAGCAGACTTCTAATATTAAACTATCAGCCAACAACGATGAGGATCGCAAACAAAAGTTGCTTGATTTAGAAAATCTAATTAGTCAAAAGTTGATTGGCCAAAAGTCGGCCATTAAAGCGGTGGCTGGAGCTCTGCGACGAGCTGGCGCTAGCGTTAGAAATCAAAATCGACCAATTGGCAGCTTTTTGTTCTTAGGCTCAACTGGAGTCGGTAAAACTCAGTTGGCCAAAGTTCTGGCTGATATTTATTTTGGCGGCCAAGATCAAATTATTAGAATTAATCTTAATGAGTTTGTTACTGATAGCGATGTTGACAGGCTACTAGCCGAGGCAGCTGACAATCCATACAGTCTGACTGCTCAAATCTCAAAAAAGCCATTTTCAGTGGTGCTTTTAGATGAGATTGAAAAGGCTCATCCAGCAGTTTTAGCTTCTCTACTGCAACTGCTTGATGAAGGAATCTTAAAAGACTCTTCTGGTCGTGAAGTAAGCTTTCAGGATGCGATTATTATCGCCACTTCCAACGCAGGCGCGCTTAAGATCAAAGAATATATTAAACAGGATTTAGAGTTATCAAAAATGGAGCGACAGTTTGTTGATTATTTAATAGAAAATCATTATTTCCGCCCAGAATTTCTGAATCGCTTTGATGAGTTGGTTTTGTTTAATCCTTTATCAGAATTTGATTTGTTGCAGATTGTTGATTTGCTGCTAAAAGAAATTAATCAGAATCTGGCTGATCAAAAAATCACAGTTAATTTAACTAAAGAGGCTAAAGAGCTATTAATTAAGCAAGGCTACGATCCAGAAATGGGGGCTAGACCAATGCGCCGAACCATTCAGAGGACGGTTGAGAATATCGTCGCCAAGCAGATAATTGGCGGTCAAATCGGACTTGATAAGAAAGTTGAGATTACGGCCGATGACATCACCGAATCATTGAAATAAAGCTGTTACTAGAGTATAATTAGGACCATGGAACAAAATTATAAACAACGAATTGGCCGATTGATTGCTGAGACTAGAGCTTGGCGTCAGATGACTCAATCAGAGTTAGCTAAGGCGGCCGATACTTCTCAGAGTGCTATTAATCGGATTGAAACTGGCGCTCAAAATATTAGTTTAGAAATGATTGAACGAATCAGCAAGGCTCTAAGAGTCGAGCTGCTATCTTTTAATAAAAATGGCTCAATGCATTTTAAGATTAATGGTGGCAAAAAACTAAAAGGCGAAATCGAGATTAGGACCTCTAAGAACGCTGCCGTTGGTCTGCTTTGCGGCTCTTTGATTAATCGTGGTAAAACGGTGCTTAAAAATGTGGCTCATATCGAGGAGGTCAATCGAATTATTGAGGTCTTGGAGAGTCTTGATGTTAAGATTCGCTGGATTAATAATGATAGTGACTTGGAGATTATTCCACCAGCTAAAATTGATTTAAACAAAATGAATGTAACAGCCGGCAAGCGAACTCGCTCAATCTTGATGTTGATGGGCGCTATTTTAAACAAAAATCGCAAATTTAAGCTACCTTACGCTGGCGGCTGTAATCTTGGCAAAAGAACAGTCGAGCCGCATCTAAAGGGCTTAGAGAGCTTTGGGCTGAGAGTTAATACTAGGGGTGGTTATTATTATTCCACTGTTGATAAGATAAATCAAGATGAGCTAAAGGTTGTCTTGTCAGAGCGCGGTGATACCGTAACTGAGAATGTCCTATTCGCGGCTGCTTCTCGAGAGGGCGTAACTCACATTCGTAATGCCAGCCCCAACTATATGGTGCAGGATGTCTGTTTCTATTTGGAGAAACTGGGCGTTAGGATTGATGGAATTGGTACTACTAACTTGACTGTTTACGGTAAGAAAGATATTAATCAAACTGTTGAATATGAACTCAGCGAAGACCCGATTGAGGCAATGAGTTTTGTGGCGGCTAGTGTAGTGACTGATTCTGAACTGTTGATTAAGCGAGCACCAATTGACTTTTTGGAAATTGAGCTTGAGATACTAAAAAGTATGGGCTTGTCGTTTGATTTATCAGAGGAATATCTATCTCGCAACGGTCGAACTAAGCTAGTTGATATCAAGTTGCACCAATCAAACTTAGTCGCTTCGGAAGATAAGATTCATCCAATGCCATTCCCTGGCCTTAATATCGACAATTTGCCTTTTTTTGCGGTGATTGCGGCCAAAGCTAAGGGTCGAACTTTGATTCACGATTGGCCTTATGAGAATCGGGCAATTTATTTGACTGAGCTATCAAAGCTCAATGTTCGCAATCAGTTGCTTGATCCGCACCGAATTTATATTGAAGGTGTGGCTGATTTTAGACCAACTGAAATCGTTACTCCGCCAGCTTTACGACCAGCTGTGGTTATTATGCTAGCGATGCTAGCAGCTGAGGGAGAATCGGTTTTGCGCAATGTTTACTCAATCAATCGTGGTTATGAGGATTTTGCTCGGCGCTTAAACTCGCTTGGAGCAGATATTGAGACTTTGTATTAAGGAATTAAAATGGCAAAAAAGAAAAAAAATATTTTAATCCTAACCTCCCGCACTGGCGGCGGTCATATGGCTGTTGCTAACAGTCTTGATCAATTTCTATCAGAGCGTGGCCACAAAACAATGATTTATGACATCATTAATGAGTCGAGCGAGCTGGTTGACTCGATAATTGTTGACGGCTATTTGTTTCATGCTTCTTATGCACCAACTTTTTATAAGATGCTTTATTCTTTGGCTGAGACCAAGATTGTCGATCGGGTTATTTTAACAAAGCTATTTTCAAGCATCTGTTATAAGAAACTTGAAGAATTGTGCCAGACCTTTAAGCCTGATGTGATCGTTACTACTCACGCTTTTCATATTCAGGCCATAGCCGATAATCGAGCTAAAGTTGGTTGTGATTTCAAGATTGTCTCAGTGGTAACTGATTTTCGTCATCACAAGGGTTACTTAAGCCCAGAAGTTGATGCTTATATTGTCGGTAGCGATTATTCAAAATCAGAAATGGTCAAGGCTGGTATTTCGGCTGATCGAATTTTTGATTATGGAATTCCAGTTAAGAAATCGTTCTTGGACAAAAAATCGAAGAAAAAAGCGAACGACGCGCTTCATATTTTGATCTCTGGTGGCAGCATGGGAGTTTCTGGCATTAAGTCGGCCATCAAGCAGCTCAAAAAGAGTGAGCAGGACATCAAAATATCGGTTATTTGTGGCTCTAACGAGCGAATGAAGCGTCGTTTGGAGCGATTGACTAATGATGATGAGCGAATCGATATCTATGGTTTCGTCGATAATATGCACGAATTTATGGATCAGGCCGACGCTATTGTTACCAAACCAGGCGGCCTAACTACTTCCGAGTCAATTGTTAAAAACTTGCCAATGATTATTCCGTATTTCATCCCTGGTCAAGAGGGTGACAATAAGGATTTCTTGGTCAAGAACAATATGGCGATCTATGTCAAAGATAAGAAGCGAATCAGAGAAGTGGTTGAGGATCTGGTGGTTAATAAAGACAAGCTCAAGAAAATGGCTGATAATATGCGCAAAGTTTCGGCTAACTACTCAATTGATAAAATCATCGAGCTTATTGAAAAATAACCCAAAATATGGTATAATAAAAAGATAAGCTCTATTTTTTAGACAAGATAATAATTTTAAGACAAAATAGGAATTTATGACCAAAAAAATCAGGAATATTGCCATCGTGGCTCATGTTGACCACGGTAAAACTACTTTAGTTGATGGCTTGCTCAAGCAGAGCAACACTTTTCGTCACAATCAAGCTGAAATGAACCAGCAATTGATTATGGATAGTGGTGACCAGGAATCGGAACGAGGTATCACTATAACTGCTAAGTTGACAGCTGTTAGTTATAAAGATTATAAAATTAATATTATTGACACTCCAGGCCACGCTGATTTCTCGAGTGAAATTGAGCGAACTCTTAATATGGCTGACGGGGTTTTGTTGGTGGTTGATGCTCAAGAAGGTGCTATGCCTCAGACAAAGTTTGTTTTGTCAAAAGCTCTAGAGTTGGGCCTGAAGCCAATTGTCATTATCAATAAAATTGACAAACCGGGGCGTGAGATTGATCAAGTTGAGGATGGCTTATCTGATCTTTTCTTGGAACTAGCGACTGATGAAAGTCAGCTTCATTATCCAATTTTGTACGCAGTTGGTCGTGATGGCAAAGCTTGGAGCCAAGTTCCGGCTAATTTTGAAGAGCCGGCTGATTTGTCAGTGGTGTTTGAGGCGATTTTAGAGCATATTCCTGAGCCCAAAGTTGAGGATGAAGGAGGCTTTCAGATGCAAGTTTCGGCTCTTGACTATGACAATTTCTTAGGTAAATATGCCATCGGTCGGATCAATCGCGGTCAGATCAAATTGAATCAACCAGTCACAATTATGGGCCAAGATGATAATAAAAAAGCCAAAATTGACAAGATTTTTCAGTTTCAAGGTCTTAACAAAGTCGAATCTGATCAAGCAACAGCCGGTAATATAATCGCTTTGGTTGGTCTTGGTGAGGCTAAGATTGGTGATACAATTTGTGATCCAGAACAATTAGAAAAGCTCGATCATCTAAAGATTCAGCCACCGACTCTAAAGGTTTATCTTGGACCCAACACTAGCCCGTTCAAAGGTCGTGACAGTAAGTTTAATACCACTCGGCAGATTGCCGATCGGCTCAATAAGGAACTTGAGACTAATGTTGGTTTGCGGGTTGAGCCCAATCAGCTCGGCTTTACAGTTAGTGGACGAGGCGAGCTTCATTTGTCGGTTTTGATTGAGGCGATGCGTCGTGAGGGTTACGAATTCGAGGTTGGTCGTCCAGAAGTGGTAACGATTGAGCGAGACGGTCAAGAATTAGAGCCAATTGAGGAATTATTTATTGAAGTTGATAATCAATTTTTGGGCGCTGTCAGTCAAGCTTTGGGCAAGCGCTACGCTCAAATGATTAGTCAAACCAATAAAGATAGTGTGGTTCGGCTTGAGTATGAGATTAGCTCTCGAGCTTTGATTGGTTTGAGGTCAGAGTTACTGACTTTGACCAAAGGAACAGTTGTTATGAACAGTTTGCCAAAGGGTTATCAGTCAGTTCAGGCTAAACTAACTAGTGATCGTAATGGAGTTTTGATTGCTTTTGAGACTGGTACGACTACGCCATATGCTTTGCAGACGGCTGAGGCTAGAGGAGAATTATTAGTTGGTCCAGCAGTTGAGGTTTATCAAGGTCAAATTGTTGGCATTTATAATCGTCAAGAAGACTTGGAGATCAATGTTTGTAAGACCAAGCATCTAACTAATATGCGCTCAAAGTCAAGCGATGGCGCAGTTCAACTAACACCATTTACTGAATTTAGTCTTGAGCAATGCTTGGATTTCTTGGCTGAAGATGAATTGTTAGAGGTGACGCCAAACAATCTCCGTCTACGCAAAAAATACCTCGACCCCAACCAGCGCAAACGACAGAAGTAGTAGGAGTCATCCTACTTCCCTTCCTGTCATCTCGACTAAGCACAGCTCACGGAGAGATCTATTTTTGTCATTAGACAAAAATTAATAATAAAAAATCCTTCGGATAGATTTCTCGATTCCGCTTCGCTTCACTCGAAATGACATTCTGCTGCACTTGTCATTCTGGAATTGGCTAATTTTCGTTAGAAAATTACCAATATCCAGAATCCAGTCAATTAATCATCAACTTAAACAAAAATATGCTATAATCTTTATTGAATAAAAATATTCCTCTTTTGACATTGGTCATTACAAAGCATTAGAAAGGAACTTAGTGAACAAGTCAGACAATATCAATAAAACAACCCTAAAACTATTTTGGCAACAAATAAGGCATCATAAGCTCAGCTTTTTCTTGGCGCTTATAATAATGCCACTATCGGCTGTTTTTTTTAAACACTTTGCTGCCATTATTTCTAGCAAATGCGGTTGGCGACATTTCAGACAGTCAAAGCTTCAATCAAAATCTAATTTTAGCCATAGCTTTTGGTGGACTAGGGTCGCTTTTCAACTACATCGCCTTTCAAGCATTGATTTATCAAGAAGGTGGCGTGAAAGAGAGGTTAACTAAGCATAATTTCAAGCAGATAATAAACAAAGATGTCGCTTTCTTTACTAATCAAAAACTAGGAGCTTTAACTAGCCGTTTTATTGATTTTAGTAATAGCCAAACCCAAATCCAGGATTTGATTATTATGAAGACGTCGGGTTTGGTTCTATCATTTGTATCTAGCCTCGTAATATTATCATTCAGAAGCTGGCAAATAGCTTTGGCGTTTCTGATTTTTACCATCTTAATGCTTGTCGAATTTTTTTGGAGTATTAATAAAAGAGGGCCTTGGCGCAAACAAAGACGCGATATGAGGTCAAAAATTTATGGGCACATTGCTGATAATTTTACCAATAGCCTACTGGTCAAGACTTTTGCCCAAGAGAAGAAGGAGGTTGATAAGATTAGTAGATTTAGCGCTAAATATAAGCAATTATTCGTAAAGGACATTGGTTTTTTGGTTACAGAAGGTTCTGTCAGGGTGCTTATGATGACGGCTGTTCAAATAGGGTTGGTTTATTATGCCAGCAAACTGGCTCTTGATGGAGTTGTTACTATTTCAACTATCATTTTCATTCTAGCTTATACTCAACGATTGGGAGAGCAGGTGTTCTTAGTTTCTAGTTTAATTAATGGCTTCAATCAAGCTTTTATTAATGCTGAGCCACTCACCAAGATTCTAATCACAGATAATTCAATCAAGGATAACTCAAATTCCAAACTTAAAGTCAATTCTGGCCAAGTTGATTTTGATAAAGTTAGTTACAATTATCCTGAAAAAGATACTGATACTATCAGTAAATTTTCGTTACAGATTGAGGCTGGCCAGAAAGTCGGCTTAGTCGGTCACTCCGGCGCTGGTAAAACTACTCTAGTTCATTTGCTGCTTCGTTTCTTTGATCCTCAGTCAGGTAAAATTACTATCGACAATCAAGACATCGCTCAGATAACCCAAAAATCACTTCGTCAAAACATTGCCTTCGTCCCACAAGACTCTATGCTATTCCATCGTTCTATCAAAGATAACATTAGCTATGGTAGACCTAAAGCCACTGAAGCAGAAATCATTAAAGCCGCTAAACTAGCTAATGCTTGGGAGTTTATAAAAGACTTACCAGATGGA
>PDWI01004043.1_pt1 | contig 20090 bp, 16 predicted proteins | sample 1430891 | NCBI WGS metagenome assembly PDWI01 (sample SAMN01162508, study PRJNA174530) | Oral metagenome, whole genome shotgun sequencing project. | biome: Marine environment; feature: Marine mammal; material: Swab sample of the gingival sulcus; isolation source: swab sample of gingival sulcus...
TTTTCTTCACTAACCATTAAAACATCTTCGCAGCCCTTATGATCGCAGTAGTAAACAGGGATTCTATGTCCCCACCAAAGCTGTCTGGAAATACACCAATCTTGAATATTTTCTAGCCAATTATAATAAACTTTAGTCCAGCGTTCAGGGAAAATCTTAACTTTTCCTTCACGAACAACTTTAATAGCCGGCTCAGCAAGTTTTTTCATGCTCAAATACCATTGCTTGCTAAGTCTGTATTCTACCGGAACTTTTCCTCTTTCGGAAAAACTAACTTGATGAATATAATTTTCAATTTTTTCTACTAAACCCATTTCTTCGAGTTTCTTAACCACTAATTTTCTAGCGGCAAATCTCTCTAAATTTTGAAATTCTTCAGGAACCTCATGATTTAAAGTTCCGTCTTCATTCATAATATTAATAGCCGGAAGATTGTGGCGTTTACCAAGTTCATAATCGTTAGGATCATGAGCAGGAGTAATTTTTACAGCTCCGGTTCCTTTTTCAGGGTCAGCATAAGTATCTCCAACAATCGGTATTTCTCTATCCATAAATGGCAGGATTGCTGTTTTGCCAATTAAATGCTTTAGTTTAGCATTTTCAGGATGGATTGCGATGGCAGTATCTCCAAACATAGTTTCAGGTCTGGTAGTTGCAATAATTACATATTCGTCTGAATCTTTGATTGGATATTTAAAATACCAGAGTTTTCCGTTTTTTTCTTCAAAATAAACCTCTTCATCAGAAATAACAGATTTAGATTTTGGACACCAGTTTACCAGACGAAAACCTTGGTAAATAAGCCCTTTGTTATATAGGTCAATAAAAGTGTTAATGACTAATTTATAATAATCATCATCCATTGTGAAGCGTTCTCTATCCCAATCACAGGCACAACCTAATTTTTTGAGCTGACTAATAATAATTCCGCCATGCTCCTTGGTCCATTCCCAAGCTTTTTCTAAAAATTTTTCTCTGCCTAAATCCTCTTTTTTAATTCCTTCCTTTTGAAGTTTTGCAACAACTTTAGATTCAGTCGCAATTGAAGCGTGATCTGTACCGGGAACCCAGCAAGTTTCATAGCCGTTTAGTTTCTTCCATCTAATATATACATCTTGCAGAGTATTATCTAAGACATGTCCCATGTGCAAAATGCCTGTTACATTTGGAGGCGGCATTACGATGGTATATGGCTGCTTTCCACTATTCTTATCTGCTTTAAAATAGCCTTTTTCCAGCCAATTGCTATATAGTTTATCTTCTATTTGAGATGGATCATAAGTTTTATCAATCATTATTACTCCTTTACCATTGATTCCCCTCTGCTATTATCTAAAAAAGGGATTTTGAATTTTTTCTTGTTTAATACTTGTTGTAGAGCCATGCCCCGGAATAACTACAGCCTCATCATTAAGGGGGAAAAGTTTATTTTTAATACTTGTTAAAATTGTTTTCATATCTCCTCCGTAGAGATCATATCTGCCAATTGAACCATAAAAAAGAGTATCTCCACTCAAAAGAAGATTTTCAAGATAGTAGCAGCAACTTCCCAAGGTATGCCCCGGAGTATGCAAAACTTTGATTTTTAAATCAGCTATATTAATTTCTTCAGCATCCTTCACTAAAGAATCGGCTTTTACAGTAGTCGGAGTTCCTGTAGTAGCAGAATAATTTTTGTTAGGATCTAAGGCGTATTCTTCCTCCGCTTCATGAATTATGAGAGGAATTTTATATTTTTCTTTTAATTCATTGATTGCAAGAATATGGTCAAAATGACAATGGGTGTTAAGGATTGCCTCCGGTAGTAAATTAAAATCCTTGATAGCTGCTATAATCGTGCTTGCTTCAGCTCCGGGATCTGTAATAAACCCTCTATTGGTTTTAGAGTTCTTAACTAAAATGCAATTCGTTCCAATGGAACCTACCGTTATGACCTTATATTCGAAATTACTCATTTAAGCATCCTCTATTCTTTTCTTTCTGTTTTCTAAGGAGCTAAGGTAATTCAAAATAGCTTAGTTTACAAGAAAATTTAATATTTTTTAAAATTTTGTACCATAGCAATTAGTCTAGAAGCCGGATTTTAGCGGCTGATTTCAAAGTGTAAATTAGTAATGATTATGATTGAGTTTTGGTAGCAGCTTTCAATTTTTCTTTGTGTTCAAACTTTTTAGGTCGTATATTAGTTTTCGTATGAAAATTAAGACTTTTAGTTTTTATACTATAAGTTGTGTTAAGTTAGTGTTTTATGGCTTGTTTAGATGGTTGATTTGCAAAATAATGAGAAAAAGAAAGTAAAGCTTCTTCTAATTGATGAAGATCCGGGCTCTGAAATTCTGCTCAGTGGTATTATTTCTAATAAAATGGCTTATGCTTATGAAATAAAAACTACTTATGATGATTTTTCGGTTTTTACAATTTTAAAGACTGAAAATATTGATCTTGTTATTTTAGATCTTAATTCATCCGATCAGCAAGGTTTTGATATTCTACCTGAAATCAAAAGGAAATATCCTGAACTTCCTGTGTTAATTACTGTTAATATTAGAGATCAGCATTTAAAAAAGGTAGGAATGGAAATTGGGGCTGACGATTTTTTAGAAAAGCCTTTTAATTCTTTAGAAATCAATTCCAGATTGGATCATCATATTCAGCTTAAGCTAACTAAGGATGCCAACAAAGAGTATAGTAAAAAATTGGAGCAACTTCTTTTTCTAAGAACCAAACAACTAGCTTTGAGTGAAAGAGAAGCTACTATTGGTAGATTAATTCAAGGGTTAGTTCATAATATGCGTTCTCCTATTGCGATTCTTTTTTCGATAAAGGAGGTTGCTGACTTGATTAAAGAAAAAATTGAAATGCTCGTGGCTCAAAATAAGGATCTTTCTTATCAAGAAATTGAGGAATATTTGGATAAACTTTGGGTTGCAATGAATAATATTGAGCATGCATCTTCCAAATTAAATGGAATGATTGATAATCTAATGCTAAAGAGTTCTAATAATCAAAAAATAAAAATGTATGATATTAAGTTAAACGAATTAATTCTTCGAGAAATAAAGTTTTTTGAAGCTCATCTACATTTTAAGCATAATACTGAGAAAATTATTAATTTAGCCAAGGAAGAGGTTATTGTTAGAGCTGTTCCTTCATCTTTGAGTCAAGTTTTTGGTAATTTAATTAAAAATTCCCTAGATGCCATGTATGATAAAAAAAATTGTAAAATAACCATTGAAACCGGGATCAAGGAGGGACTTGGATTTTTCAGTATTGAAGATAATGGACCGGGGATTCCTCAAAAGATACAAAAAGAAATTTTTGATCCTTTTTTTTCTACTAAGCCTCAGGAGATAGATAATAAAAATCCTCAAAAACCTGTTGGTACCGGACTCGGGTTACATTTTGTTAAAGAAACTATTGAATCTTTTTCCGGAAAAATAAAATTGGATTCTATAGAGAAAGTTGGAACTAGATTTACGATTTTTATCCCGCTCGCCAAAAATACAGCTAAGGTTTTGGACGAAAATAAAAGTTCTACAAAGGAGATTAAATGATTATACTTGGAATAGAAACATCTTGTGATGATACTTCCTGTGCCGTAATGAAGGATGATAAGATTCTTTCTTCAATTGTTTCTACTCAACTAAAACATCAAGAGTTTGGGGGGGTAATTCCTGAAATAGCCTCTAGAGAGCATCAGAAATTTATAATCACAATTATCAATCAAGCTTTAACGGAAGCAAAAGTTTCTCTTTCAGAAGTTGATGCTATTGGGGTTACTTATGGACCGGGTTTAGTTGGACCCTTATTAGTCGGTTTAAATACTGCTAAGAGTCTAGCTTTTTCTAATAATATTCCTGTAGTTGCTGTTAATCATATTGAAGCTCATATCATGGCAAATTTTATAGAACATCCCAAAATTGAGCTACCGGCATTAATCCTCGTTGTTTCGGGAGGGCATACAGAATTAATCTACACCAAAGATTTTACTCATTATGAATTAATTGGTAAAACAAGAGATGATGCTGCCGGCGAATGTATTGATAAAGTTGCGAAGATGATGGGGCTGGGATTTCCCGGAGGCAGAGTAATTGATCAACTTGCCCGGCAAGGAGACGAAAATTTTCATCAGTTTCCAATAGGAATGAAAGATAGTTTAGATTTTAGTTTCAGTGGCTTAAAAACAGCCGTTAAAGTTTTTTTAGCTCAGCACCAAGAGGACTTCCTAAAAGAAAATATTAATAATATTGCTGCTTCATTTCAAAAATCTGTGGTTGATGCTTTAGTTTTGAAACTTTTTAAAGCTACTAAAAAGCATAGAGTAAAATCAATTCTCTTGGCAGGTGGAGTTTCTGCTAATTCTCGCCTAAGAAATACTACTAAAGTCAAATCTGAAAAATATGGTTTTAATTTTTTCTATCCTTCTTTAGGATATTGCACCGATAATGGAGCAATGGTTGCTTCCTGTGCTAATTACAAGATAAAAAAATATGGAATAGAATCTTTTAGTTTTGAGAAGAGTTTAGGGTTGGATGCCGTGCCAAATTTAAGACTTTCAGAATAATTAGGATGTTGTTAGTAATATCTTGATTTTTAACATTTTTTTTATGTTTGGTATTGCTGTTGTTTTTAATATTGTTTTTACAACCAATAGCGTTTATCACCAGCGATAGCGTATAATTCGTAATTCGTAATTAAGACGCTACCGCAGGTAGCTTCGCCATTCGTAATTGAAGCGTAGCGCCGCGAGCACTTATTTTCTCTTCTAATTCTAGATTCCCGTAAACAATTTAGGCAGTTCCAAGAGCAGACTTGGTTTGCTATAAACCATTTCTCTCATTACTCTCAGCAAAGTAATTTTTTCAGGAGGAAGCTTGCTGAGTTTGCTCGTTGTTTTATTGTATAGTTCATCTTCTATAGTTTCAACGAAATTTTTTAGATTGTAAAATACCGAATTAACTCGACCTTGCTTTTTCTTCCAGAGTTTATCATATTCTTGGAGAACTTTTTCACTAAAATCATTTTTCAAAATAGCATTATAGGCTACTTTAGCTGCAATTCGTCCGGCTTTCATAGCATTGATAATTCCTCCGCCTGTTAAAGCGTTCGTCTGATGAGCTGCGTCTCCTACTAACATCAGATTATCGGTACTGATATATTCTAAAGTTTTATCTGCAATTACTGCACCGGTGGTCGTTGTTAAAATTGAATATTTATTAAATCTTCTTGCCATAAAATCATTTAAATATTCCTCTGCTCTTTTATGCTTGGCATATTCTGCTTTCACACATAAACCAACATTGGCTGTTTTATCAACTTTGGGAAAAATCCAAAGATAAGTTCCGGGGCAAGTTTCTCTTCCAAAATGAAATTCTAAGGTCTCATTATCTATTTCATCAGAGTAAACATTATACTGAATGCAGCCATGCAAATCATTTTTCTTGGGTCTGGTATTAATCCCTGCCCAAGAGCCAATATTGGATTCGATTCCATCAGCACCAATTAGAATTTTAGCATATAATTTTATTTTTTGTTTATCTACTAAAATTTCTACTCCAATTGATTTTTTATCTTCTTGTTTTTCAATAGCTATTGCGGTGGCTTTGTTTACTACAATTGCACCATTTTCTGCCGCCATTCTTGCCAATTCAAAATCAAAAACTTTTCTATCAACTATAGCCCCTTCACTTTCGCGATGTAAATCTAAATATTCTCCACTTGGAGCTACAAATCTTGTTTTAAATTTCTTTCTATATCTTTTTAGTAGCCAGTGATCTTCATCTATAAATTCTCGGAGCCCATTGATTCCAATTCCTTCAGCACATCTTACAGGTACCCCAACTTCTCTTTCTCTTTCAATGAGCAAAGTTTTAAGCCCCATTTCAGCCGCTTCTTTGGCACAGATAGATCCTCCGGGACCGGCTCCAACTATTATAATGTCAAACAAAGTATTTCTATATTTTTCTAAAAGCATTGTAATCCTTAGTTAAAAAATTATCAATAATAAAACTTCCAAAAGGTACGAATTATTTATGAAAAAAACTATAAAAATCTATTTCAAAAAAAGCTCTTACCCTAATTTAAGTAAAAATAGGAGACTACTCTGCTTTTAGTAGAATAAGTTTTTTTAGTGGGAAGATTATTTTAAACATGTTTAACTGTTTTTTTGATTTTTGAAAGGTGTTATTTTTTTAAATAAGTTATATATATAGCTGGTTAAGCTGATAAGAAAGATAATTATTGTAAAAAAGAGGAAAATATATTGGTCTTTTTTTTTGATTTTTTTAGATAATATATATATATTCCCGTTTTTTAAACAGGTTATTAATTAGGTTAAATTTAATAACGCTTAATAAAATTAAACTTAAATAACAAAAAGAAGGGCTTAGGCTAATGAAAAAATCTTTTGACATTTTAATTATCGGACTTGCACTCTTTGCTATTTTTCTTGGAGCAGGAAATCTCCTTTTACCTCCTCATATTGGTTATGAAGCAGGGAGTAGCTGGACAGGTTCTCTAGTTGGTTTTTTTATAACAGGAGTTGCAGCTCCTATTATTGCTGTTATTTCGATGGGTGAATGCGGAGGAGATCTTAAACGGATGACCAGAGCTTTACCGGCACCTGTGGATACAATTTTTGTTACAATTCTAATTCTTCTAATCGGACCGTTGATCGCTGTTCCAAGAACGGCTGCTGTTACTTATGAACTTGCAATCGCACCTTTTGATCTTCCAATTCCTCCACTGGCAGTATCAATTGTCTTTTTTACAATTGTTTTATTTTTTGTTTTAAGTCCAAGTAGTATTGTTGATAAAATTGGTAAGTATTTAACTCCATTTCTAGTTGTTATCTTAGGGATTTTGATCATTAAAGGATTTATATCTCCAATTGGCGATTTCGCTCAGTCAAAAGTGGCTAATCCTTTTACTGCCGGTCTAAAAGAAGGTTATCAAACCATGGATGCTTTGGGGGCGATGATTGTAGCTATAATTGTAATTAGAGGAATTAAATTAAAGGGTTATACTTCCGGTAAAGAAATTTTTCAAACAACTATGATTGCAGGTCTAATAGCAGGGACGGGATTATTTGCTGTTTATGCAGGTCTAATGTATATCGGAGCTTCCGGAAGTCAGGTTTTACCTGCTGAACTTGCTCAGTCTAGATCAGGTATTATTGTTAGTGCAATTAATCAGTTAATGGGGCGTACAGGAAATATAATTTTAGGGCTTGCTATTACAATGGCTTGTCTAACAACCGCGATAGGTTTGGTGGCAACCGCTAGTAGATTTTTTCATGGACGACTTTCTAAATATATTAGTTTTAAAGCGATTGTTTTTATTGTTGCAGGAGTAAGCTTGTTTTTTTCAATCTTTGGGGTAGATGAAATAATCAGAGTTTCAACTCCAATTTTAGAAATAGTTTATCCTATTACCATTATTGTGGTAGTAATGAACTTATTTTCTAGATTTATACCTAACAAATTGTTTGTAATCGGAGCATTAATTGGAACTTTAGGAATTGTTATAGTTCAGAGTATAATTGCTACTATGAAAATTTTTGGAGCTGAAAGTTCTGAGTTTGGGATGAAACTGGCAGAATTTATGAAGCTATTTCCCTTTGTTGAAATTGGATTTCCGTGGTTAGCTCCTGCGGCAGTTGTTTCTTTGATTTTTGGATTTGGTTATATGCTTATGGGGCATACTCATAACGAAGAAGTGTAGTTAGGGTAGTTCTAGAATATTAAATTCTTGTTTAAAAATTTTAAGTTTAATAATATGAGTTATCAGGTGATTTTTGCTTTATAACTCATATTTTTTTTATAGTTAGAATATCCAATAAAGATCTTAATTCCTACCTAAAATACCATAATTGCAATGACTCCGGTAAAGCTAGTAATATTTCTTCCGAAAAGGCTGAATTAATCCTTTAAAAAAGATGTTTTTATTTTGAAGTTTTTTGAATTTTAAATGGTATTATTCTTTATAATAAATGTGTGATACGATAATTGAGTCTGATGGTATTGGTGTGTTTTTAGAAGGCTAACAATAATATCTTATTTTTCTTTTGATTTTTTTTCAGTTATAATTTATATTCGGTGCTTTAAAAATAGGGTATTAATTAGGCTAATTAAAATTAAATTTAATAAAATTAAACAAAAGTAAAAAAAAGAAGGATTTGAACTAATGAAAAAAACTTTAGACATCTTGATTATCGGGCTGGCACTTTTTGCTATTTTTCTTGGAGCAGGGAATATTCTTTTACCCCCTCACATTGGCTATATGACAGGTAGTAGCTGGGGTGAAGCTTTGAGCGGTTTTTTACTTACAGGGGTGGTAGCACCTATAATTGTAATTATTTCTATGGGGCAATGTAGTGGAGATCTTATGAAAATGACTAGAGCTTTACCAAAACCTGTAGATATGATTTTTGTAACAATTTTAATTCTTTTAATTGGACCATTGATTGCGGTTCCAAGAACTGCAGCTGTTACCTACGAACTGGCTGTAGCTCCATTTGATCTTGGAGTTCCACCGTTAGCAGTATCTATAGTTTTCTTTACTATTGTACTATTCTTTGTTTTGAGTCCAAGTAGTATTGTAGATAAAATTGGAAAATACCTAACTCCTTTTTTAGTAACGATTTTAGCTTTTTTAATTATCAAAGGATTTATAGATCCAATTGGAACTGCTGTGGAATCAAAAGTTGCAGCACCTTTTACTATGGGACTAAAACAAGGTTATCAAACCATGGATGTTTTAACTTCAATGGTTGTGGCGATTATTATAATTAGAGGTATTAGACTTAAAGGATATACTTCTAACAAAGCTATTTTCTCAATTACCCTAATTGCAGGATTGATAGCCGGAACAGGGTTATTTGCTGTTTATTCAGGTCTTATGAATATTGGAGCTTCGGGATCAGGGGTTTTACCTGCAGAATTATCTAATTCTAGATCAGGAATTATTGTAAATTCCATTCATAAACTTTTAGGAAGCACAGGAAATATTATTCTGGGACTTACAATTACTACAGCTTGTTTAACAACTGCTATTGGGCTGATTGCAACAGCCTCTCGCTTTTTTCATGAGAAGCTTAATAAATATTTTAGTTTTCCGGTAATTGTGTTGGTAATGACAGGGGTTAGCTTATTCTTATCAGTTATTGGTGTTGATGAAATAATCAGATTTTCAGCTCCTGTTTTAGAAATTATCTATCCAATTACTATTATAATCGTAATAATGAATTTATTTTCTAAGTGGATTCCTAATAAATTATTTGTAATTGGAGCCTTAGTTGGAACTTTATCTGTGGTGATTATTCAAAGTGCAATTGTTACAATGGATATTATAAATGAAGGTCATTTTAGTATAGAGGCTACACTTTCAAATTTTATTAATCTATTCCCACTGGCAAATTTGGGCTTTCCTTGGTTGCTTCCGGCCGTAGTGGTTTCTTTGATTTTTGGTTTTGGGTATATGGTTTTAAAAAGGCCTGCTAATAAAACAGCTTAATGAAATAATCAGCTAGGGAGTGTTCTTCTCTCTAGCTGAACTTTTTTAAAAATCTTTCGTCTAAGCTAATTCTATAATAATATTTTTATTCTTTAAATTATCTAAACATTCTTTCAAGTAGCTCTCATTATGTTCAGAATAAATGGGGTCTGTTCGAGCAAAAGTCGGCAATTTCTGGTAAGGTTCACAAGTTTTGCCTCGATATAATGGATCTTTCCATTGCCGGTCCGGGTGGTATCCTCTTTTTTCCATTTCTTTCATAACGAGTAAATGATATAAATATAGTTTATAGGGTGAATATTTAAAAATATAATCTACTGTCGCGTGCTTCTTTTGCCAGCCTTTACCTCTAAGAGCCGCACATTCACGGTGTTGTCCTAATAATTGTTGGCGAGGTAAAAGAGGAATTAGTTGTTCATGCCATAATCTCATGATTATCCTTTCAATTAATCTCTAGCTTAGATTGGTATAAGTCATCAAGGGCTTTGGCTATAAAGAGCATTTTTCACTATAGCATGCTGATCTTTATTCCCAGCCTCCTTGATTCTTTGCTCCTAATAGCCAATATATTTCTTTTTTAGATTAATTGAAATTAAAATTTGCAAGTGATCTGAAAAGATGATATATTATTTCTAATTGAAATAAATTATTAATGTGATATGTTCCTAAAATTTCATCAAAAAGGAGAGTTCAGTGAATATTTTAGAAGAAAAATTTGCCGGGGATGATGGCAAAGAATATAGTTTAAAAGATTTTCAAGGGAAGAAAGTTATTCTTTATTTTTATCCCAAAGATAATACTCCCGGTTGCACAACCGAGGCTTGTGATTTCACTAGTAGAGACCAAAATTTTCAAGATTTAGGTTATCAAATTATAGGAGTTAGTAAGGATAGTATTAAGTCTCATCAAAATTTTAAAGAAAAGCATAATTTATCAATTCTATTACTTTCTGATCCTGATTTAATCCTGCATAAGCATTTCGGAGCTTACGGAGAAAAAAATAATTATGGCAAAATTGTAACAGGCGTAATTAGATCGACCTTTATTTTAGACGAAAATTCTAAACTTATTCAAGAATTTAGGAATGTTAGAGCTAAAGGTCATGCTGAAAGAATTTTTAAAACAGTTTCTTAATGATTTTTTAATTGACTGTTGAGAAAGAATACTATATCTTTTTACTTTCTAACGATACTATTTTAAAAAAGGAGTTACCAAATGAATAATGAACAACTTAATAAAATGAAAAATGACCAAGGTTTTATTGCTGCTTTGGATCAAAGTGGTGGTAGTACCCCTAAAGCTTTAGCGGCTTATGGTGTGCTTGAAAACGAATATGCCAATGAAAAAGAAATGTTTGAAATGGTGCATGCTATGCGTACTAGAATTATGACAGGAGAGGCTTTTAATTCTAATAATATTTTAGGTGCTATTCTGTTTGAGCAAACTATGGAATCTGAAGTTGAGGGACTACCAACAGCTGAATTTTTATGGGAAAAGAAGAAAATTCTTCCTTTCTTAAAGATCGATAAAGGTCTTGCAGAATTAAAAGATGGTGTTCAGATGATGAAACCCATTCCAAATTTAGCAGGAATTTTAGAGCATGCAATTGAAAAGAAGATTTTTGGAACAAAAATGAGATCTGTGATTAAGGAAGCTAATCCTGAAAGCATCAAAAAAGTTGTTGATCAACAATTTGAGTTTGGAATCCAAATTGCAAAGGCCGGACTTGTACCAATTATTGAGCCTGAAGTTGATATCAATTCACCTCAAAAAGCTGAATGTGAAGAAATTTTAAGAAAAGAATTGAGAGAGCATCTAGAGACTTTACCGGAAGGTTTATTAGTAATGTTTAAGCTTTCTATTCCAAGTGAAGCTAATTTCTATCAAGAATTTACAAAGCACCCTAAGGTTGTAAGATTAGTTGCACTTTCCGGAGGCTATTCTAGAGAAGAATCTAATAAATTATTAGCTCAAAATAATGGAATGATTGCTAGTTTTTCTAGAGCTTTAGCTGAGGGATTATTTGCTAAACAAAGTGATGAAGAATTTAATCAGGTTTTAGCAAAGAGTATTAAGGATATTTGTGAGGCTTCTGCGAAGTAAAAGTAGAGGTGTTTCATTAAAAGAGGCTGTTTAACAGCCTCTTTTTTGTTTATATGGGTAATTTTTAGATCTGTCATGTTGCTATCTTTATTAAAAGATTTTTTCAAAATCTATTAACTTTTTTTTCCTTTCTTTTGTAGGCAAAAGAAACAAAACCTCTTCTTTTAATTCCCATTTTTTTTATTCAAAAAATAAGCCCCTAAAGTCGCAATTAATTCAACCAAAGAAATTAAAATCCGATGAATCCAAGGTAGGACTATCGCGAGTTCAAGCGGGATATATCTTTGAAGCAAAATTGTCATCAGACTTTCTCGAACGCCTATTCCCCCCGGAGCAAAAAACGATAAAAGTCCGATAGTCCAAGCAGCAGGTAAAATAAATAAGAAATTCATATTAGCTATTGTAGCTAGTTCAATATTAGAAAAAGCAAGAACTGTTAAAATTAATGATGCTCCAATATTAATCCAATTAACAATTTGCATCAGAAAATAGCTGAGGATTGAGCCAAAATCCAAAGAATTTTCAATTCTTTCTGCTCTTTTGAATAGTTTTAGTAAGCCATTTAAAATCTTTTTCAAGAAATTTGGAATCAATAAAATAGGATAAAGAGCAAAGAGAGGATAGAGCAAATATAAGGGATAATTTTTAAGATCTCTAAAGAGGAAAATAAATAGCGTTATGCCAATTAAATTAGCCGCAAATTGCCCATAAATAATAGTTTGTAAGGATATTTTTTTACTAATATTTTCTTTTTTACTTAAAACCACAAGCCCTGCAAATTGCCAAATTTTGCCCGGAATATACCTGCCGAGATTGCTTAAAAACCAAATATTAAGAGATTTTTTAAATCCAATTCTTCCTCCTAATTTTAGAACTAAAAATCTCCAAGCAATTACAGGAAAAATTGCCGTATAAAATAAAAATAAAATTAGGATGATCAAATATGGGAAATTGATCCGGTAGTCATAATTTACAATCAAGCTAAGATTGTTTTTAAAAAATTTTCCAATAAAGAAAAAGAGGATTAAGAGTAAAATCTTCCCACTGATATTTTTTATTTTAGCTTTATTCATAAAAACCTTTTACTGAGCATCCTGCCAAGCCTTTTCGTAATAATGAAAAACATTGTTAGTCGTAATCGTATTAATATCTTGATTCTTAGTTTTGAGAGAATTTTTTCCAAAAACCAAGGAAGCTTTTAAGACTTTTTGGTCTAAAAATTTAGTTGGAACCTTAAAATTTTCGAGAGCTTCTATTTTAGACTTCCAAACAGTTTTATCTGCAATATACTCACTCTTAACTCCCAGCCAAAAACCCCAGTCCCCAAAAGAAGGAATATAAGTATGGTAAGCGGCAGCATTGAAACCGGAACTATTAATCGTCCTTCCAATACATAAAAAAGCTTCTTTAGCATGAATCGGGGAGGTTGATTGCTGAACGATCACTCCGTATTTAGTTAATTTCTTATATAAATTCGTATAGAATCCTGCAGAATACAGTTTGGCAAGTTCCAGATTATTAGGATCAGGAAAATCAATAATTACCAGATCGTAAAGGTCATCTATTTGGCTCAAAAACTTATAAGCATCAAGATTAACAACATTGACCTTAATATCGGCTTGCTCTTTATTCAATTTATTTTTGATTCTGATAACTTCCTCATTTGTTTCATCAACCAAATAATTATTTTTGATAATTTTAACTCGACTATCATTTAAACTACTAGAATTTAATTTTTTGAAGAGCGGATCATTTTTAGCAAGATCTGTCATCATTGGGTCTAAATCAACTAAAGTAACTTCTTTCACATCTTGGTATTTTAAAATTTCCCTAAGAGCAAGTCCATCCCCACCACCAAGAATTAGAACTTTGTCTCTTCTATAAGCTAAATTCATTGCAGGGTGAACCAGCATTTCATGGTAGATATGTTCATCTTTACTGCTAAACTGTAAATTGCCGTTAATATAGCAGTAGAAATTTTGATTGTTTTTGGTAATTACAATATGCTGATATTTACTTGTTTTAGCAAAAACGATTTTATCTTGAAAGAGTTTCTGCTCGGCATAAATAGTCCAATTATTAGAATTGATAAAACCATAGCTTAAGAGAATTATACAAAGGGTAATTCCTAGAGCAAATAATTTAAAAGATTTGATTATTTTTCTAAAATAGACTAGAGTTATTAGGCTGACTAAGAGGTTTAAGATGCCAAGAAAAAAAGAAGTTTCAATCAAAGAAAAAAACTTAGGAAGAATAAAAGTCCAAATTAAAGCTCCGGCAAAAGAACCGATATAGTCCATTTTTAAAATATTGCCGATATTGAATTTTAGTTCTTTAGTATATTGTTCATTTATTCTGGAAAGAAGGGGTATTTCTAAACCGATTAAGAAACCTACAGAAATAATTATAAAGTAATGAACTAAGAGAAAATGATCTCTTGAAACTCCAAAGATATAGAGCAGACCAATAGAACCAAAACCTCCAATTAGTCCCAGTATCATTTCCATAAAAATAAATTTATCGAGCATTTTTTTATTAGAAAAATATTTCTGAAAATCAGAACCAATTCCCATAAAAAGCATCATCAGTCCAATAATAATAGCCCACTGTTTTACCGAATTACCAAGTATATCGGAGCTGATTTTACTAAAAGTATATTCATAACTAATACCACAGGATGCCATTATAAATAAAGAGAAATATAGGACAAGACTCTCTTTTTTGATTTTCTTCATCAAAGACCTCATCTTCGAGCAAAATATTGTTTTTAGTCAGTTAATTTTCCAAAAATATTCAATAATCTAGTAAAATATTTTTGATCTTTAGCTAAAATAATAAAATTTTAATAAAAAAACATTATTTTCTTCTTGAATTTATAGGGATTAATATCGTATAATACAATTATGATGAGAGTATAATTGAAGCATTGATTAAGATTTTTAAACTGGCTAGTATTTTCAAGTAAAATTCAGATAGAAAGAGGAGGTTCTAATGAGCAAGAAAAAAAACAAAAAAGAACAAAAGGAAGAGATCAATTATGATTCAGCTCTTTTGGTTGATAAGGATGAAATAGATATTTCTTTGGCCGAGGCTGAAAAGAATGAAATTGAGACTGAGAAGCAAGAAGATTCAGCAGAAATTAAGCTTGAGGAAGAAGTTAAAGAAGAGCCTAAGGAAGAAACTAAGGAAGAGGCTAAGGAAGAAACTAAGGAGCTAGAAGATAGGAAAGAAGAAAAAGAAGAGGTAGAGACTCTTGTTGAAGAGGAGCCTGTAAAAGCTACAGAACCGAAGCTTCCAAAGAAAAAAAAGAAAAAAAGAAAAGAGGAGCAGGTTTCATATAGACCTAGTACCTATGAAGAAGATCTGGAAAGAAGAAAATTAGGTCCTTTTGCTAAAACTGTGCTATTCATACTATTAATTGTAATTATCGTTAGTGTTGTTTGGCTTTTCTTTCAAAATAAAGCCGAAAAGAAAGTTATTAGTTTAGAGGCTAAGGTAACTACTTTGGCTTTTGAAAATAAAAGACTTCAAAATGAAAATAAAACTATTAGAATGGGCTTAAAAGAAGTTCTAAACGACTTAGATGAGATCAGAAATAAAACCCTTGATCTTTTAAATGAAAAAAAATAATATTATAGAGTTTTAAAATATAAATTGCTCCTAGTTTAAACTTAGTTTAGAAGGAGCAATTTGTTTAAGGTATGTGAGATATAGGAGGAAGATTTGAGATTTATTTCTTGGAATGTTAATGGGCTTAGAGCATGTGTAAAAAAAGGATTTAAAGATTTTTTTGATGAAATAGATGCTGATATTTTCTGCGTGCAAGAAAGTAAGATGCACAAAGAACAAGGCGATTTTAGTTTTGAAGGTTATTATGATTTTTGGAATTCTGCTGAAAAAAAAGGTTATTCGGGAACAATTGTTTATTCCAAAGAAAAGCCTCTTAATGTGAGCTATGATATGGGGATAGAGGAGCATGATAAAGAGGGGAGAGTGATTACTGCTGAATTTGAGAAATTTATTTTGGTTAATGTTTATACTCCCAATTCTAAAAGAGAACTTTTAAGACTTGATTATAGAATGGTTTGGGAAGATGCTTTCAGAGAATATGTGAAAAATTTAGAAAAAAAGAAGCCCGTAATTATTTGCGGTGATTTAAATGTTGCTCATAAAGAAATTGATCTTAAAAATCCTAGTACCAATAGGAGAAATGCCGGTTTTACTGATGAAGAAAGAGATAAGATGACTGTGCTTTTAGGCAGTGGTTTTATTGATACATTTAGATATTTCTATCCTGATTTAGAGGGTGCTTATTCTTGGTGGAGCTATATGAGAAAGTCTAGAGATAAGAATGTAGGCTGGAGAATTGATTATTTCTTGGTTTCAAAAATTTTAGAAGAAAATCTAAAAGATGCCAAGATTCATTCAGCTATTTTGGGAAGTGATCATTGTCCTATTGAGCTTGAAATTAATTTTTAGGATCGATAAAGCAAGTAAACAAAGAATGGGAAACGCATGGAAATTTTAGCTCCGGCAGGTAATTTAGAGACTTTTTATAAAGCAGTTCAAGGTGGTGCTGACGCTGTTTATTTTGGGCTTAAATTTTTTAATGCTAGAAAGCCGGCTTTAAATTTTAGTTTTGAAGATTATAGAGAAGCCTATTTTTTCGCTAAGGAAAATAAGATTAGAATTTACCTTACTTTGAATATTGATATTAAAGAAGCTGAGCTTATTTTACTCGTTAAGGTTTTAGAAAAATTAAAAAATATTCCTCCTAATGCTTTAATTGTTAAAGATTTGGGGCTTATTTATCTTCTGAGAAAATTTTATCCAAATTTTGAAATCCATTTGAGTACTCAATTTGGAATTAGTAATCATTTAGCTTTAAAAGAGGCTCTTAAAATGGGAGTTACGAGAGTCGTTTTGAGTAGAGAGCTTAATTTTGAAGAACTTAAAAGAATTTCCAAAGAAAAAGATATTCCAGAGTTAGAAGTCTTTGGGCATGGTTCGATGTGCTTTTCTTTTTCGGGGAAATGTTTGCTATCTAGCTGGATTGGTGGTCGTTCTGCCAATAGAGGAATGTGTTTAGCCCCCTGTAGATTGAAGTATCAAACTAAAGCTGACCAAAAATCTTCTTTTTTTTCGATGAAGGATTTATCTTTACTTGAAGATTTAGAGAAGTTAGAAAGGCTCGGAATTAGTTCTCTTAAAATAGAGGGGCGTTTAAAGAGTGCCAGCTATGTTTATGAAGTTTGTAAATTATACAAACAGGCTCTAGTGGGTGATAGTGCAAAAGTTAATCCTCAAATTCTAAAAAAATTTAGTGGCAGAGAAATTTCCAAGGGATTTCTCTATGGCAGTCAAAAAGAAGATTTAATCTCGCAGGATACAAGCAAAACAGGTGTTTATCTTGGTAAAATTAAACAAGAGGGAAACCGTTATTTTCTCGAAAAGGATAATTTTCCTCAAAGCTCAATAGTCAAAGTTTTACCGCAGAAAATAATTTTTTATCCTGAAAATTTGCATAGGGAAAAGGGAAAACTCTTTTTGGATAAAAAAGTCGATCTAGATCTAACGGGAAGTGCTGCTTATGAATTATTTATGGCAAACGAAAAGAAAGAGGTTATTTCTGATAAAGCGGTTCATTTAAAGCTAAGCTTTGCTGATAATACTATTGGAGTTGAAATAAAAACTAATACTGATAGAAGGAAGTTTGAAATTTCAAATAAGAAAATAGTCAAAGAAAAAAGAGCCGTTTCCATAACTACTATTGTTGATAAGCTCGAAAATAAATTTTACTATGGCTGGTTGGTTGAAAAAATTACGATTGAAAATGATTTTTTAATAGCTAAAAGTTTCGTTAAAAATGTTATTAGTGAGATTTCTAAGGCTATCAATCAGCTAAAGAAGAGTTTTATGCTTGAAGATATTACCCTTCCTAGAGAAATTAAAGCTTGTCTTGAAAATATAGAAGCCTGTACTAAAGGTAGAAATAGTCTGATCAATAGCATTGTAATATCCCAAAATCAGCTTACTGAAATTGCTCAAAATCTTTCTTTGTTTAAGGAGATTAAATTTATAAATCTAAGAATTGAGGATTTTAAGAATTTAAAAAATCTTGCCAAGTTTAGGCAAATAATTACTCATGATTTTAAGAAAAAAATGATTCTTTCTTTTCCCTATGTTTTTTTTGAGGACGATATAAATGAGTTTCAAAAATATGCTAGCGAGCTTGATTTTAGTAATTTAATTATTGAAGTTAATGATTTGGGACTGGTAAATTTTTTTAAGGATAAGAAGGTTGATTTGGTGGCAGGATCATTTTTTAATTCTTTTAATAGTTTGGGGATTAATTTTTTGAAAGAATTAGGCTTCAAAAAAAATCATCTTCCTTTAGAATTTGATTATGAAAATTTAGACAAAATTTGTTTAAAATCACCTCTGCCTCTCAGATTTCTCTACTACGGCAGAATTCCTCTCTTTCTAACAAGGGTTAAAAACTTAAGCAGCGACGAATATAAAGATAATCTAAATAATTTTTTTTATTTGCAAAAAAGTAGTAATTTGTATTATTTTCTATCTGATAAGCCTTTTTTGGGGGCGAAGATTATAGAAAAGGATTTCAATATTTCTGAAGTAATTGTTGATTTATCTTTAGAAAAAGATCCTGTAGCGACTTTTCTTAAGATAAGCCAAAATCAATTTGAGGAAAATGAATATTCTACTTTTAATTACGGTAAAAAATTAAAATAAAATGGAGAAAAAATGAAAAAACTTATCTATGCGATTCTAGTTTTATTATTATCAATGGCTTTTGTAGCTTGTGATGATTCTAGTACCAATTCAGAGACTAGTGATTCTGCAATTACTGCAAGATTAAACAATGTTGATTATGTTAACTGCTACAATAATATTCAGTTCAGAGTTGATACTAATCATAATCAAAATGATGCTTTAGAGCTTTACATGTCCGGTAATAATAGCAAAACTCCTCCTGATAAATGGGAAATTAGGTTTAGGCTTACAAATGAACTTCCGGAGAATGCTGAGGATGGCTCTCTTGAAAGAAGGTATTATATTTCCGAAAATAAGTTTAATCAAATTCTTTTAACAAGACATACTGCCGGAGTTTATGATATTGCCAAAAAAAATGAAACTGAAAATAATATGCTAATGGATAGTACTTATATTGATATTTTGGAATATCATCCGGGAAAAATAGTTAGAGGTACTTTTAAAGGATTTTTGAATAGGTATAAGGATAATTTTTATTCCGGTCTTGATTCTTTAAAAGATGGTCTTTTCATTTTAAAGTATTAGGTTATGTACGAAATAAGAAAAATATTAGCATCAGATAGAAAGAGAGTTTTTGAAATTTCCAAAGATATTTGGGAGGGATCAGATTATATTCCTCAAATTTTTGATGAATGGCTCAATGACCAAGATGGTCTATTTTTGGGAGCTTTTTATCAAAATGAATTGATTGGTTTTCAAAAACTTTCTTTCCTCTCAAAGGGGAATGCTTGGCTGGAAGGGCTTCGTAAAGATCAAAAAACTAGTTTGAGAGGGGTCGGTCAAGCTCTCAATAGTTATTTTATGGACTATCTTGCTCATCAGGAAGGGATTAAATCAATTCGCTGTGCCTCTTATTTTGATAATTTGGCTTCCTTACGATTAATTGAGAAATTTGGTTACCGTAGAGTCTTGACGAGATCCTATAAATTTTTAGATCCGGCGGAATTTAATTATGATTTAAGAACTAATTTTTCTTTTACCAAAGCAAAAGAGACTGACCTTGCAGAAATTGAGAGTTTTTTAAAAGGAAGAAAATTTTTTAAATCTTGTAATGATTTGATTAATTTATCTTGGAAAATCTATCCTTATAGCAAGGAGCTATTGCTTAATTTTATTAATCAGGGAAGTCTTTATTTGGCAAGAGATGAGGGCAGGATAAATTTTGTAGCTTCTCTTTTTGAACTGAGAGAATTGTACCTTCCTATTTTGGAATATCAAGATTTTGAGCAATTGGCTGCTTTTTTTAAGCAAATTGTTATTCCAAGAGCAAAGAATAATGGTAATTCTGAGATTGGAATTTTTTTAACAGAAGATTTAAATATTTATAATGATTTACAGGAGCTTGGGTTTAAATCTTATGAACAAGATAATGATTTTTTTCTTTTTGAAATTCCTAATTTGAATATTCTTTAAATGGAGAGAGGCAAGGCGGGCTTCGAGAAGCCTTGATTTTTTGCATACTTTTTTATCCAAGAAAAAAGTATGAAGAAGAACAAAATTCATTCATAATACCGCTACAAATCTCGACCAACTTAGCACTCATAATTAGAGTATAGCGACAGTTCTTATGATGGTTCATGTGTTAAAAGATTTTTTCAAAATCTATTAACTTTCTTCTTCCTTTCTTTTGGAGCCAAAAGAAACAAAACCTCTTCTTTTTCCTGGTAAAAAAGAAGCAA
>PDWI01004046.1_pt1 | contig 20082 bp, 17 predicted proteins | sample 1430891 | NCBI WGS metagenome assembly PDWI01 (sample SAMN01162508, study PRJNA174530) | Oral metagenome, whole genome shotgun sequencing project. | biome: Marine environment; feature: Marine mammal; material: Swab sample of the gingival sulcus; isolation source: swab sample of gingival sulcus...
AAAGATAGAATGGACTAGAAATTTATTAGACTATGGGTATATTTAGTTTTTTCTCAAAGAAGAAAAAAGAAGAGGAAGTAATCAAAGAGCAAGAAACACTTGAAGAAGGCTTGAGCAAAAGCAAGGAAAGTGTTTTCTCTAAGCTTGGGCGTGCCATTGCAGGACGTGATAAGGTTGATGATGAGGTCTTAGATGACTTGGAAGATGTACTAATCTCTTCTGATGTTGGCGTAGAGACAACGCTTAAAATTATCAAGCGTATTGAGGAGCGTGTCGCTCGTGATAAGTATGTTGGGACTAAGGAACTGACAGGTATTTTGCGAGAAGAGATTGCTAGCCTACTTACCGAGAATGGCACGATAGACGGTGATAGCTTCGCAATGCAGAGCGAGAAATTGCCTTATGTTATTATGGTTGTAGGCGTTAATGGTGTCGGTAAGACAACGACTATTGGTAAGCTTGCCCATCAATTTACTCAGGCTGGACAAAAGGTTGTGCTTGGTGCTGCTGATACTTTCCGTGCTGCAGCGATTGAACAGCTTCAGATTTGGGCAGATAGAACGGGTGTTCAGCTGATTAAACAACATATGAATGCAGACCCTGCTTCGGTTGCTTTTGATACGCTGAACGCAGCAATATCAGCTAATGCCGATGTCGTTATTATTGATACAGCTGGTCGTCTGCACAATAAGGTTGGGCTGATGAATGAGCTAAGCAAGATTAAGCGTGTAATGCAGAAGCTAATGCCTGAAGCTCCTCAGGAAATTCTTCTAGTCTTGGACGGCTCTACAGGGCAGAATGCCTTTGAACAGGCGAAGCAGTTCACGGCTGCTACAGAGGTTAACGCTTTGGCTGTAACGAAGCTTGACGGTACCGCTAAGGGGGGCGTTGTTGTTGGTATTTCAGATCAGTTCAAAATCCCAGTTAAATATATTGGTTTGGGAGAGGGGATTGAGGACTTACAACTATTTAGAAAGAAAGAATTTGTAAACTCTCTATTCGGAGAATGAGAAAAAATCAAGTAGATGTTATCACATTAGGTTGCTCGAAAAATTTGGTAGATAGTGAGCAACTTATTCGCCAGTTTTTGGCAAACGGTTATAAAGTAAATCACAATCCACAGAAGTTAAGTGGGGAAATAGTTGTCATCAACACCTGTGGTTTTATTGCAGATGCTCAAGAGGAGTCTGTTAATATGATTCTAAGTGTTGTTAGACAAAAAGAGCAAGGGGCTATCGGGAAAGTCTTTGTTATGGGCTGTCTCACGGAGCGTTTTATGGACGAGCTAAGGGAGGAAATTCCTGAGGTTGATGCTTTCTATGGCAAGTTTAACTGGAAGAAGCTATTGAGTGACCTTGGTAAGGCGTATTATAATGACCCTTTAGCAGGCAATAGAAGTATTACTACGCCTAAGCATTATGCCTATTTGAAGATTTCAGAGGGCTGTGATAGAACCTGTTCTTACTGTGCGATTCCCCTGATGACGGGGAGACATCAGTCAAGGACAATAGAAGATATTGTAGCTGAAGCTAAGAGCTTAGTGGCTTCTGGAGTGAAGGAGATACAGCTTATTGCACAAGATCTAACCTATTATGGTTTGGACTTATATAAAGGACATAAGCTACCTGAACTAGTAGAGCATTTGTCTGATATCAAAGGCTTGGAGTGGTTGCGCTTGCACTACGCTTATCCGAATAACTTCCCGAAGGATTTGCTTCGTGTAATGCGTGAGCGTGATAATGTTTGTAACTATATGGATATTGCACTTCAGCACATCAGCAATCCAATGCTGAAGAAGATGCGTCGCTTTACGACAAGTGAAGAAACTTACGACCTACTGAGGTATATGCGTCAAGAAGTGCCAAATCTACATTTGCGTACGACGCTTTTGCTCGGACACCCTGGGGAGACGGAGCAAGACTTTGAGAACCTAAAAGACTTTGTGCGTGATATTCGCTTTGATCGTCTTGGAGGTTTTGTTTATTCACACGAAGAGGGTACCTTTGCTCATAAGCATTATGAGGACGATATTCCTCTTGAAGTTAAGCAGGCTCGCCTAGATGAGATTATGTTTATACAGGAGGGGATTGCGACGGAACTTAATCAAGCTAAAATCGGACAGAGCTTTAAGACGATTATTGATCGTCAAGAAGGCGAGTACTTCATCGGAAGAACGGAGTTTGATTCGCCTGAGATTGACCAAGAGGTGTTAATACGCTACGAAGAAGGAACGTCGCCTCTTACATTGGGTAATTTCTATGATATTGAGATTACTTCGGCAGATATTTATGATTTGTATGGCAAATTAAAATAGAAAAGAATGTTACAGGAAGAATTAACCTTTGGCTTAATAAGTCAGGAGACGGGTATCGCTTATGAGCAGATACCTAGGCTTTGGAATGCTTTTTTACTACAACTAGAGCAACGCCTAGGGAATGCTTCCTGTATTGATTTTACCCCTTTAGGTTTTTGGTCGCTAAAGCTTCGTGAAGAGTTTATTGCAGACATTCAAGGAGAACAATCTTTTATCATACCTCCTCGCTTGGTTTTAGACATTACTCAAGAGCCGACAAGCGAGGCAAAGGCTATCTATAAGTTGGAGGACTGTTTAGATGCTATTGTTTTAGCTACAAAGCTCTCAGAGAAAACGGTCGTAAGCTTTCTCTCGAAATTGGCAGATATTATTGATAGAGAACTGCAAGCTAAGAAAGAGTTTTATTGTCCTCAGCTAGGGCTTCTAAGTCCGACTACTAATGATTCTGCTTATAAACTAACCTTGGAAGAAGCATTTGCAGAAAGCTTAAATAAACCTTTTGCAATGTTTAGCCCTATTGAACTTCAAGCACTAGAAAAGGAAAATACTAAGCTAAAGCTACGTTCTTTTTCTAGTTTAGATGAAATCAAATTGCCTTTGGAATGTTATTATGGGGCAAGTGATGAAGTTGTTGAAGATGGTTCTACAGAGGAAGGGCGCAATGAAAGCTCAGGTCTTGTTGTGGAAGAGGCTAATGCCGAGTTTCCTCCGATAACGGAAAGTGAGGATTTACCTTTGTCAAAGACTGAGGATAAGGAAGAGCCTCTTGAGAAAGCAGATACAACCGAGCTTGGGACTATTGATGAGGCTCAGGAAGGAAAGAATGAAGATGATTCTCGTCGAAAAGGTTGTGTCGTTTATTTCTTCGTTCTTGCCCTGTTACTTGCTCTTTCTTACATTTTATTCTTAGCCTATCAAAGACGGCAAGAAAGTGACAAAAAAGAGCAAATAAAGAAAGAAGAAACGGAGCATCGTAGAAAGCAAAAGAGAAGATTAGATAGTCTTGAGCAGGTTAAGAGGAGGGATAGTCTTAAGCAACTTGAAAAAGTAAAGGAAGCGCCTATTGAAGAGATTACTATTCGCTCAGGGCATACTTTGAGAAAGATTGCACTACAAAAATATGGACATAAAGTCTTTTGGGTTTATATATACGAGGAGAATAAAGCTATAATTAAGAACTATAATAATATTCCTATTGGGACAAAGCTAAAATTACCTCCAAAGGGAAAATATGGTATTGATCCTAATGATAATAATTCTATTAAGAAAGCGTTAGAAATAGAGTATGGATTGTTTAATCAGTCTAAATAAAAATTAAATAACATTCTAAATGGAGACATTAGATATAAAAGAAATAACACAAAGAATAGAGCAGAAGAGCTTTGTTATTGATAGTCTGCGTAATGGTATGCAGAACTATATCATTGGTCAAAAGCATTTGGTTGATTCACTACTTATTGCTTTACTTGCTGATGGACATATCTTGCTTGAAGGTATGCCTGGTTTGGCTAAGACATTGGCGATTAAGAGTCTTGCGGAGTTAATCTCGGCAGAGTATAAGCGTATTCAGTTTACGCCAGACCTTTTACCAGCCGATTTACTTGGTACGATGATGTATTCACAGAAGAAAGAAGAGTTCCAAGTCAAAAAAGGTCCTATCTTCTCAAACTTTATCCTTGCCGATGAAATTAATCGTGCTCCTGCAAAGGTGCAGAGTGCTCTGCTTGAGGCAATGCAAGAGCGTCAAGTAACACTTGGGGAGACAACCTACAAGTTGCCAGCACCATTCCTTGTAATGGCTACGCAAAACCCTATTGAGCAAGAGGGTACTTATCCTCTTCCTGAAGCACAGGTCGACCGTTTTATGCTGAAGGTCTTAATCTCTTATCCTAAGCGAGAGGAAGAATCTTTGATTATTCGTCAGCAGATGAATAAAGCTCAAGCAAATGCTAAGATAGAGTCTGTTTTGACGCTTGATGATTTGTTTGAGGCGAGAGAACTTGTAGAGCAAGTTTATCTTGATGAGAAGATTGAACGCTACATTGTTGATATTGTTTTTGCTACTCGTGAGCAAGATAGAGCAAAGTCTGATTTAGTTAATTACATAAGTTTTGGAGCTTCTCCTCGTGCTTCTATAGCATTAGCTCAGGCTGCAAAGGCTTATGCTTTTATTAATAAGCGAGGTTATGTAATCCCTGAGGATATTCGTGCTATTGCTTATGATGTTTTGCGTCATCGTATTGGTTTGAGTTATGAAGCTGAAGCTAATGATTTGACCTCTGACGACATTATTAAGGAAATCCTTAATAGAGTAGAAGTACCTTAGTCGGACGGAATAAGGAGATTTGGGAATGAGTGTTTTGAAGGACGTTAGTGCCTTAAGTAAGCGTGTCCGTCGCATAGAGATTAAAGCGAAGGGTTTGTCCGAGCAGGTTTTTGCTGGACAATATCATTCTGCTTTTAAGGGGCGTGGTATGACCTTTAGCGAGGTGCGAAACTATCAAGTTGGAGATGATGTTCGTGACTTGGACTGGAATGTAACAGCACGTTATGCAGAACCTTTTGTTAAGGTCTTTGAAGAGGAGCGTGAGCTAAGCTTAATGCTTTTGCTGGACTTATCTGCAAGTACTGCTTTTGGTGCGAGTTCGGAGACTAAGCAAAACGTAATGACTGAACTTGCGGCTACTCTTGCTTTCTCTGCCATCAAGAATAATGATAAAATCGGAGCAATACTCTTCACAGATAAGGTTGAACTGTTTATCCCTCCTAAGGCAGGTAAGAAGCACGTTCTTTATATAATTAGTCAGTTGCTGTCGTTTAAGCCAGAGCATAAAACAACAGATATTAATGTCCCTCTTAATTATCTAGTGCACACGATTAAGAAACGCTGTACAGCTTTCTTAATCTCAGATTTTGATCAGAGAGCTAAGGCTAGTTATGAAGATAGTTTACGCTTAGCGGGGCGAAAGCACGACTTAGTAGCTGTCAGGGTTTACGATGAGTTAGAGAAGTCTTTGCCTGACTTGGGTTTGCTCTGTATGTATGATGCTGAAAGTAAACAAGATTTTTGGCTAGATACTTCTTCAAAGGAAACACGTCAAGTTTATCAAGAAGCCTATGATGAAAGGGGGCAGACTTGTAGTAGTTTATGTAAACGTATGGGCATAGACTTACTTGAGCTTACAACCAATGAAGATTTTACTCCTGCTCTAATGAAGTTTTTCAAATCACGCTCTTAATCAAAAAAGAAGAATGCAAGCTAATTATTACCATATAGTTAAGCTCTTATGTCTGATGCTTTTGGGGATTTCAGCTCCAAAGCTCTCAGCTCAGTCACTTTCTATTCAGGGAGAGCTTGACAAATCTGAAATGAAGACTGGAGAACAAGCTGCCGTTAATCTGACAATTAGAACCGAGAATCTGCCACAAACTAATTTTAGGCTATCTAATGATGGGAAAGAAAGGAGTTTTGAAGTTTTGGAGCTTGCAGCTTTGGATACTATAGAACTTGATAATAAATTGTTGGAGATAAAGGCAAGGCTTCTAATTACTTCTTTTGATTCAACGCTTGTACGTATCCCTCCAATTGTTGTTGAAACGCCAACTGCCATTGACTCTACACAGTCTTTTGCTCTAAATGTTATTCAACCCAAGGTCGATATCTCCAAGCCTAATGACTTTAAAGAAATAAAATCGCCGTGGGAGGTTAGCCTTACTTGGCGAGATATTTTAGATATCATTCTATCAAGTCCTATATTTTGGGCAATTGTAGTTTTACTTCTACTGTCTCTAATTGCTTTCTTTGCTTATCGTTGGTATAATAAAAGGAAGGAAGAAATGCCTATTTCTCAAGCTAAAGTCAGTGTGCCAACTTTAATCGAAGAGTTTGAGCAGTCTGTCAAGTTAATTGAGGAACGTAATTATATCGCTCAAGTTAACTTTAAGACTTATTACACTTTGCTTATAGAAGCTTTGAAAAACTATCTTGATGCGAAACTTAATTTGATGACAATGGAGCAAACATCTAATGAAGTTCTTGAGACTCTTAAAGGTTTAGCTTATTCTCCAAAAGAACTAAACTCTTTAGAGGAGGTTTTTTGTCAGTCTGACTTGAGTAAGTTTGCTAAAAGTAAACCTAGTGAAGATGAAGCCCAAACTTCAATGCAAGTAGTACGTCATTTTGCTTATTTAGTGGAACAAGAGGAGGAAGCTAAGAAGGCCGAATCTCTTCAAGATGAACAAAATCCGTAATTTCTTATGACTTTTTTATATCCAAAGTTATTATTCTTATTAGCTCTACTACCTTTGCTTTTTGTATGGGAGTGGTTTTATCATAAGGAGCGTACGGCTACTTTGCTCGTTTCGTCAAATAGTTTTGTGCAGAAAATGAGGACTTCTCTTCGAGTACGTTTACGCTTTTTACCTCTTATTCTTCGTTATTTAGCTTTTGCTCTTTTGATTGTTGCTCTAGCTCGTCCCCAAGGTATTAAAGCTTGGGAAGAAAAGAATGTTGAGGGGATTGATATTGTTCTAGCAATGGACTTGTCTAGTAGTATGCTTGTTGAAGATTTCAAGCCCAATCGAATGGAGGCTGCTAGGACAGAGATTGCTAAGTTTATTAATTCTCGTCCAAATGATAATATCGGTTTAGTTTGTTTTGCTGGCGAGAGCTTTACGGCTTCGCCCCTGACGATTGATCATTCTGTCTTATTAAACCGTCTAAATGAGACTGTTGATTTGACGAAAGAGCTTCGTTATGCGGGTAATCAGGCTATTCTTCAAGACGGTACAGCTATTGGTCAAGGCTTAGTAACAGCTCTTAATCGCCTGAGAGAGCGCTCTTCTAAGAGTAAGATTATTATTCTGCTAACTGATGGCGTTAATAATCGTGGTCAGATTGCGCCTATTGATGCTGCTAAAATTGCTAAAGAATTAGATATTCGAGTTTATACGATTGGTGTTGCTTCTGATAAGCAAGAGGTTCAGGCGAGCTTGCTAAGTCCTTTTGGTGGATTACAGAAAAGGTTGATTGGCAATAGTAATAGTGTTGATGAAGAAAGTCTCAAAGAGATTGCTTCTATCGCTGGAGGTCAGTATTTCCGAGCTGATGATGAGGAAGGTTTAGAGCGCATATATAAAGAAATTGATACTATGGAGAAACAGAAGCTTAAACGTATCAATCATCAAATCAAAGAAGAGAGGTTTATGCGCTTTGCTTTGATTGCCTTGCTACTACTCTTATTAGAATTTATACTTAGAAACACCTACTTAAGAATCTATCCATAATGCTAAATATAGAGTTTTATGCTTCAGAGTATTTGTATGCTTTACTGCTCTTAGTTCCGCTCTTTGGACTAAGCTTTTGGAGCTATTATAGACGTCGTCAGAAGTTAGAAAAGTTTGCTAAGCGTAAGGAGATGCGTGACCTTCTTGCTCCTGAACGTGTGGGGAGAAAGCGTCTTTATCGTGATACTTTATTTTTATTAGCTTTAGCTTCGTTGTTGGTTGCTTTAGCCCGTCCTCGCCGTTTAATGTCAGGGCTTAAGACTGAAGATTTAGAGGGGATTGAATTGGTTTTCTGTGTTGATGTCTCGAACTCAATGCTTTGTCCTGATGTAGCTCCAAGTCGTATTGCTTTTGCCAAGAAGACAATGACTTCTCTCCTTCAAGAGATGAACCATAACAAAGTTGCTGTGATTGCTTTTGCACAGAGTGCTTATGTGCAGTTGCCTCTAACGACGGATATGCTCTCTGCAGAGGAGTTTCTTAATAATCTCTCTCCTGATATCCTTTCAGCTCAGGGAACATATATTGGAGCTGCTATTCGTCTAGCACAGAAGTCATTCTCTTCTCAGAAAGATATTGGCAAGGCAATTGTTCTAATTACTGATGGAGAAGATTTTGAGGCTAATGATGGAGCTTTGGAGGCTGCTAGCGATGCTGAGAAGGCTGGTATTTCTATTCACGTTGTAGGGGTCGGAACAAAACAAGGGGGCTTAATCCCTCTTCCTGATGGCTCTTATCTTAAAGATGATGAAGGGAAGCCTGTTACCACTTACTTTAACCCTAAGTTGGGGAGTGAGATTGCTAAGGCTGGGCAGGGGAGTTTCATTGCTTTGAGTAGTTCTAAGTCTATTGTTACCGCGCTCAAGCGTCAGCTTGATGAGTTGCCTAAGGCAACGACTTCCACAGCTAAGGATAATGTCTATCAAGAGTATTTCATCTATTGGATAGCTCTGGCTTTACTACTTCTGCTAGTTGAATACTTTGTCTTCGAGCGCCGAAATCGCCTATTAAGGAAATATAAATTATTCAAAGATGAGAATTAGAATCCTTGTACTTGTTTCTTTCCTTGCTTGCTTTTCTGCTTCTATACTCAAAGGGCAGAACTTAAATAATGCTTTGCGTCAGGGGAATAATGCCTATAAAGAGCGTTATTACGGAGATGCTATTGCGCATTATAAAGATGCCTTGAAGGTTGATAGCTCGAGTGTAAAGGCTAAATTTGCCCTTGCAGATGCTTACTATCAGAAAAAGCAAGATTCACTTGCGATGAACTACTATCAAGATATGCTTCAAGATAGCCTTTCTCGTAGCCAAAAGGCAGAGGTATTGCATAATATCGGCAATCTACAGATGCGTGCTAAGGACTACAAGAAGGCTTTTGAAACTTATAAACAGTCGCTAATCTTGAACCCTAATGATGATGACACGCGCTATAATTTGGTTTTGGCTCAGAAGCTAATGCCGAAAGATAAGAAGCAACCTCAACAGCAAAACCAACAGAATCAACAAGATCAGAATAAGCAAAAGAAAAAACAGCAGGACAAAAAGAAAGAGCCTAAAAAGCAAGAACCGCCAAAGAATAATCAAGAAAAGCCCAAACAGGATAAACAAAAACAACAAGATAAGTCTCAGAAGGACCAGAAGGAGTTGAACAAAAAGCAACTTGAACAGCTTCTAGACAGTTATAAGGCTAATGATGAGAAGACGCGTCAGAAAATGCAAAAGGTTCAAACCTATCTAAAGAATAAGGATAAACAAAAGGCAAAGAAAAAATGGTAATGTCTAAGCAGTTACTATATACAAAGCATATCTTAATTACATTTTTGCTACTCCTCTCTCTCTCAGTGGGGAGTAGTCAGCTATCTGCACAAGAGCTGGAAGTTAAAGCTCCTAGGACGGTTGTCGTAGGTAAGCAGTTCGCTGTTCAGTATATCTTAAATAACATTGAACCAAGTGCTCGGCCAAAAGACCCTACTTTTAAGGGCTTAGAATTGCTTTATGGACCTGCACGTTCAAATAGGTCTGAGACTTACAATATAAATGGACGTATTACATCAAAGCATAGCTACGTCTATACTTATACTTTTATTGCAGATAGGGCAGGGAATTTTAGTATTAGAGGTTTTGCGCTTCCAACGGATAAAGGAGTCTTAAAAGGTCGAAAGGTCGTGGTTAAGGTGCTTGCTCCTTCTCGTGAGCAGGAGGCTGGAATGAGTTTGAGACCTTTCTTAAGTAGTCAAACGAGTAAAAAAACAGTTTACGAACAAGAGGCTCTAACAATTAGTCATAAGCTATACGTTGAGAATTACCGTTTCCGTTATGACCACTTAGAGCCTATTAAGTATGAGGATATTATCGCTCAAGATATTGATCTTAATCGAAATGATATCCTAGATAAGGAAAAGGTACAAGGCTCAATTTATAATACGATTACGCTAGCCAAACAAATCATCATTCCTAAGACTGTAGGGACACTTCAATTACCTGTTATAGAGAGTGCCATTTATGTGCCAATCCCTTCTGAAGATGTCTTTATGTCCACGGAAGAGCGTCGCATTAAGTTGCAGTCTCGTTCACTTAGCTTGAAGGTCTTACCTCTACCAAGTGAGGGACGCCCTCTTGACTTCTCTGGTGCAGTGGGGAACTTCTCAATAAAAGCAAGTTTTAAGCCCACTGAAGAGGTTGAGACGAATAAAGCCTATAACCTTAAGCTTCATATTGAAGGACTTGGTAGCCTAAAGTCTGCAAGGCTTCCAAAAGTTAATTTCCCAACTTCATTTGAATGTTATCCTGCTACTTCGGAGCAAGATATGTTCTACGACAAAGCTACTGCGACGATTCGTTCAGTAGCAGATGTTGAGTACAGCTTTATTCCTCGTTCCAAGGGGAACTTCACAATACCAGCTCTGAGCTTTAGTTTCTTTAATCCTAAGACTAAGCGATACGAAGTGCTTAAGACAAAAACGATTGAAATCAAGGTTAAGCAGGGTAAGGACGCTAATGCAGGCACTATTGTTCAAGAAGCAAATTACTCAGGTAGTCTCCTCTCTAAGTATAGAAAAGGCAAAGGAGCTGGCGAATTAGAGGGCTTATCCCTGCTCTCATTTTGGTATTTCTTAGGCTATTTGCTGTTGATGTTAACTACAGCTATTGTGATTATTTTCTTGCTTCGTCATCGTGCTTTGAGACGTGATATTGTGGGCTTTAAGGCAAGGCGGGCAAATAGCGTTGCTGTTAAGCGCTTGAAGCTAGCGAAGACTTATGCTAATGAAAATAAATCAGAGCTTTTCTACGAGGAGACACTCCGTGCTTTGTGGGGCTATGTTGGAGATAAGTTCCGTTTGCCAGCCTCTATGCTTAGTCGTGAGCGTATTCAAGAGCTATTTGCCGAGGAAGGCTTTGAGGCGGATATTACTAAAAACTATTGTCGTCTGCTAGATGAGCTAGAGTTTGCACGCTATGCCCCACAGAAGGGGGAGCAACAGTTGCAAGACCTCTATGATCAGACGGTTAATTTGATTACTACTATTGAAAATAATAAATAAGCTCAATGAGATATTTTACTTATATATTCTGTTGTTTATTATTCAGTTTTAACTTGCAAGCTGAGGTGCCGAGCCTTGATTCTCTGTTTCATTCATCTAATTATACTGAGACGGTTAAGGTACTTGAAGAAGGGCTAAGCAAGGGGGCTGATGCGAATCTTTACTACAACTTAGCGCTATCTTATTATAAGCTTGGGAACAAAGCTGAGGCAATTCTAGCGATTGAACGTAGTTATTATTTAGACCCTTGTAATAGTGAGACCAGAGAGGTGATGGCAATGCTCTATAAGAGTACTGAGGGGGTAAATCAATATGAGCGAGGTGTCTTGACTAGTTTGGGAGACCGCTTTGCCTATATGCTCTCGATGACTGCTTGGATTGTTTGGGCTCTGCTCCTCTTTGCTTGTGGAATGCTTGCTTTAGTCTATTATTTCTACAGCACGAATGCCTTGCATCAGCGGATCGCCTTCTATATCTTTATTGCTTTTGTGCTATTATCTTTCGTGGCTAATGGAGCTATTGCTCATCAGTATTATTATCATAAGCAGGTTGAGGATTTAGCGATTGTTAAGGACAAAGCGAATATCTATGCCGAGCCTGACAAAGAACTTGAACCGATGACAGAAGTTTTTGTTGGTAACCGCTTGATTCTGCTTGATAATGACGAGGGCATTTCTTCTTCGTGGCAGGCAGTCCTTCTTCCTAATGATAAAGAAGGATATATTGAGAAGTCCGCTATTACTAACGTTATTGAAGCCATTAACTAAGCTGAACCGTTATGATACCTGAAGTCCCATTTTTACCCTTTGAGGAGCAAATCCTGCTCTGGATTAACGGACATCACACGCCTTTTCTTGATGCCTTTATGTTTATGATAAGCCACCTTCCTGCTTGGTTGCCTTTGCTTGTGGTTTTACTCTTTTGGCTCTTTTATAAGAAGCCTTGGCAGGAAACGCTTTTCCTATTGTTCTTTATTACCTTGGCGATTGTCTTAGGAGATCAACTAAGTTCGGGCTTTGCTAAGCCTTTCTTTGCTCGTCTGCGTCCAACGCATACTGAGGGATTACGGGAGCAACTGCATATTGTCTTTAACTATACAGGGCGAGAGTATGGTTTCTTCTCTGGACACGCGACAAACTTTTTCTCTGTTGCGCTCTTTCTGAGCCTTGTCGTTCGCGAGCGTAAGTTTTCGATAATGATTTTTTCTTTGGTTGCCTTGGTTTGTTACAGCCGAATGTATATGGGGGTACATTACCTATCGGATATTCTTGCAGGGCTAATGGTTGGCGGACTTGTGGCTTATCTGATGTATAAGCTATATAGCTATGTGCGAAGACGCTTCTTGTCTACGGCTTATAAGCCAACGAAAGATGCTTTTGCCTTTGGCTTATCCTACGTTTTGTTTGGGCTTTATTGCTTCGTCCCTGTCCTTTTGGCTTTTGCACTTGCTCTAGCGCAAATTCTCAAACGCCTCTAGGCGGCAGCCTAAGAAATTCATTCCTATTATTAAAGTAAAAGGAGGCGATTATGCCTCCTTTTTTATGCCTAAAACTTTCATTTTATCTATAAGTATAATTGTCTGATTAAGAGTTGTTAAGATATACTTCTTTTACAGACTAAAAAACTTTCCCATAAACTTTTGAAAACTTAGCGCTAAACTCAAAAAAGTTTAGCGGAAAACTCATTTGACTTTATGGGAAAACTTTTTTGACCTATCCAAAGCGCCCTAAAATAGCTCGCAAGAAAGCTTGAAACTTATTTTAGACCTCTATAAGCGCCATAGGTCATTTTATTTCGACGAGGCTTGCCATCTAGGTCGGTGAAGCCTGAGCCGTCAAGCCCTAAGCTAATAAAAGGAGCTGTAGGCTTGGGACGGAAATCAAAACGATAGTCTTTCTTTTTGTCCTTGTTTTCACCTAGGTATTGATAGAGGTCGGTAGTCTTTGTTTGTTTATCTCGGAAAAGGATATTCTCAAACTTATAGAACTTATTCTTGGGGTATTGTATACTTCTTAGGTAGCAATGGCTAATCTCCACGCTCGGACTTGTATTATCCTCTTGAAAGATGCTGAGCTTTAGTTCGCCTCCTCTTTGGCTCTTGTCAAAAGCATTTGTATAGACAGGCATTTCGCCGTCAAGGACACTGTGCTTAAGCTTGAGGAAGCTATCTGTGCTTTGCGTCTGCGTCATTGCTTCGTCTGAAGACTTATCTTGATAGATGAGTGCCTCATCAGTGCGAATATCTGGCCAAGGGTAGTAATTGATGATACTACTTCGCTGAATATCATATTGACCTCCAGCAAGGAAGAGACAAGAGCCTAAGGTATTACTAATCTCACTATCAGATATTTTGAAGTAACCAATGTCTGCGTTTATGCCTGCGCCTTTGATATTATGGACTTTACAATGCTGAATGCTCATTGGATTTTGCTCTGTTGCACCTTTATTTGGGGCAAAATTAAGCCCAAAAGAAGCGTTAAGTAAATGTAGATACGAAAGCTTTGCCTTGGCTTCTTTGCCAAAGAATATGCCTCCCCATTGACCTGTTAAGCGTGAATAAGGTACTAAAGGTAGGAACTTATCCCAGCGCGTACCACAGAAACGCACAGGCTTTTCTGCTGTCCCAGCTACTTCTAGTGCGCCCTCTACACGCATATAGGCATTTGTGCCAAACCAAATCTGTGCAGGGCTTTCAAGCTTTAGCTTAGCACCACCTTTGATAATGATGCTATCTTCTACGAGATAAGGTCGCTTTGATGAGCGTGTAAGCTCTTCTTCAATCACCAGAGCCTTGATATGCTCCACATTCTGCCGAATAGCCACGATAGGGAGCTGATAAACTTTCCCTTTGTTACCTGCGATTTCAATCAGGTCTTTGACTTCGCTCGGTTCATCAGTCTTACCCAAAGGAAGGAAGGCACGAGCAAAGATATAGAGGCTATCTCGTTCGTTTACGTGAACGTTTTCAAAGCTCTGTCCGAAAGAACCGTCCACGTTGATAGAGAAGCCCTTAGCCTTGCCTAGAAGTCTAATGCTTGATAGGGTAATCGCCTCTTTATTTGGATTGTAAAGTCTGATATTATAGGTTGCAGATAGGTATTCACTTGGAATAGTATCCATTACGATGCTATCATTAGAGAGCGAAAAGTCAAAGCCCTTAAAGGCTGGAGGAATAGGGAAGTCCTTATCTTCTCGTCGACAAGCAACAAATATCAAGCCCAAAAGGAGGACTAATATTATCAAGAGTGAATATCGTTTATCTCTATGCATTATTTCTTCTTAATTAGCTGTATGATACAAATATACGTGAATTTTGTAAGCTTTGTGGAAAAAGCCTGTAAAAGTTTTGTCCCCTTATCCCTCAAAAGAGGTACAATATATTTGTTTTTATTTGAAGTTTTCGTAAATTTGTTTTTACAAACAACCTTACCATAAGAAAGTAATTGTTAATTATAAATACATTCAAGATTATGAAAAGAAGCCAAGCACTGAGCATCATACTGCTCGTAAGCCTAAGTCTCGCTTCTTGTTCGGAGAAGGAGACTAAAAATAAGGATAAGCGAAAGACTTACCTAGAGTTGTTTAATTTGAAAGGCAAGGTTCAGAGTCTAAAGACGACAACCTATTTTGCCGATGGTAAGGAAGAAGCCCAAGATAGCACTTTTATCCGAAAGATTGAGCTACAAAAGTTCAATGAAAAAGGGGAACTGATTTCCTCTAAGAGCTATGGAGATAAGAAAATGCTTACTGATAGTGTTGCATTTCAGTATGATGATAATGGAACTGCTTTTGAAGTATTTTTTTATGATCAAGAGGGGCGTGTGAAAACAAGTTCTATTCTTAGGAAGAATAAAGAAGGGCTTACAACAGAAAACGCATATTTCTGTCATAAATACTCCGAAGATGGCACTTTAACCATTGATACTGTTATGATGTATCAAATGGATTATAAGTTCAATGATAAGGGGCAGGCTATTGAGGCTGTTATTACAACTGAAAATCCTTATAATTCAATGAAGCAAGTTTTTGAATATGATGACAAGGGAAATAAAATTAAGGAGCTTGTATATCACTCAGATACGATTGACTTTGAGGGGATAAATAAGTATTATGCAGACGGTACTTTACAAGAAACTGCAACTTTCGATTATAAAGACGGCAAGAAAGTTCCTCGCGAAGTCTATAAATACAATGAGCAAGGCAAAGAGGTTGAGAAGCTTCGATATAAAGCTGATACACTTTATTCCAAAGTCGTAACAGACTATGATAAGTATGGCAATGTCCTAAGTATCAAGCACGTTGAGGGTAAGAGGATACACAAGCCGATTACTTATGACAAGTACGAATATGATAGTCAAGGAAATTGGATAAAGCGTATCTACTATGAAAAAGGTAAGGCAAGTGATATTACCATTCGAGAGATTAAGTACTTTGATTAAAACAAAAAGGCTATGTCAACGACACAGCCTTTTTCTTAGTTAGGAGCTCTATTATTTAGCTTCTTTGCTCATTGTGATTTCAAGCAAGCCACCTGCTTTAATGTCTTTATGCTTAAAGCGAAGCGTTTTACTTATATTACGTCCGTTGATTTTCGCCGACTTAACGTATTTGTTCTTAGGGCTATTATTCTTAACTACGATACGGAAAGCTCCTTCTTTTAGCTGAATGCGTGCTTCTTTGACAAGAGGGCGACCGATAGAGTACTCCGGCTTACCAGGGCAAACTTGATAGAAGCCCAAGGCACTCATCACATACCACGCAGACATTTGTCCACAATCTTCGTTACCTATAATGCCATCAGGCGTAGGCGTGTAGAAAGTTGTTAGGATAGAGTCTAGGATTGCTTGCCCCTTTTGTGGTGCAGAAGTCCAGTTATATAGGTAAGCAATGTGATGACTTGGCTCGTTGCCGTGGGCGTATTGTCCAATCAAGCCTGTTATGTCGCCTGACTGCTCTGCTCCGTCAATACGAGAAGATGTTGTAAAGAGCGTGTCAAGGTTAGCCTCCAAAATCTTTTCGCCTCCCATTAAGTCAATGAAATTCTCCATATCGTGTGGGGCATAGAAGCTCCACTGATAAGCATTCCCTTCCGTATAGTCGCTCTTTTGGTGTGCAGAATAACGAGGGTTAAATGGATAACGAAATGCTCCATCTGCCATAAGAGGACGCATTAGTTGGTAGTCTGGACACCAATAACGTTGATAGTATTTCCCTTTTTCGTCAAAAGCTTTAGCGATAGAGTCCAAGCCAGCTGCCTCAGCAACGCGAGCAATACACCAATCATCATAAGCCATTTCTACACCCCAAGAAACACTTTCAGGTAGAGAGTCCGCAGGGATAAAGCCAAGCTTTTCTTTGAAATAAGGGTGCTTCGTGATTAAGTCTAACTCGCGTGTGCCAGCAAACTTTTTAGCTAAGTCAGCACGATAGCCTGAGCTTGCAACAGCAGCTTTAGTCCAGAGCTTGAGGTCGTCCTTATCAGCCAAGTCTTTGCAAACGAGGTCTGCCAAGATACTTACCGAATGATAAGCAGGCATACAGCCTGTATAGTTTGATGCGAGAGGCCAACGTGGAAGGATTGTTCCCTCTTCATAGTCTTTGATGAGCGAATGACCATAAGCTTTGGCTTGCTCAGGTTTGATAATCGTTAGCAGAGGGTGCAAAGCTCTATAGGTATCCCAAATAGAGAAGACAGTGTAATGTCCTTCTTCGGCTTTACCTTGGTGTACCTTTTTGTCTATGCCTCTGTACGAACCGTCCACGTCTTGATAGTTAAATGGAGCTATAAAGCTATGATAAAGAGCGGTATAGAAATTCGTCATTACCTCTGGATTGTCAGATTTAATCTTGATGCTTGCTAAAGTCTTACGCCAAATACTTTGACTTTCTTTCTTGACTTTATCAAAGTCCCAATGAGGCAGTTCTGCTTCTAGGTTCTTCATTGCGTCCTCTGGGCTTACGGCAGATAGTCCAACTTTATAGTAAAGTGTATCTGTTCCGTTCGGCATATAGAAATGGATTTGCGTGTTATCTTCTTGTTCGTCATCAGTGATATAAGTATCATCTCTATATTCAGAGACAAACCAACGATCTCTTCCATTATACGTATAGAAGACTGTGCTGTCTGTTGCTCTGTCAAGACGCAAACAATAGCTCATTTGATGATTTTCAGCCCAACCCTTTGTATAGTAAGTGCCGAGAACTGTTGTATCATTGATAAAGGAGAATTCATTCTTAACGACCTTATGCCCCCAGTTTTTTTGTAAGATATGTCCAAGGTTTAGCATCAGCTTTCTGCCCACGCTATCGGCATAAGTACAACGCATTATTCCGACACGTTCTGTTGATGTGAGTTCGGTCTTAACATCAAAGTTCTTAAGTGTTACGGCATAATAACCTGCTTCAGCCTTTTCGCTTTCTTTATCAAAGGTTGCGACAGGACTTAAACTATCTGTGCCGGAGTAGGGCAGTATGGCAACGTCTCCAAGGTCGCCGATACCTGTTCCACTAAGGTGTGTTAGGCTAAAAGCGTAAATGTTTCTATCATCGTTGTGATAACCGCTACTAGCTTCCCAACCAAGTAGATGCGTATCGGGACTAAATTGAACCATTGCGTTAGGGCGTGTCGCACCGGGGAAGGTGTGTCCGTGTCCGCCTGTTCCGATGAATGGATCAACGTAATCCAATGGGTTGAGTACTTGTTGAATAGCGTTGCTGTCTTTTTTGCAGGAAAATAGGCTAACACTCAATAAAATAAGTGATATAGAAAGTATCTTTTTTAGCATTGTATTTTTATCAAATTTTTAGTTAGTAATTAAAGTCTTCGTTAAAACTTTAGCTATAACTGATTGAACGTTGCGGCGAAGAGCTTCATTTGGCGAAGCATTGAGACTAAACCGTTTGAACGCGTTGGCGAAAGATGTTCCTGCAAACCAATCTCCTTGAGGAAGTAAAGGTCTGTATCCAGTATCGTCTGTGGCGTTTGATTATCCAAAACACGTAGCAGAAGGCTAACGATACCACGCACGATAATTGCGTCGCTCTCTCCAGAGAAACGCACTTTACCGTCCTCCATCCTTGCCGTTATCCAGACGCGGCTCTGACAACCTTCAATAATGTTTTGTGGGACTTTATCTTCCTCTGCCATTGGTTCTAAAGTATTGCCCATATCAATGATGAGGCTATACTTATCCATCCAGTCGTCAAAGACTGAAAACTCTTCTATAATCTCGTCTTGTATCTTGTTGATATTCATTTCTTATTTAAGTTTAGTTTCAAGAGCAGTGCCGACCGTTTCGCCAACCGCTTGTAATGTCTCTTTGCTGATAATGTTGAGATTATCGCCTTGCGTGTGCCAATGCTCGCCGAAGCCATTCTCTCGGTTGTTGTCATAGTTGACAATGTCCAAAGCTGGAACTTTTAGCTCTTTGATAATTGGCACGTGATCGTCGGTAAGTCCTGAGCCGTCCTTATTGACGAAATAAGCACCCCAACCTAACTGAGCTGCTGTGTCCCAAATGCTATAGAGATAAGGCGCTGCATAAGCCTTTGAGTAAGCCTCCCAGCAGAACTTAGCGTCTTTTGCTCCAACCATATCAAGGAGGATAGCACATTTTGGCTTATAACCTGCTACGTGTGGCGTCTTAGCCCAATACTGAGAGCCTTGACACCAACCTTCTTCAGAACCGCCTTTTCCGCCGTCTTCCATATCTACGAAGAGAAAATCCAAGCCTAATGTACTCTTACGTTTCTGCGCTTGGCGGGCTAGCTCCATAAGTACGGCTACACCACTTGCTCCGTCATCAGCACCGAGAATAGGCTTTGTCTTATTGACAATGCTAGCATCGTGGTCTGCTACTGCACGCGTATCATAGTGTGCAAGCAGGAGTATACGTTCGCTTTTTTGTGGATTGAGCGAAGCAATGATATTACGCCCTGTAATCGCTTTGTCGTGGTAATCTGTTCCTTGGAAGCTCTGCTCCGTTGTATTATAGCCCCAGCTAGCTAACTTCTTGATAATCCAATCGCCACAAGCCTTATGACTTGCAGTGTTAGGGACGCGATACCCAAAGGCAACTTGGTCGCTTACGAAGCGATAAGCACTATCGGCATCAAAGCTAATCGCTTGTTTTTTTTCTGCTTCTTTTGTCTCTGTATCAGTGTTTTCAGTGCTTTGCGTTGTGGATTGAGAAGTCCCTCCGCAGGCTGTCAGTAGGCTGAGGCAAGAGACAAGTCCGAGGCTCGCAAGGCTTAGCTTAAGTATTTTCTTCATCTATTATATGTATATTATTCCTTATACAAAGATAATCCATTAGCCTATAAGCACATAATTTTTGCCTTAATTCTTTGATAATAGTTGTATTAAAATCTTCCCCTAAGGAAATAAGCAGAATGACACTCTCTTACTGAAAAATGTTCTGATTTGTATTGTTTATTTTAGTCTTGGGAAATAGTTTTTAAGTTTATGGGAAAACTCGTAGAAGTTTTCCCATAAACTTTTTTGACTTTAGCGGTAAACTTTTACGAGTTTATGGGAAAGTTTTTTGTCTTATTCCAAGGACATTTTTATTTCAAAGCTTTGTGTTGGTTATTTTGTTGTTATATAAATGTTTAGGTGTTGACTTTTGTTTGCCTTTCGGCAAGGCTTTAGCTTTCGTGTTTTATGGATTAATGCGGTAAATTTTTCTTGTTCTGATTTGTGTTATTGCTTAAGAAAAAGCTTACTTTATCAGCTTCTTTTTACTATCTTTGCCTAAGCAAAAAATAAATGATTAATTAAACTAAAAAAATATGAAGACTAAAGTATTAGCAATCAGCTTAACGGCTTTACTTATTGGGCTTAGTTCTTGCGAACAAGCTCCAAAAGGCAATCTGCAAATTCACGGTATTTTGCCTCAAGATTTTAGTTCAGAGGTTCAGTATGCCTACCTCCTAGAT
>PDWI01004048.1_pt1 | contig 20076 bp, 14 predicted proteins | sample 1430891 | NCBI WGS metagenome assembly PDWI01 (sample SAMN01162508, study PRJNA174530) | Oral metagenome, whole genome shotgun sequencing project. | biome: Marine environment; feature: Marine mammal; material: Swab sample of the gingival sulcus; isolation source: swab sample of gingival sulcus...
TTTAGAATAAAATTCTTCGACTTCGATGCCTTCTTTATAAAAGCTATTTGCTTTTTACTCTACTTTCCATCCTGTTGATATTCTTCTATAATTATACTCAATGCTACCTTTAACGATTAAAGCACATGAAGAATATATGTCTAAATCACACTTTTCAATATACGGTGTTAGTAAGTCTATAGCATTATTTTTAAATTTATATGATGCTAAGCCAATTTTCATATACACTTCCATAGAATAAAATCATTCCCACTCAATGGTCGCTGGAGGCTTTGAGGTTACATCCACAACCACGCGGTTTACATCAGCAACAGAATTGGTGATGCGCGTAGAAATGCGCGCCACCACGTCATATGGCAAACGCGTCCAGTCAGCTGTCATTGCATCCTCAGACGACACAGGACGTAAAACAATGGGGTGGCCGTACGTACGCCCATCGCCTTGCACACCAACAGAACGTACATCGGCGAGCAAAACCACCGGGCACTGCCAAATCTCGTCATCTAAACCAGCGGCAGTTAATTCCTCACGCGCAATACGATCAGCCTCCCGCAAAACCTCCAAATTCTTGGCTGTAACCTCACCAATGATACGAATGCCAAGACCAGGGCCAGGGAAAGGCTGACGGGCCACAATCTTTTCTGGCACCCCAAGCTCACGGCCAATTGTGCGCACCTCATCTTTAAATAGTTCCCGCAACGGCTCAACAAGCTCAAACGACAAATCCTCAGGCAGGCCACCCACATTGTGGTGGCTCTTAATATTGGCCGCTCCTTCACCACCACCAGATTCAACAACATCGGGATACAACGTGCCTTGGACAAGGAACTTAATTTCCCCACCCGCGGCTCCGACCTCGTCAATGACACGACGCTGAGCAGCCTCAAAAGAACGAATGAATTCGCGGCCAATAATCTTGCGTTTTTCTTCAGGCTCAGTGACACCCGCAAGCGCCTCTAAGAACCGCGCACTTTCGTCAACAGTAATGACACGAATGCCCATGCCTTTGGCGTAGTCTTCTTCGACCTGCTCACGTTCGCCCGCCCTTAGTAAACCGTGATCTACAAAAATGCATGTCAGCTGTTCGCCAACAGCCCGATGAACAAGAGCGGCAGCAACGGAAGAATCAACCCCACCAGACAAGCCGCAGATCACGTGAGCATCCCCCACTTGAGCGCGAATACGATCAACCTGTTCTTCAATAATCGATCCGGGTGTCCACGTAGGGTGAATACCTGCCCCCTCATAGAGGAAGTTTTCCAAAGTAGCCTGACCGTATTCAGAATGGAGAACCTCTGGATGCCACTGCACACCGTAAAGGCGGCTCTCACCCGACTCAAATGCGGCAACCGGGGTCTGCGCAGTTGACGCGGTGACAGTAAACCCGTTTGGAGCAACTTGAACAGCATCACCGTGACTCATCCATACGGTGTGCTCGGCAGCCGTGCCAGAAAAAAGGCACGAATCGGTAGTGACTGTAGCTGAAGTATGACCGTACTCCCTAGTACCTGTCCGGCCAACAACCCCGCCAAGAGATTGAGCCATAACTTGGAATCCGTAGCAAATACCAAGAATCGGCACACCCGCCTCAAACACACTGCGGTCAATCTTTGGCGCATCCTCGGCATAGACGGAGGACGGCCCGCCCGAAAGAATGATTGCTACAGGATCTTTGGCAAGCATCTCGCCCACAGGCATTGTGTGCGGAACAATCTCCGAATAAACAGATGCCTCACGGACACGACGAGCAATAAGTTGAGCATATTGCGCGCCAAAGTCAACAACGAGGACGGGCCGAGTTTGAGTTCCAGAAGAAGTTGTTATCACATGTTCATGCTACCGGCACAACCCCTGACCATGTGAACGTGTACACGCACCAGCAAAATCAGGAACAATAGAGTGCATGAGCGAATTACCACCATCTGCGAGGGAACAGGGCACACCCTCAAAGGCAAAAGCTGCTCATAGCGGACCATCACCTGCGCACTGCAGTCTTGATGGTTCGCTGCTGACTGAAAAGAATCTCGCTGATCTCGCGGTTCTTGACGAGATCAACACTCAACTTTTTGAGGCAACACATGAAGTTGCTGACCTTGCTCACTGCGCAGATGTGGGGTGGATTCTCGGCCAATTCCTTGATCCTCGCAAAATGACTCGCCGGAAAGGTCCCAGGCTCCCTGACCATGACCTCCTAGAACGTACAATTTTGCGCGTTGAAAACTATGCTGATTGGCGTTCCCGGTCAACACCACGTAAGAAAATGGCAGCAGCACTTCAGCATTGGGTCTCCACACTTGATGCTCGTCGGCAACATCCCGCGTGGGAAGGGATTGACCCACGTCCCAGCCTCGACACTTTCAACCGATGGCAGCGAGGTTTAGCAACTATGGAGTTGGAGGTCATTCCTCACCTTTCTCTCCCTCCATCTTTTGAGCGCGCACTCTTTCTCGTCCAGCAGTGGGACGCCCTCCTTGATGAGCGCGGATATAAAGGAGAGCTTTTTTCTCTACGCGAAGAACTGGTTCGCCTCAATAATTGGCCGGGCGACCAGTGGGATTCAGGCGACGACTACGCCTCAGCGCAAAAGCGCTTCCACCGGCGGCTCAAAAAAGCCCGAAAGCTTGCTCAAGATCCTGTCCGTGACCGCGTTATGCAGCGGGCACTTTACCTACGCGAGGGCCTCCTCCTTGATCCTGTTGATGATGTGGAGTGGTTTTTAGCAGTGTGCCGTTTCCGCTGGGAACGCCCCGAAGTCCTCGACCCGAACGCCCTGTTACCGTCAGAACACCTTGTAGATTGGGGACCGCCGCGTACTGCTGACGCTGATGCCATCTCGGCAAAAGACACTTGCGAGGACTCCCATCTCTCCTCGCCCCTGGATGTGGACTGCGACTGCCTCACCGTTGTCAGTGGCCCTGACGTGATGATTGACATGGATGAGGACGTGGTAAGTGCTCTGCCTCCTGGTTGCCAAGTTCAGCGCCTGATTGTCAGCGTTGACGGCCCGCTCGGGCCTGACTGGACGATCTACTGGGTTGAATCAGAATGGGAGGATTCTGGCCCCATTATGGATCTGGTGGAATCAGAAAAACTCCATCCGACGGTTTTGTTTGTCTCTGACCGTCACCCTGAAGCGTTGGCGAACCTTGTTGAGCCGTGGTTGGAGCGGGCTTTTGTTATTCCTACTCATCCATTGTCTGCTCACAGCCATACACCTCCATCACGTTCGACTTTCCCGGAACGAATGGATGCGGCACTGTAAAAGCACTCCCTGACACAGCAAACGCCGTGCCACAGCGCCTGCTAGTGACTACTCCATGACTCCCATAGTGAGGCGTACTCACCGCCGTGGGCAATGAGTTCGTCGTGAGTGCCGAGTTCCGTAATCCGCCCGTCGATCATGACGGCCACGCGATCAGCATTGTGAGCTGTGTGGAGGCGGTGAGCGATCGCCACAACGGTGCGTCCATGAAGAACCCGCGCCAGCGAAGCTTCAACGCTACACGCCGATGACGCGTCTAGAAGCGACGTAGCCTCGTCTAGCACCACGACGTCAGGGTCCATGAGGACAATCCGGGCAAGAGCAATTTGCTGGGCTTGTGGAGGGGTGAGTTCTACTCCCCCTGCGCCAACTCTCGTATCCAGCTTTCGGGGAAGTTCATTCACCCACTCTCGCGCGCCCACTGCCTCTAATGCGTTCAGCAGTTCAGCATCTGTTGCGTTCGGCGTTGCCAGACGTACGTTATCGGCCAGGGTTCCCACAAATACGTGGTGTTCTTGGGTGATGAGGACGCTGGTACGGCGCAGTTGTTCTTCAGAAAGATTCACGAGGTCGACTCCGCCGACACGGACATGCCCGCTTGTGGGCGGGTGAATGCCTGCGAGCATTCGGCCAAATGTGGATTTTCCAGCTCCTGACGGTCCAACGATGGCAAGAGTTTCCCCTGGGACAAGCGTGAGGTTGACGTCGTGAAGGACGGGGGATCCCTCACGATACGCGTAGGTAACATTTTGCGCCTCAAAGGTCCGCGAGGCTGGGAGCTGTCCGCTTTCCTCTCTGTCGGGTTCAACCTCGTCGACACCGAAAATGCGCTGCAAAGAGACGCTTGCGAACTGCACTTCGTCAATTAAAAATGCCAGTTCCCAGACAGGTCCTCGCGCCTGGTATCCCAGAAGGGCAACAGCGGTAATCTGGCCTGCGGTCACAATCCCCATGGGCATGGCAACGGCTCCCGCGAGCATGACACAGATGAGCGGGAGAAGCGTGGAGAATGACAAAATGTAGAAGAGTTTGACGCGCATCCACGCCGCGTATCGTTCTGTGCGCCATTCTGATGCCACCAAAGCATCAATTTTCTTCTGACGGGCGCGGAGCAGATGAAAAGAATCAACGCTTGATGCCTGCTCAATATTTTCTGTGACTATGCCATCAACGCTCGCCATATTTGCTGAAATTGCTTGGTAGGCGGGAATGGTGCGTGTGAGGTATTGTCTGATCCCCCACCATGCGCCAGGAGTGGCAAGGAGCAGCATTAGGGCAAGAAGAGGCGAGGTAACAAAAGCAGTGCCAAGTAGCACAAGGAGGTAGACCGTCTCACTGAACAGTGATACCGCCCCTTCTCGGACCACGTAGTTGACGCGGTCCACATCATGAGTTGTGCGCCCGAGGAGGTCGCCGCTGCCTGCATTTTCCACAACAGAGAGGGGTAATTGAGTGACGCGACTCATCAGGTCATTGCGAAGCCTGGCAAAAATTCCCTGCCCCAGGATGTGAGCATGGAGTTCACTCAGCCAGGCCATAATGGATGCAAAAATCACGAGTACGGCGGCGAGGGCGATCATGCTGTACACCCATTCCAGGGACTTTCCACTGCCAATGCCGTCAATGACACGGCCGAGGATCCACGGCAGTGCGGCGGCGCCCGCAGACGCAAACAGACGTGTAACGAGGACGAGACTCACGCGTTTCTTATGGGACATAAGTAGTGTCCCGAGACGACGCATGCTGCCGCCTGCAGTTGCAATAGGAAGGCGTTTCATTGCGTCCCGCCTTCCTTCTTGCCAGCAATACGTTCAATACTGTCTGCAATATCGTCATATGTGCCGCGTGCAATTTCGACGCCGTGTGTATCCAGGACAACAATTTCGTCGCAGTGGCGAAGGAGATGAGGAGACTGCGTCACAACAAGGGTTGTACGTCCACCACGGGCAGATTGCAGATCAGCGCCAATGCGCGCCTCGGTATGTGAGTCCAAGGCAGACGTTGGATCAACAAGGATGAGGATGGGAGCGTTAGTTGCATAAGCACGTGCAAGAACGACGCGTTGGCGTTGGCCGCCTGATAGATTTCGACCTTTTTCATTGAGGTACCCGTCCAGGCCCCCTGGCAGAGATGACAGCACGTCGTCAGCATGCGCCCAGGACAGTGCGCGAAGAAGCTCGCCATCTCGAGGATGTGGGGCAGGGATGATAACAGTGTCTTCGGTGTTGGAGGCTGAGTCAAGGATCAGTCTGCGAATATTTTCCGTCACCCCTTGGGCGGTGGGAATAGTCGCTTGTGCAGCTAAAAGGTCGTCTCTTAACGTCCCGGAAAACACCTGCGGTGAGGCCTCCGAAAGCACAATGTGGGAACGCACAGTGTCATACGAAAGGTCAGAAGCAGCCACAGAATCAATGTGGAAGTCAGCTGTTTCGTCAACGTATCCATATGCTCGGGCAATAGCCTGCCCGAGTGCAGGTTTTGGCGTAACAAGACCGGTAATGAGCCTTGGTTTCAGGTTGAGATCGTTGTGGTCGATACGCAGTTGTGCGTCCTCCCACGCTATGTCTGTTGTTGAGGCTTCGCCCTCGTCACTGTGAGGCCGGGCAGTGTTGGCGATGTCTGGTGGGACAGCACACAACTGCGCAATGCGTCGCGTAGCGACGCGCACCCTCGCCCAGCCTTCAAAAAACTGTTTGGCAATCCACATGGGGTATCGCAAATATATGGCGTACCCGTAGTAGCTGAGGAGCTGTCCTGAGCTCAGTTGTCCCCGGTAGACGAGCGTGGCACCCACTCCGACGATAAGCACCGACAATATGAGGGGGACAGCCACGCGGATTGTCGTCAGAAGAGCAATAGGGCCCGCAACGTGGACAGAGGCTGCGCGCACAGCTTCAGATTGACGATGGTAGGCAGCTGCATAGGACTTTTCACCGCCGATCCCGCGTAAAATCCTCAGGCCTTGGACAGCGTCAGCGCATACTGTGGTGAGCGACGCTTCCTCATCACGGGCTTTTTCTTGCCGTTTCTCCAACGGCCTGGAAACAGCAGCAAGAATCATCAGTGACAGGGGGACTCCAAAAAGGACAAGAAGTCCCATTGTCACCGACTGGGAAAGCATGAGGTAGGCAATAAGACTCACTGAAGCAATAGCGGACAGTCCCTCGGCAATAAGCTCCCCATACTGCCCTGTCGCGCGCGTATCGGTGCTCACAACAGCAACAATGTCACCCGTTGAGTGGCTTCGTGACAGGGCGCGAGCGCGACTTGCTGTCCGGTGTCCAAGAGCACGCCGAGGAGTGAGAGCAGCAGCGTTGTAGACTGCACTCTGCCCAATGTGTCCAGTAGCATCACCTACTGCCATGAGGACCACAATGAGGACAAAGAGGCCTGCGTCTACTGCGAAGGCACGTGAGAGGCCTGTTGCGATCACGGTGTCGAGGGCTCGCCCCATTGCCCAGGGCACAAGAGCAGAACACACGGTGCCGAGGATATGGAAGGGAAGGGAAAATATTATTGCGCTGCGTGCAGCCGCAACAATGCGCTGCCTGACAGCTTTCCCCGAGTCAGACGGTAGATCAAGGACTGGGCCAGTGGGGACTTTCCACATGCGCCACCAGCGTCTTGGCGTTCTTCCCATGGGCGGGAATGTCACGCCAAGGCGCTGAGCTTCCTCATTAAGACGCGCTTCTACCTCAGGGGTCATTGTTGAGCGCGAATACCGTTTCGTTGAAATTGCAGTGTCCTCAGTTGTTACTGTTCCTTTTACGCACGAGCTTCCACTCTATGCACAAACTAGGACTGAGGACAAGAAACAGCAGGACAACCTCATCCAGACGTGAAACAAGCGGTAATGTACCTACCGACAAGCGTTGTGCTCATTGGGGCTTTTATGTTCTTGGTGAAGACAGTCCCGAGGAATGAGCATGTCGCGGACTCTTTATGCCCAAAATGTCCATAATTTCGTCCGCTAGTTGCTGCGGGGTATTCGTAATCTCTAGAACAACGCCGTTTTCGTCCTCGCCGAGAGGTTCGAGTGTCTCGAGTTGAGAGTCTAGAAGTGCCGGGGGCATGAAGTGGTCTGACCGTGCTGCAAGGCGTCGACTAATGAGTTCACGTTCACCATCTAAATGGATAAAAATAACGGGTGCCGGGCATTCGCGCAGTATGTCTCGGTAGGATCGTTTGAGCGCTGAACACGTAATAATCCCTATTTCTCCTTTTTCCGCATGATCAACCATCCAGTTGCGAATTGATTCTAACCACGGTTGCCGATCTTCATCTGTCAGCGGTTGGCCTGATACCATTTTGGCGACATTGTGCTCAGAATGGAAGTCGTCAGCTTCTGCCACAGTAAGTCCTAGGCGATCGGCAACAATCCCTGCGACTGTTGTTTTTCCTGACCCGCATACCCCCATGAAGACCAACTGGCGTGGTTTCGCTTTTGTTGACATAGGTGCTCCGTTTCCTCACTTTTTACAGGACCGCAGGGGTGAACTCCACCAATCGTGGAGATAAATGGAGTTCACCCTTTTCATCATCTCTGGTATCGAAACACACTGTTACGTAAAGAGATAAATAACGGCAACAAGCGCAAAGCCAACTATCGATTCAATAGTTTGCTGAGTGGTCCAGACCTTCAATGTTGTTTTCACGTCCATTCCCATGAGACGTCCAACCAGCCAGAATCCCGAGTCGTTGACATGCGAGGCAAAGACTGATCCTGCTGAGGCGGCGAGAACAATACATGCAACACCTAGAGGTGAAAGACCTGCGGTCGCCACGGCTGGGGCAACCAGTGACACAGCTGTAATGAGGGCAACTGTTGCTGAGCCTTGTGCCAAGCGTAGTGCCACAGCGATGAGGTAGGTTGCAAGAAGGAGTGGAATGCCCAGATTGGCCATGGTGTCAGAGAGCGCGTCACCGATTCCTGAAGTCCTCAAAACGCCACCAAACATCCCGCCTGCACCGGTAATGAGAATGACAGAAGCAACGGGACCAAGGGCTGAGTCCATAACCTTTTCGAGGGTTGTTTTATTTTTGGCAATGTAACGGCCAAGCAACAGCATGGCGACAAGAACAGAAATCAGTAAAGCAATGGGGGTCTGTCCGATTTGCAAGAGAACTTCGACCACGCCAGAAGTGGGAGCCATTGTGTGTTTCTTTGGGTCGACCTCAGTACCGGGAATAACTACAGTTTGAACAAGAGTGTTGAGTCCCGTATTGAAGAAAATTAACAATGCGGGAAGAACAAGTGTAAAAATAACGGTGCCTACGGAGGGCGATTCTTCTGGAAGATCTTCGTCCGCAATGGAGCCAAAGAGCTTTGGCATTTCGACCTTTTCCCGCTGTGAGATATAGCGTCCCCATACAACGCCTGAGATGTAGAACGAGGGGATGGCGACAATTAGGCCAACAAGCATGACAAGCCCCATATTGGCCCCCATAATGGTGCCCGCACCGACAGGTCCCGGATGTGGAGGCGTAAAGACATGCATGACAGAGAATGCTGCGGCTGCTGGGATCGCGTATAGAACGATGTTTCCGCGAAGTCGTTGAGCTACGGCAAAAATAACGGGCAGCATGACAACAAGGCCTGCATCAAAGAAAATGGGGAATCCCATGAGAAGAGAGGCAATTCCGAGTGCCAATGGTGCGCGTTTCTCTCCAAAAGTTCGGATCATTGCATCGGCGAGAACTTTTGCTCCTCCGGATGCCTCGACAAGCTTGCCAAGCATTGCACCGATTCCGACAAGGAGGGCGACACTGCCGATAGTTCCACTAAAGCCCTTCATAAGTGTGGGGAGGACGTCCGCGGTTGGAATGCCTGTTGCAAATGCTGTCAGCAGGCTGACAATAATGAGTGTAAGGAATGCATGGAGTCGAAACACAATGACCGCTGTGAGGATTACAGCGATTGCAGCGGCAGCAATGCCAAGAAGTGGAGCTGCGCCCATGGTCTGATGCCATTCCGCAGCTTGCGTTAGGGGAATCATCGGGATCTCCATCGATAGAACTATAAGAAAAGCTGTTAAACCGTTCGCCGTCGAACAGGTTGAACATATGATCTATGTTAACTAATGGTAGTACCTTATACAAGAATTTCGATTACTTTTTGATTCTTTTTCTATACCGACCAAAATGCATTGGACGAAACACGTTAGAAAAGGCTCACCTGTGATAGAGGCCTACCGGTGAGATAACCGTCCTATCTCGCTGCCTGAGCAACAGTTTTCTCTTCGTTTTCTCCCTGTGTAGAACGAAGAACATTTGGCGCGTGAGAACGGAAAGCCTCGTTCACTTCATCAACAAGATCTCTCATGGCAGCAAAACCACGTTCCGGCTGTCCAAGGTAAATCGCGTACGCAACCTCACTGTGATCGTGCATTGCTCTCGGTTCGGGATGCGGAGGCATAAGTCCAAGCTGAGTACGCCAAGTCAATACTGACTCAACAACAGGCGCCAAAGCAGCAAACATCTCGTTGTCAGAGTATTCGAGAATTTTGCGATGAAACTCAACATCAGCTTCCATAAATTCTGGCCCTGAATCAATCGCTCCCAACTCAACAACACGTAAGCCAAGATTAAGGATTTCTTCACGCTGTTGCCGCGACGCATATCGGGCTGCAGAAGCTACTGCATGAGGTTCAATTGCTAAACGAAGATCGGTTAAGGTTTCAAGTTGCCGATCACGTCCGGACCCAGAAAGCCTCCAGTGGATAACATCTGGATCAAAAACATTCCACCGAGACGGAGCTTGAACAACAAGTCCAACTCGACGTTGAGCAGTAACAAAACCATACGCTTCAAGAGCTCTTTGAACTTCGCGGGCAACGGTGCGTGAACACGCAAATTCTGACTCAATGTGAGCAAGAGTAATCACATCCTCTGCACGCAAAACACCGTCAGTAATACGCGGCCCAAGGACGTTGAGGATGGACTTAAACTTAGATTCTTTTTCGATCATCGCACCCCCAGCTTACTTGACTATTTTCCGTCTTCGCTCGTTTCCTGCGCATGATCCGACTCGGCAGAGTTGTCACCGTCGCCAACCGCAATCTGCTCTGTCACAGCATCGTCTGGAACGGCTTCCGTTGGCAACGTTTCAGTTTTTACTGGAGGATCCTCATGGATCTTCTGACTTTTTTCGCCCGCTTTATGAACCTTTTCTTTGGCTGCCTCCGAAACTTTACCGCTCATTCCTCGCATCCACGCATAAGACGTATGATGGGTCAATGTCATCACCGTAGCCGCTGAAATGCCCAACTCAACAAGCAGAGCAAGTAATACCCACACTGTACGCGGACCGATAGCGGCCATGCGATTGACCCCAAGATATGCCTGAGCGCTCCACATCCATACGCCCAGAATGACGGTGCTCGCCCCTAGAGTCGCCAAAAGGGTATACCCCTGTTCGCGCAGCAACTGGTCCTGCATACGGCGTGAAATCACTACTCCGAGGCTCACTCCGATAAGGATCGGGAAGAGCACCACCCAGTATCCCCACGGCGTCGAGGGCAGAATCCCCAGAATAGGAGCAGGAGGAATTGGCGCTATTGGAGCATTTCCTGGCGTGTGAATAGCGTCAGGACCGAGAGAAAAACCGGGCCCCGCTATCCATGAAAGCATCCACGCAATAATGGTCGGCGCGAAGGCAATATGTGCGATGACAATCATCACCGGATCAACGCGCCCTTCGGGTGACAAAAGTTGATAGATACCGGTGATCGAATCCCAGCTCCGCAGTATTGCCACTCCAAGAAATAGGGTGGAGACCAGTGCCAACGCTCCGACGGTGAGTGCCCCATAGGATAGTCCTCGTCGCGCCCACAACGGGAGGCGTCCCGTCGTTTCCTCTCGCGGCCGATACGACAGATACGCCCATGCAGCAGGAAAAAACGGCACAAGGACAAGCCCCGGAAGAAGACTTCCCCAATCAATATGTGAAGCATTCACAGCAAAAAGAAGAGCTGTGAGAATAAAAAAACCGGGGATGGCAAACCAATGGGCAGCCGGGGGAAAGTGACGCACTCCTACCAAGCGTCCGCGCAACATGAGCATGACAAATAGCGTCATGAGAGTTGGCACTGCCCTATAGGAAGTATCACCAACGATATTTGTTCCCCCAAGCACCGCATTCCACACATTAAAACTTACGGTAAAAGCATCGTTCCAGCTTGCCTCACCCATCCAGGGATTATGTGAAATTCCAAAATAGGTCACCAGCGAAATGAGAGCCGACAGGGCCCAGCCAACAAAAGCGGCCTCGGCACCGATTAAAAGAGCCCGCGCCCACCCATCCGGCAGTGTAATGCGGACCGTGGGGCGGGCAGCCACGTACGTCACCCGTGAGGACTCTGTGTCGTCACGAGGATCGCCGTTAGCGCCTGGGGAAGAATCCTGTCTGTCACTCATTGTCTCCATCGTCGCCTACACGACAAGATTGACGGTGAGAGCACGCCGCGCGGCGCCAGATTTTCCCTATGCGAAGCAAAACACACTGCGTGTGAAATAACCGCAGTATCTTCTCCCCTTTACACGGATTCAAGCGCCTGCCGGGCAAGAACAGCCGTCTGGGAGGGCGTGCGCCCCACTTTGACTCCTACAGCTTCAAGGGCTTCAGCTTTTGCCGCAGCTGTCCCTGACGAACCCGAGACAATTGCACCAGCATGTCCCATGGTTTTGCCTTCAGGGGCTGTAAAGCCTGCAACGTAGGCAACAACAGGCTTTGTCATATGCTTGCTGATCCATGCGGCTGCGCGCTCTTCTGCATCCCCACCAATCTCGCCAATCATGACAACAAGATCCGTATCCGGGTCAGCCTCAAAAGCTTCGAGAGCATCAATGTGGGTTGTCCCGACAACGGGGTCGCCACCAATACCAATGCAGGTGGTGAACCCAATATCCCGCAATTCAAACATCATCTGATAGGTCAACGTCCCCGACTTCGACACCAGACCAATTCGTCCCGGACCGGTAATATCTGCGGGAGTGATCCCGACATTGGATTGCCCGGGACTAATGATTCCTGGACAGTTCGGGCCAATAATGCGGACCCCAGCCTCGCGGGCTCGAGCAACAAGTTCGACCGAATCTGCTACGGGCACGCCCTCGGTAATGACAACAATCATGTTGATTCCGGCATCAATAGCTTCAAGGACCGCACTCTTTGTGAAAGCTGGGGGGACAAAAACCACTGACACGTCCGCCCCTGTGGAGGATTTCGCCTCGGCAACAGTGCCGTAGACAGGAACTTCAACGGTACCGTTGTTGACCTGATCGGCGAGGGGACCGTAGCCTTCTAGTTCAAATGTGACAGTGGTCCCCGCCTTGCGAGGGTTAACGCCACCGACAACTTTTGTCCCAGCTGACAGCATGCGAGTTGTGTGCTTGACACCCTCGGAACCAGTGATGCCCTGAACAATAACGCGGGAGTTGGCGTGAAGGAAGATTGACATTATATGCTCCTAGTTTCCTGATTCCAGCGTGGTCACTTCTGCGCAGCCAAGTTGGCAGCCCGCTCAGCAGCCCCGTCCATAGTCTCTTCCATGTGGACAAGAGGATGCGCAGCTTGAAGAAGAATGTCACGCCCTTCAGTGACTTTATTTCCGTCGAGACGAACAACAAGAGGTTTCACTGCCCCATCGCCAAGAAGGTCGAGGGCGCCAAGAATGCCTTTAGCAACTTCGTCGCATGCAGTAATACCACCAAAAACATTGACAAAAACAGACCGGACCTGATCGTCTCCCAAAATGATGTCAAGTCCCTTGGCCATGATTTCCGCAGATGCTCCCCCACCAATATCAAGGAAGTTCGCCGGGCGTACGCCATGTTTTTCACCAGCCAGTGCAACAACGTCAAGGGTTGACATCACCAAACCCGCACCGTTGCCAATAATGCCAACTTCACCATTCAGACGCACGTAGTTCAAACCTTGGGCTTTTGCTTGCGCTTCACGTGGGTCTTCGGCGCGAGTATCGATGAGGTCAGCGTGGTCGGGATGACGGAATCCCGCGTTGTCATCAAGAGAAACTTTTGCGTCAAGAGCAATAATCTCTCCGCTGGGGGTGGAGACAAGGGGGTTCACTTCGACAAGGCTTGCGTCTTCCCCCGCGTACACGCCCCACAGTTGGACGAGGACGGGGGAGATCACCCGGCGCTCTTCATCCGTAAAACCGGCCTCGGTGAGGATATCCATCGCAACGTCAAGGGTGATGCCCTCTGAGGGGTCAAGGCGATGCTTGACGAGGGCTTCGGGGCGTTCCACAGCGAGAGTTTCAATGTCCATTCCGCCCTCACGGGAGCACATTGCCAAGTGTGTTCGATTGGAACGATCAAGAAGGATCGAAAAGTAGTACTCAGCCTCAATATCTGCGCCAGCAGCAATGAGGATCTGGTGGACTGTATGACCTTTAATATCAAGCCCAAGAATAGCTTGCGCTTTCTCAAAGGCTTCGTCAGGAGTGAAAGCCAGTTTCACACCGCCAGCTTTCCCTCTGCCCCCCGTTTTCACCTGTGCTTTTACAACAAGGAGGGAGGCGCCGTCAGCAAGAAGAGTTCGCGCTGCCTCGCGGGCTTCTTCGGGGGTTGTTGCAACAATACCGGGGAGGACGGGCACTCCGTGAGATTGGAATATTTCGCGGGCTTGGTATTCGTAGAGGTCCACTGTTTGTCCCTTCTAGTGGCGCAATAAGCGCTCATGCCGGGCTCGCCGTATTTACGAGCTTTCTCGACGTCGAGATATTACCTTCGACGATACACCTATCTAGGCCCTCAGTCCTGGTAAACGGATGAGAGCTTCACTGCTTCTCCCCCACCTCCTTGCCGTCTATACACCGGTTATGACAGTTTTTCCATTGGCGCCATCCGCACTAGTAGGCGCTTTTCTTTCCCGTTAAAGGATATACGGGCGACAAGACGTGCATCCGCTCCCTCAAGGCCGACAACGGTGCCCTCTCCCAAGGTGGCATGCTTCACGCGGTCCCCGACTTTTAATGACAGAGTCGATGAAGAGGAAGAGGGGCGAGCAGACTGGGGTGAAGACGCACCCATACGGAGTATTTTTTTCACGTTAGGGCTACCCGCACCCGAGGTAGACCTTGAGTGCCCAGAACCAATGACAGGACCCGCATCGTCCTCATCCCAGGGCGAATGTGCCCGCCTATGACCGGATAAAGATCCTGCATATGCACTACTCCCCCAGCCTCCTGAAGAGCGGCCTCGCAAACGTTCCATCTGTGTTTCAGACCGGCGCACATCCAAGAGTTCACTGGGAATATCGTCAAGGAAACGCGAGGGAGGCAACTCTTGCGGCGCACCCCACGCTGCACGCACAGCCGCACGTGTCAGATAGAGACGTGTCCGGGCACGTGTAATGGCAACGTAGGCGAGGCGTCTCTCCTCCGCGAGTTCATCAACTTCCCCGAGGGAACGCTGATGCGGGAACGTTCCGTCCTCCATGCCAGTGACAAAGACAATAGGAAACTCTAGCCCCTTTGCCGTGTGAACAGTCATGAGGGTAACATTCCCTTTTCGCGCGTCTTCATCGGGCACCTGGTCAGAATCAGCCACAAGAGAAATACGCTCGAGAAAGTCAACAAGACGGCCGTCAGGCACCTGCTTGTGGAAATCGTCGGCCACCGAGTGGAGTTCAGCAAGGTTTTCTACTCGAGAAGCATCCTGAGGATCCTCAGATCGACGAAGCTCGGCAAGGTATCCGCTGTGGTCAAGAAGTTCTTCAAGGATTTGGGCTGGAGATTCTCCTGCTTCGTCAAGATGGCGCAGTGCCTCAAGGAGCCCCCAGAAGTTTGCCGCCGCACTTCGTGCGCGCGACGTAAGTCCATCTACAGATGGCACATCCGCATCGGCAGTCTCGTGAGACGGCACTGCTTTCTCTGGGTCTTCCGCTGTGAGTTGGTCGCCCTGTGTTGGCAGTTCAATGCCTTCGCCCTCACCTTCAGGCCGCCCAGACTGGATCCAGGCGTGCTTGATGGCTTGGCCAAAAGACACTCCATAGTGATCGGCATGAGCAACAAGTGCGGCCTCTGCTTTATTTCCAATGCCTCGCCTTGGAGTGTTTAGAACACGCCGCAAAGCAACAGTGTCATCGGGGTTTGCGACTGCCTGGAGATAGGCAAGAGCGTCTTTAATTTCTTTACGCTCATAGAAACGCGTTCCACCAACAACTCTGTAGGGAATGCCTTGCCGGACAAAAAGTTCTTCAATGCCGCGTGACTGTGCGTTTGTTCGATAGAAAACTGCGATGTCACCCCAGTCGGCTCCTTCGCGCGCGAGCTTGTCGATTTCGGAGACAACAAAGCGCGCCTCGTCACGGTCAGAATCGGCGGCATCCACTGTAATGAGGGAGCCCGCTCCGGATGCTGTCCACAGGTTTTTGGGGCGGCGCCCCTCATTCCGCGAGATCACGGCATTCGCTGCGGAGAGAATATTTTGTGTAGAGCGGTAGTTCTGCTCTAACACGATGGTACGGGCGCCGGGGAAGTCGCGTTCAAACTCTTCAATATTGCGGATTGTGGCGCCCCGGAATGCGTAGATTGACTGGTCGGAGTCGCCAACAACGGTGAGTTCTGCGGGAGGAATAGGGCCGTCTCTTGGCCCAACGAGTTCGCGCACAAGTTGGTACTGAGCGTGGTTTGTGTCTTGGTATTCATCAACGAGGATGTGGCGGAAACGCCGATGGTAGTGTTCGGCGATCGCCTCGTTGTTCTTCAACAAGGTCACCGTTCGCAAGATGAGGTCGTCGAAATCGAGTGCATTTGCTTGGCGTAAACGTTTTTCGTACTCGCTGTAGGCTTCCACAACAATCTGAGAGACAGGGTCGCGTGGCGCTATTTCACCGTATTGGGCAGGAGTCATGAGTTCGTTTTTCAGATCTGAAATGCGGCTCGCGATAAGTTTTGGACTGAAACGTTTAATATCAACGTCCATTGCGGTGAGCACCATTTTGAGGAGGCGCTGTGAATCCTGTGCATCGTAGATGGTAAACGTTGATGTTAACCCGGCCGCACGATACTCGCGTCTAAGGATTCGCACGCATGCCGAGTGAAAAGTCGAAACCATCATGCGGTGTGCTTCTACTCCGACAAGTTCAACGGTGCGTTCGCGCATTTCAGCAGCCGCTTTATTAGTAAAAGTGATGGCAAGAATCTCGCCCGCCCTCGCACGCCCGGTCGCAAGAAGGTAGGCAATACGGTGCGTAAGAACGCGGGTTTTTCCTGACCCGGCACCCGCCATAATGAGAAGCGGCTCGCCCTCATGGGTGACGGCTGCTTGTTGCTGATCGTTGAGGCCGTTCAGTAGGTGTTCAGCGCGGTTATCAGAATCAGAATCGGATGACCATGCAGGGGTAAAATCCCCCTCTTCTGGGGGTGCCTGACCGTGATAGGTCGCTTCTGAGCCGCCCTCGTCAATGTCGTACACCGGCACGTCAAGAGGCGGAAGAACAAAAGATGGAAGATCAGGTAAAGCCGCGTAGTCACTCATGGTGTTCCCACTGTAAAGCAGAGTTGTTGCATCTGACATGAATTACTCACAGGCGTTGCCTCTTCACCATAGTGAGCTTGGTTGGTCTCTTTCCCTCACACGGTAGAATGAGGGGATGAGATTGTGGAGCCTTGATCCGAGTTACCTGGACGCTCCGGGGCTTGTTGCTTGTTGGCGAGAGTCCCTGCTCGCACAGAAAGTGCTGCGGGGTAAAACGCGTGGATACCGTCACCATCCCCAACTCGCGCGTTTTCGTGCGTGTTCAGACCCTCTAGGGGCAATGGGCTCGTATTTGAAAGGCCTTGAGCGGGAGGCAAAAAGACGTGAGTATCGGTTTAACGCCGACCTTATTGTGTGTCCCGAAACGGATATCACGCTTAATGTGACATCCGGACAAGTGGACTACGAGATGGCACATCTACGGGCTAAAATCTCTCAGCGCTCCCCTGCTCTTCTTGACACTTTGCCTGAGTCATCTCTACGCACTCACCCGCTTTTTACTGTGGTGGATGGGCCTATAGAGCCATGGGAGATCGTCTCCCCTACGTAGAGACGAGTTTTCACCCCATTCATAAAAGTCACTGTGCGTGAGGAACAGTTCGAGTTAATACTCTCAGACCTTCCTTGCGTAACAAACACGTCTCCGCCATTAATGAGAAGCGGCATGTTGAGCCCTGAGAGTTCTCTTATGATGCGCATAAGTCCCTCGTAAATGCTGTCTGAGGGGAAATGACTGTGCATGTCAGCATTGTCGAGGAAGAAACCGTCAATCCCTTTATTTTTGAGTTCTTTCGCCGCGTAGAGGCTGCACACGAGACAAGAAGCGCACCACAAACCAGCACAGCTACAAGCAAAGTGAAACGGAGTTTAATTGTGAGGTACGTGGACTTCAGGCCTCCCTATTGGTGACGCGATGGCGCGCACTGTCCCCCTGGGATATTTTACGCAGGTTGGTGGATGCGTCGTAGGGGAATCCCTGACCATCAAAATGCCGATTCTCCAGTCGAAAACCGTACTGCAGTGACCACGAAAACGACGTACCTGAAAGCTAAAACATGAAAGTGGTGCACGCCCCTACGTAGGGGCGTGCACCACTTTGAGGTGTAGCTGAGGGCTACTTCAAGGCCGCCATCAATTCTTCAACGGACCAATACAAGGTCGGATTGCCTGTTCCCTGTTGAACCGCAATCAGATACTTGGTACCAGCAGCACCGGTGACTGTATTGCCTTTGAAGGATGTCAAGGCGTCCAAACCATTCAGTGACATGCCCGGGGCATGAACAACAAAAACGGGACGGGACGACCCCTTAACGGTGGTGGTGAACTTGTTATTTTCAATCGAAATATTCTGGATCCGCCATGGCATATAGTTCGCAAGCAGCTTATCCCACTCGGCTTGAGTAGTTGGCTTCCGCATGCGTTTATCCATTGCGTACCACATAGATGGGCCAGGGGTGCGACTGTCCTGGAAAGCTGAGAATGCGCGAGTATCAATATTGACATCGTTGCCACGAACAATCGCATTAGACGTGTTAAACAAACGGATACCGTCATTTTCAACGTCAGAAACCTTATTGTTCTTAATGGTCACGTGATCGGACAACTCCATAAAAATGGCGTTTTCTTCAACATTAGTCACGGTATTGCCCTCAACAAGCACCTGATCGCAGGACTCATCACACCAAATACCCGCACCTTTAGGTTTCTCTTGAGTATTGCTAATCATGTTGTTACGAATCGTGAGATTATCACTGCTCGTAACTTTGATAGCACCCGAAACTGGAGCAGAATTAAAGTGTTGGGTATTGACATCAGTAATGGTCGAGTTCTCAATAGTGACACCACTAGACGCGTTGCCGAGGATACCTACCAAACCAGCGTTCGTGATCGTCACACCATCAACATGAATATTGTCCTCGTACAGCCCCAACGCGGAGGTGGACATATTCTCCATCGTCACATTAGTGACGTCAACGTTAGCAGAGAAAACGGTGCCCGCAGCCATCTGGTTATTCGAGGACGCATAATTTTTGAAAGTAATCCCCTCTAACTTCAACCGTTTCGATGGAACATTTTCATTCCCAATATGGAAAGCTTTTTGAATAGTCGCAGCAGTCACATTGGTCGGTTCTTGGGCCAGGTAAAGCTTATCTTTACCGAAATCAATATAAAACTTGCCTGCCTCCAACTGGTCAATAGAATCCACCTGACCCAGAGCATCACCGTTAACCCATACCTGCTCAGGCCATGCAGCTAATTTGGCATCCTCATTCAGCCAGCTCCAGCCGGGGGTGTTCCAATCATTGGGCTTTCCGTTAAAGTTAGCAGCATGGTTCCAGTCATAGGTCCACTCTGTTACATAGAAAGAACCAGAACGCCGCCAGTTAGTCAGTTTTGATGCACCATCGAAAACGACATTTTCGCCAGGGTAGCCCATGACTGAAAGATACTTATCATTCAAAATAAGTGATTCATGGTACGTACCTTCACGCAGCACAATCGTGGAATAGGCACTGGCTGCATCAATCGCAGACTGTAGTGTCGCGTATGGCGACGCGATGCTGCCGTCGCCGGCAGTGGAGGCGGAAGGATCAACAAAAATGCTATCCGCTGGGAACTGAGCTGGCTCTTTATCGTGACGAGCAGTAGACGCTGGGACTACGGGGTCATAATCGTGCACCCAGAATTCGACTTTTTCTTGAGTCCATCCGTCCTGCGTCAAGTATTGACTATCAACGTTAGTCGCATACTGGTGGGTGTTTCCCTTAAGGAAGCGATAAATCGGGATGGTATAAAAGTCTGTCTTGCTGCGAGAAGCCTTAAAACTGTTCCCTTGGTCCACGTATCCATATTTGGATACCGCTTTACTCGCTTCATTGCTCCCTTGCTCTAGGTAGACAAAATCGACCTTATTCGCGTTGTAGAACCGCCGATACGTCACACCTCCATCCGATGCAGGAATGTCATAGTCAGCCATCATTTCATAGCCGTATTTGCTTTGAGCACTACTAGCTTCGGAAGCGCTGGTAGTGAGCAAAGTGACACCGGAAGTATTTTGCAACCGGTAAAGATCAGTCGTATTTTCGGCTGCCTGCGCGGCGCTAACGACCGCCATAGGCAAAACCATTGCTAACAGGGTAGACGCTACTACCTTCTTCACGCTACTCACACTCCTAAATGTATAGCGCATATAAATCCATATGCGTCATGTGGCGAGATCCAGCGGCGTACAGGCATGTACAGCACCGTAACTCACACTACACCGCAAGTACTGAAAATTCTTAAAAATTAAAATATCCAAACTCAGTCTG
>PDWI01004049.1_pt1 | contig 20074 bp, 15 predicted proteins | sample 1430891 | NCBI WGS metagenome assembly PDWI01 (sample SAMN01162508, study PRJNA174530) | Oral metagenome, whole genome shotgun sequencing project. | biome: Marine environment; feature: Marine mammal; material: Swab sample of the gingival sulcus; isolation source: swab sample of gingival sulcus...
TTATTCTGTGAATAACAATAGAGGTCTTGATATTTCGTTGTTTTTTATTTATCGAATCTGCTGTAGTCGTATGAAATATAAAATTTTAATAGCAATAGCTATATTTCCTTTGCTGTTGTTTTCAAATTCGCCTCTCAATGATCTACATGAATCCTTGAGTAATGCTCCTATGGATATGAAAGCAAGGACTTTACACGAAATATCGCTTTACCATTTTGATAAAAATATGGATTCCTCTTTTGAGTATGCTCAGAAAGCTTTTCTTGAGGCTTCTGTACATCACCAACCAATGGAGCGAGCTAATGCCACACTTACCTTGGCAAAAATACATAATAAGAAAAAGGAGTATAAGGAAGCAATTAGGGTTTTGACAGAATCTTTACATCTGTTTGATACATATCCTGAAATAAAATATGAAGCTTTGAAGATAATCACGGATAACTATCGCAAACTAAATAATTTAAGTGAGATGGAAACCTATGGTAATAAGCTCTTAACTTTTGTAGAGATGCGTGCAAAAGAAAATGGGGATCTTCGTCCAGTAGCTGAAGCATACGGACAGCTTGCAGAAGCTATAAGTAATGATGATAAACTAGTGGAAACATATTATGCTATCGGGGGAGCTATACCAGACGACGGAAATATTACGTATCAAGAATATATTGCTATAAAATTAAAATATTATTCAAAATTAGATGATGAACGCAAAGCCGAACGAGAACGTGTAGAAGCGATGGATAAAATTTACAAAGATGCTGCAACAAAAGAATTATACGAACAAAGGGGTGATAGCTTAGCCCAAGCATTAACTCACATCAAAGCGACTCTACGACAATTAAAACTATCGAAAGAGAGTGAAGCTGCCGCAAAAGCTCAGGACAGTTTAACGAGGTTAAAAAATGACAGTCTTCGCTTCCTGCAACTCCAAACGGCAAGAGAAAAATTTGCAGAGCAGAAAAAATTGGACAGTATAGAAAAAGCAAATATACAAAAAGACCTAATCAGAAAACAGAGTCGAGATAGGATGATTAATCTCGCTATTCTTGCAGGTATATTGATTCTTTTGAGTATTATCTTAGTGGTTTTCCGACAGAAATATTTAGCACGAAATGCAATTATATTAGCAGAAAAAAATAAACAACTTGAAATCGCCAAGAGAGAAGCAGTTGCTGCAAGTGTGGCGAAAAGCGAATTTTTGGCAAATACCAGCCATGAAATTCGTACTCCACTAAACGCTATTCTTGGTTTCTCGGAGTTGCTGAAATCAAATGTTACAAATCCGAAGAATGTGGGGTATGTAAATTCAATTATGGTTAGTGGTAAGAACCTTTTGAATATTATAAATGATATTCTTGACTTATCAAAAATTGAATCGGGTAAGATGGATTTGATTATTGAACCTGTTGATTTGTCGCAAATGATGGACGAAATCTTTTTAATATTTAATTTTCAAGCGAAAGAAAAAGGATTAGACTTTTCAGTTGATACGAAAGAAGCAGATAACGTACATTTTGAAGTTGACGAAGTGCGTCTCCGCCAAGTATTGATTAATTTGACGGGGAATGCAGTTAAATTTACAGAGTCGGGTTCTGTTAAGCTACACTATTGTACAAAGAATATAAATCAAGAAAACCAAACAGGGGACTTACATATAAGTGTTACCGATACCGGGATTGGTATTCCACAAGAACAACAAGACGAAATCTTCGAGGCATTCAAGCAACGTTCAGGACAGAGTACCAAGAAATATGGTGGTACGGGGTTAGGTTTAGCAATTTCTCAACGCCTTGTTAAGATGATGCATGGAGAAATGTTTTTAGACAGTGAGGTAGGCAAGGGCTCGACATTTACTATTAAGTTAGAAAATGTTCAATTTAAAACTGATGTCGAAGCAACTCGTAAAAAGGAAGAGATAATCAATCCTGATACTGTCATTTTTGAAAAAGAGACCATATTAATTGTTGATGATATTGAGCAGAATCGTGAACTGATGAAGGAGTTCTTCGCAAATACAAATCTCAATGTCGTTGAAGCAGACAGCGGTGAAGTTGCAGTTGAGCTAACTCCAAAGATAATGCCAAAACTTATACTCATGGATTTGAGAATGCCAGGAATAAGTGGTTATGATGCATTGGAGAAAATTCGTGAAATTGAAGAAACGAAACATATACCTATTATTGCTCAAACTGCATCTGTGATGAAGAAAGAAAAAGATAATATTTTCGATTTCGGGTTCGATAGCTTCTTGGCAAAACCTGCTTCTAAGCAGAGAGTATTTGAAGAAATAATGAAGTTTATACCGCATACAATTGAAAAAGTGCAAGAAGCTGAAATAGTAGAAAAAATAGTTGAGAAAGATATCAGTTTAAGCAAAAAATGTAAAGAAAATATTGCGGTAGTCCTAAATAAACTTGAAGAAGAATTCAAACCAAGATTATCCGAATTTGAAAAGGCAGTACGTGTGATGCAGATGAAAGAGATGATAAAAAAAATACGCGATTTCGCAAACGAATACGAAGTCATTATACTAAATGATTACGTGGACGGATTGGAAGAGGCTATTAATAGCTTTAACAGACAAAAAATTAAGATTAAGTTGCAAGAATTTGGGACTGTGATTGAAACAATCAGGGAGCAGAGTTAATGAAAATAATGATACAAAATATATTACTTTTAGCTTTAGGATTATTTGTACTGTTAGTTTCTGCCAATGCAAGTGAGAATAAATCACAGATTGGTTTTTATGGCGGAAGCCACTTGAAATTATTCATGCCTCCAGATGATTATAGTGATATTAATCCATTATTTACGGGTTTGGATAACTACAATGTTGAGTTTAATTTTGGTTATTACAGAGGGATATCCTACCGCTATTTCTTCGGTAAAAACCTTTATTTTTCAGGTAAGATAGGATATTTAGGAACTGCTCACAGTCTAACCGCTGAGCAGGACGCGATTTTACTTTACGATACTCACGTAGCCAAGGGGAAAATCTATCATAAAATGAATTTTGATTTAGATGCTTTCGCATTCAATCCGCGTATAGGTTATTTTTTCGGAAAACATAGAAGATGGTATGTAACTACAGGAATATCTCTGAACCTATATACGACTACAGGGGTTGGTTACCAAATGGAATTAAAATCTCCTGAAGAAAAAGCAGTCTTTAAGGAGTCCGCTACTAATAAACTTTCCTACAAAGATGTAGCTATCATGGGCGGAAATGATTATGAGTTTGCGGTTGTAGGCGGATTGGGATATAATTATCCGTTTAAACTTTGGCAGCAACAGTTTAGCTTTGGTCCCTATGCTGAATTTGCGGTAAGTGTTAATAATCTGTCACAAATGATTGATGAACGAACATTCACCCTAAAAGGTGGTGTTGAACTTCATTATGAGTTCAAAGGGGAGCCTAAGAAATCAGTTCAGGCAGATGTAGCTCATTACTATATTAATCCCAATACAGAGAATAAAGACTTGATAATTGACAAGTATATCACAAAAAATAATTTTCCCCTAATCAATTATATCTTCTTTGATAAAGGCGAAACACAGCTACCCCAAAGATACAAAACAATTACTCCCGAACAAGCTAAATTCTTCTTCGAGGAGGATTTAAAAGCATCAAATCCAATTATGGTATATTATCATATTCTTGACATTTTAGGCAGACGAATGAGCGGTAATGAATCAATCAATATTACCCTCACAAAAAAATCTCTGAATAAGCAAGAGCTAAACGATAAATTATTTTTTGAAAGGGGAAGATGGATTCAAGAATATTTAGAAAAAACATGGGGAATATCAAATGATAGAGTTACAATAAAAACAGATACTTCCCCTGTTGCAAAAAGGGACTACTCAGCCGAGCATATTGAGATCCAAACCAATGACAACTCTCTGTTCAAACCAGTAGCAGTTCGTGATACGACTTATACATTCCGAAGCAGGGCTTTAGCTTTCAATATTGCCCTTGAGGATACAAACTTGAAGAATTGGAATTTCGCTGCTTCTATCAATGGAAAGCAAATTGCAGCCATGAATGGCTTAATCGAAACAAATAATACTGTAGAGTACTCTCTTGAAAATGAAAAAATCGAAACGTATGATAATGAATTTCCTACCTTGAGTTATGAATTTAATATTAGCGGTAGTGATAAATATTTGGATTTACAACGCCAGAACTCTGTGCAGATAGTCCCGACATTTGAAAACTATGCGACAAATGTCTTCTATGTTACATGGGTAAATAAGTCAAGTTTTGCTTTGGAAGATATACTTGATTTCCCATGGATAGATATCCGCAAGGCTATTGATGAAAACAGCAATATGAAAATTAAGGTATATATCGATAAATCATTAAATTCTACCATCAGCCGAAAAGTCGCCGAAAAAAGATTAGACAAAATAATGGGGCGAAAAGAATTTGAGAATATTAAATGCGAAGCGGAGTTCATTACAGCTGACCCGCTGACGTATAATCCGAATCTACCCGAAATGCTTTTATATCACAGATGTATTATTTTAATTATTGAGAACTAAGAAAATGAAAAAATATATATTATTATTATTGATTATTCTTCTAACATCAGCTGCTAATGCGAAGCCATATCATAAATGGGTTAAAACAGATGTTTCTGATGGACTTAGTCTAACTACTGATGTGTGCTATGATAATGAAGGCAATATATGGACAGCTGGCATATTCAAAAAAAACATCACTATATCCGGCAAGAAATACGAAGCCCGTGGTGGCAAAGATGCGTATATAAAAAAAATTACTCCCGAAGGAAATACTGTTTTTGCTTGGATTTTTTCAGGTGTAGATTCTTCAGATACTATAACTTCAATACATAGTGATGAGTCTGGTGTATATGTTGCAGGGTATAGTGCATTTGGAACTTTGTTAGATGCTAAAACTGAACTTGTAATGGATTATGAAAGTGTGGAAATAGAGAAACCCGATACTCTCGGATATATAGCCAAATATAGTTTTCAGGGTGAGCTACTATGGTATAAATCTTTCATAAATCTTGATGTTTCTGCTATTACATCTAACCGTGATAGGCTTTATATTGCATCAAAAACTAAGGGACATTTTATAATTGACAGTACATTTTCATTGTTCGGTTACTATATTGGAATATTAGAAATTGATAAAAAAGATTACAGTAAAAACATATTTTACTATTCGGATAGTATGCTTTATGGAGATATGATTGATATAGCAGTATATCAGAATACTATCTATATGTTGATGAATTTATTGTTACAGAAAGATGATGAAGTTTTGGTTATTCCGATTATACAAAAGGCGGTATATTTCGTTTATGAACAAACAATCGAATTTCAAAATGGAATAATTGGTACTAATAGTGAATACGGAAATGGAGATCTTAATCTTAATCTTAAAAGTATAGCTCTTAATGATGACGGACAGCCCAGAGTCGTAGGTTACTATTCTGACAGTTTGTATTTTGTTGATGATTTTGGAGAATATATTTTAGAAACAGATTCTAAGAATGAGGCTGGTTTCGTATTAGGTTTGACAAGTGATTTGAAAATTCAATGGCATCATAAACTTGATAATGAAGGCCCTGATATGATTGAGAGTATAGCTATTACAGAAGATGATGAAATAATAATTGGAGGAGCAACTTCGGTAAATGATAGTCACGAAACTGAAAATCACAACCGTTATGCAAATCATATAGAGAAATTAGACCACGATGGAAATTCTTACTGGTCTATTACTTCGGTAATTAGTACAAAGGATTCAAATATTGCTAACTATGGTGTATTAGATTTAGCTACTAAAAAAGGGACGGGGAGAGAATCTGAAATTGATAATATTATTGCCGTTGGTGCTTTGGGAAAGGAAGCTATTTTCGGGAGCGACACGATTACAAACGAAAATTCAACTTTACAAAACTATACCTGGAAAATCGCCGATAATCCTAATTATGGTATTTTGAAAACGAGAAAGCAAACTGTTACTGTAAATGACAGTTGCAATATTCCAATCATTTTTGAAGGGGTACTTGCGAACAATACAAAGAATGATATTACAGGCAATATCGAATTTGAATTGACTTATAACTCAACGATGCTGTTTCCTGCGGATTATGAAAATAAAGAAAATAACATAAGTGAAATGTTTGTAGATGATAAAGCTCGCCGTCATGTTCGATACAAATTTGAAAACTTAACGATTGATAATAATAGTAGTATTGTTGAATTACCATATATTGTTGGCTGGGGCAATGATACCGAAACCGAAATCGGCTTGGATTTAATTTCATTTGAGACAAGCGTAGATATTGAAATAGATGAAGTACTTAATGGAAAAATAACAATAGACGGAATACCTGATTACGAAGGAGATGACATTTTAATAGAACCGCAGGGAGTAGTTGGTGTTATGTCCATCTTTCCTAACCCAATTGATGATAAGGGAACAATGCAAATAGAGTCATTGAGAGAGGTTACAGGAAACTGTTACGTAATAAATTCAAAAGGAATAGTCGTGAAGGAACTGGGGAATATCAATCTGCAAAAAGATACTTCATTTAACTCTAATTTTTATGCTGAACAACTATCAATTGGAACTTACTGGTTAGTTGTTGAATTTGATGATTTCAAACCATTAATTGAAAAATTTGAGGTGATAAGATAATGAGCCCAAAGCCTGAAAACATAATTACCGCTGAAAATATTACTGTAAGATACGGAGATAGAACTATTTTGGAAAACGTGTCTTTCGATATAAAGAAGGGAGAAATTTTTGTGATTGTAGGGGGTAGTGGTTGCGGAAAATCAACTCTGCTACGCCAGTTAATTGGTCTCGAACAGCCAACGGAAGGAAGAGTGTTGATGGCTGGGAAAGACTTTACTTATGCTGATGAACACGATAAACAGATGCTTCGTAGAAAATTCGGCGTGCTATTCCAAGCCAGCGGATTATTTGCCTCTATGACTCTTGCCGAAAATATGCGTCTTCTCCTCGAAAAATATACGAAACTAACTCCTAAGCGAATGGATTATATGATAGATATGAAATTAGAAGCAGTGGGTTTAGGTGGATTTGAAAACTTCTATCCCTCTGAAATTTCAGGGGGTATGAAGAAAAGAGCAGCACTCGCGAGAGCGATGGTTTTAGACCCTGATATTCTATTTTTCGATGAGCCGTCATCTGGATTAGATCCTGTAACTGCTGCATCTTTAGATGAATTGATAAAACAACTAAATGAAGTATTGACTACAACAATGGTAATTGTAACGCATGATTTGGCGAGTATTCTTGATATTTCACATAGGATCATTATGTTAGATCGCTCGAAACGTGGCATTATCGCAACTGGTACTCCCGATGAACTTAGAAAATATGAAGAGAAGAAAGCGGTTTATAATTTTTTTAATCGTTTGCCGGCATAACGAGTTCCAAAAAACGATTAGATGGAGCATTTTTTTCAACATATTTTACACAATCAATGTAAATAAATTGTTGATATGTTGAAAAAAAAATATGAAAAACCTTTGTTATAAACCAATAATAATGTATTTTAGTAGGCGGTGGAAGTGCAGATTGCATTTTTTTTAATGCTGTTGGATATATTTGATATATAGAGTGATATGACTATATTAGTAATAGAAGACGAAAAAAAAGTAGCGAATTTCATTAAACATGGTCTCGAAGAGGAAATGTATGACGTAGAGATTATTGATAATGGAACAGACGGTGCAGAAAGAATATTAAACTATCATTATGATTTAATCCTTCTTGATGTTATGCTGCCGGGTAAAGACGGTTTTGCCGTATTGCAGGAAGTGCGTGAAGCAGGCGTAATAACTCCTATTATTATGCTTACTGCTCGTAGTGGAACAGAAGATAGAATCACAGGTTTGGATTTGGGAGCAGATGATTATCTTCCAAAGCCATTTAGTTTTGATGAATTAGCCGCACGTATCCGCTCAATTATCAGACGGGCTAACCCTGAAAAAACAACTAAACTCCGTTGTGGTGATTTAGTGCTTGATACTGTTTCTCACGTTGCATACAGAGCTGGAGTGGAAATAGAATTGACATCAAAGGAATATTCATTACTTGAATATTTAATGAGAAATAAAAATCGAATTCTCAGTCGTTCAACAATTACTCAACATGTTTGGAAGCATAATTTTGATCCAGAATCAAATATTATTGATGTGTATATCAAGCGTTTACGTTCAAAGGTTGAGATTGATGAATCAAAACCATTAATTCAGTCAATCCGTGGTGTAGGTTACAGAATGAAAGAAGTTATCGAATATTAATTTTGAGAAGTAGTGGCAGATTATCCGATTAAAGAAAAATCAGTCGATGTCGAAAATAAACTCGGAGAGGTACAAAAGATTTTCGATGATTACCAAAATCAATGCTTTACACAAAGGACAAGTGAGTTCTTCTGTCTTGAGCTAAACGGAGAAGCAGGAGAATTAGCTAATCTTGAAAAAAAGCAGTGGAAGGGCAAGCATATTGATTTCGATAGATTCGAAGACGAAGCGGCCGATGTAGTGATTGCGATTATGAATTATTCAAATGCGAAGAAGATAAACATAGGAAAAGCTGTTTCCGAAAAACTAAATAAGATAGAGAAAAAAAGAAAGGAATTAGAAGAACAGGGCGAAAAATTCTAATGAAAATAATTGCTATCATACCAGCCGGAGGGCACGGTTCAAGATTCCAAAGTAATCTACCGAAACAATACCACTCTTTACTTGGAAAACCGATTATTATTCGTACCTTGCAGGCCTTCCTCTCCTGCAAAAAAATTGATAAAATTATCGTTAATATAAGTCCCGATTTTCGGGATTTTCTTTTGGAGGAGTTTGAAAAAAATAAGATTGATGTAAGTCGTATAGAATTGCTTACCACCCCTGGAAAAGAAAGACAGGAAACTGTGCTGAATGCTCTGCATAATTCGGAATACGTAAAAGATGCTGAATATATATTAATTCATGATGCGGTGCGTTGTATGGTTTCATCTCAACTTATTGATAATATTATTAATGAAGTTATTGACAATCATGCCGTTTGCCCTGGATTAGTTCCGAAGAATACAATTAAGGAAGTAGATAAAGGGGCTATATCAGTAGAAACTCTCAATCGTTCGATGCTACGTGAAATTCAAACACCACAAGCATATAAGAAAGATATTATTTATAATTCGTATGTTCAGGCTGACTGTGACGGTTTCTTGGGAACAGATTCTGCATCGCTGGTAGAAAGAATGGGAATTAATGTGAAGGTCATTGAGGGTGAAGAGCAGAATTTTAAAATTACTACTCCAATGGATTTCATTTTTGCAGAATTTCTATTAACCAAGAAAATTCAGAAATTTATGATTATTGGGGTAAAAGGACAGTTAGGACGGGAGTTTGCAAAATACTGTGAAAAGGAGCATATTGAATTCACAGAGTATGATGTTGATTCTCTCAATATTTGTGATAAAGAAAAAGTTTTTTCAACTGTTATGAAAGATAAGCCCACGATAATCATAAATTGTGCAGCGTATAATGATGTTGATAAAGCTGAGTTGCAACCAGAATATGCAAATGCTGTCAATGGAGAAGGCCCAAAAATTTTAGCCGAAGTAGCAAAGGAAGTTGGAGCAAAATTAGTCCACTATAGTACGGATTTTGTCTTTGACGGAGAGAGTAATATTCCTTATACTGAAGATTCCAAGCCTAATCCGATTAACCAATACGGAAAATCAAAATTATTGGGCGAAAAAAATATACGTAATGTTGGCGGAGATTATTTGATAATCCGCACGTCGAGGGTCGTAGGTGAGGGAAAGCAGAATTTTCCATACAGATTTTCAATGTGGGCAAAAGATAAAACTATTTTGACTATTACAGACGATTTAGTATCTCGTTCTACTTCAACATCATACTTAGTCGAAAAAACGATTTCAGCTCTGCGTAATGAACACAAGGGACTACTACATCTTGCAGATGGCAAGGCTATGAGTTTATTCGATTGGGCAAAAAAAATTGCCAATGAAAAGAAAATGAGTATTACACTCGTTCCTGTGAAGCACTCTGATTTCGAATATGCAGCCCCTCGTCCTAGATATTCTGTTTTAGAAAGTAAATTCGATTATTAATGAAATCACTACGACAAGCACTTAATATATCTGATATATACTCCCTCTCTTTCTTTATTCTGTTGTTTATTCAGAATATTATTTTTTATGGGCAGCTTACAAATCCACTTCAGCTATTAATTCAGAATATTGTAATTTTACTTGCTATTCCGACTATTGCAGTTTGGGAAGTACGTTATAATAAAATTAAAATTATAAATATTCTTCGGAATTTCTATCATATTGTATTTATCCTTATAAGCTATAATACGGTTCAAGAGTTTATAGGAATCGTTAATCCACAGCTTTATGATAATCTGATGGCTCAAATAGATATGTATTTATTTAGGGTTAATATTGGTGATATATTTGTGAAATTTTCAAATCCAGTACTGACGGAATATATGCAGATTTGCTACTTCTCATATTATTTTGGTGCAATAGCTTTAGGTGTAGAATTACTTTTTAAAGATAAGGGGAAATACTTTGACCAGTATCTGCGATATATAGTGTTTTCATTTTCTTTTATGTTTTTGCTTTATTATATTTTTCCAACTATAGGGCCACGTTTTTACTTGTATGATTTTACTAAGTTGAGTCAGGATTTACCAGGTCTATTCTTCACAGAACCAATTAGGGATATTGTAAATTCTGGTGGAAATATTCCTAAACCATACTATCCTAATTTGACAAGAATTTATACCGATTGCTTGCCAAGCGGGCATACTTGGATTGAGCTAATAGTATTGGTTATGGCATTTAAGGTTAAGGCTAAATCAAGATGGATACTTCTATTTTTCGGGATAGGACTTCTCCTCTCGACTATGTATCTTAGATATCACTATTTGATTGATGTTATCCTCGGTGCGGTATGTTTTCTTATTTCTTGGTATGTAGAACCAAGATTAGGCAGAAAAATTAATCTGTTTTTAAAGTAGCCTATCGCATAAAAAAATGGCAGCTTTCAAATAAAAAACTGCCATATTAATTTTACTAATTAAAATAGATTATTTGAATAATCCTTTAATCATTTTTTTCATTTCAGCTGGATTAACAGCGTCTTCTCCGCTTTCTTCGTATGCTTTTTGCATTTCTTTATCGCTATCTACTAATTTTCTATCCTTTGGATATTCAAATTTCGAAGATGGCACAGATGCACCAATATCCAAGTCAGAAGCGGTAGAAATTATTTCGATACCTAATATATCGACTTCTGCTTTAAGTCCGTAAGTTTTCCAAGTCCATGTTTTTGCACCGCCGAGTCCTTCCCAAATTTCGCAGTTTTTGCCTTTGAAAACTTCATTTCCAACTTTCTTAAAGCCAAGGCCTTCCATTATTTCTTTAGCTGATTTTTCGATTTCTTTGTTGGTTTTACTGTCTTCCATCCAAGCCTCTGCAACTGGATTGGTTCCTAAATAAACAGTTTCTTTGTCTTTATCATCATTCCAGCTGTAAACATTCTTTCCTAACATCAGTACATAAGTATTGTTTTCATTTTTCATTCCCCATGTTTTTGTTACAGAATGTTCTTCTGTCAATTCTTTCATTCCGTAGTCATCCCAATAAATAGTTCTTTTACCTTTGGTATCGCCCGAAAGTTCATAAGTAATTTTTCCTGATTTGTCAGGATATTTTTTGTATTTCTGAGCGTTTGCAGGGGTAATAAGGAAAGCAAACGCAAACATTGCGATAACCGCAAGTTTAAGAGATTTCATAGCCTCTCCGAATAAATAATAAAAATCTGAGTTCAAAATTAATAAAATTCTTGAATTTAAAAAAATATCCGATGCAAAATGCACCAGATATTTTTTTAAAATAATCTTTAAATTCGATTATTTAGTGATTACCAAACGTTTAGTTGCTGTACCTTTAGGAGTTTCCAAAGTATAGTAATAAACGCCGTTATTCAAATTGTAATCGTTCACATCGAAAGCGATTGTGTTAACACCTTCATTAGCATAAGAGTTAAATAGAGTTACAACAGATTTACCATTTGCATCATAAAGAGTAACTACTGCATTACCTGCTTCAACCATATTGAAGTTGATAGTAGTATAGTCGATTGATGGAGTAGGCATTGCGTCGAATAACTCAAATAATGAATTATTGTCATTTACTCCAGCTTGGTCCCATTTATTAACAGTCAATGTGAATACTACTTCAACGAAATCACAGTCATTTTCCAGACGTAGAGTATATTCACCAGCATCATCTAATTCTGCTGCCATTACAGTCCATTCTAATAACTGAGGTTCTTTAGCTGAGTAAATATTATTAGCTAATTCTTCGCCTTTGTAGTTCCAAGTTACAGTCATTGGTTCTGTACCCTTGATTGATGATGGATCAACAGTAAACGTTACATCACGACCTCTTAAAATTGAAACTTCAGTATCTCCGGCAGGAGCTGCCTCAGGCAATACTTTTAACTCTAATTCTGCAGGATGAGATTCCGCAGTTTTTGTAGTACCAACCATAGTTGCAACACAAACATAAGTAGCTTCATCTGTTTCATCAGCAAGTGTAATTTGTAATTGGTTAGTTTTAGCACCGTTGATTGATTTGTCAGTTTTGTCATCTAAGTAGTCAACAATTTCAGTACCGTCTTTCAACCATTTGTATTCAACATCGAAATCGCCTTGGGGAACTGCTTTAGCATTTAATGTTACTGTAGAACCAGGACAAACAAATTGACGCTCAGGATGTTTCTCGAATACGATAGAATTTGATTTGGCGATTACAGAAGGTTCTGAATAAACAGTCGCACATTGACCGATAACTCTTACGAAGTAGAACTCACCGTCTTTGCATAAATCATCTGTTTTGACATCAGAAATTGTCATTCGTGATGCCTTAGCACCAGCGATTCTATCTGAATTTTCTATTGGAATAGTATCCGCACCGTCATTTTCAACTTTGAACCATTGGAAGTCATCTTGGTAGAGAGGTGGTAATTGACCACGGTAGTGAACTCTTACTGACAGTGTAATATCATCACCTGTATTTGCTTCAATTAATGGAGTCGGTTGTTCAATAACTTCAGGTCTTGTCAAAGCATAAACGGAAATATTATCAGTCCATTCTTCAACTACGATAGCGTCTTTACCTTCGCCTAATACCATGTAAGCACGTGCACGATATACACCGCTTGAAGTGTAAGGGAAGTCATCGAATTCTAATACGTGTTCATGTTTACCTTGAATCATTTCGCCATCTTTGTACCAGTCGAAGTTTGGTTCGATTCCAATATCAGTAATAGCAGTACAATATAATTCTAAGTCTTCAACACCTTCGCATTCGATTAATTCTTTGGTGAAACCTTGGATAGTTACTTCTACAGTACCTGATATAACCATATTACTTGGTGCAGACCATACTTCGCCAAATTCAGGATTACCACCAACTAATTCTTCATTAACAAGATATTGACGAACAGTTTCTACGTAATAAATATAAGCTTTACCGGCTTCAACTGTGTTATCCGTAAATGTAGTAGTATTGGCAGGTAATTCAAAGATTGTCTTTTCATCAGCAATTTTACGAGTAATAACATATTTGGTTTCGTCGTCAGCATTATCTTCCCATGTCAAAATTACTTGTTTGTAAGGGTCGATAGTAAATTCTAAGTTTGTTGGAGCAGGAGTAGTAGCTTGTATCTTAAATTCTGCCATTGGGTTATTATTCGAAGTAACACCATTTTTGAAAGCAACCACAGTATAAGTATAAGTTCTACCATTGTAAATAGTAACATCTCTGAATTCCTCTGTATTAGCAGGAAGTTTGAATTCTACTACTTCTTCACCCATTTGTCGGATTACTTTGTACCCACTTTCGTTGTTTGAGTTATCTTTCCAAGTGATTACAGCAACTACAGGAGTATTATCTAAAGTAACTTTAATTCCAGTAGGAGTAGAAAGTGCCATATTCAAAATTGCGTTACGAGTTGCAGTAGGATCTGATGGGTTATTATCAATCATAGCAACTACATGGTAAGAATAAACTATTCCTGCTTCTGCTGTCATATCAATGAAGTTTTCAGTATTAGGGTCAAAATCCCAATAAACTTCGTTGTCGCCATTAGTTCTGTAGAGACGGAAGCCCGTTTCATCATCAGAATTGTCTTTCCAAGTCAGTTCTATAGTTGCATCAGTTTTATTTGCAGTAGCTTGCAAATCAGTAGGGGCTTCAGCTTTTGGAAGATATTCGATTAAGTAATAGAGTTCATTGTCCTCATCAATATCATTCCATTCGCCTTGATCGCCAAAAGGCCAACCGTTAGGTTCAACACATAGACCTAAACCATTTTGATCATCATTAAAATTGTCTGGCTCACAAGTGGTAGAATTAGTAGGATTACAGTTTTTATTACCCCAGTTATTGTATGCATCCATGTTTGGTTTACCGTTATCATCACCTGCACCACCTTGTCCCGTCCAGAATAGGGTTCCGTCACCTGAGTTCATTCCATCCCAGTACCAGTTACCTTCGTTGTTGATGTCATTACCTCCAATCCAAATATAAGCAACACCGCCACCATCTGCAACATCAACATAAGTAGTATTCATACCTGATTTTTTGAATAATTGATGTTCGATAGCAGTTTGTAAGCCGGCAGTCGTAATTTCAGCTAATTTTGCACCTGCATCTTTAGCAGCCGCCGCCGCATCTTTCCAAGTGGCTTGTGCAGTTACAAGTTTATAATCCTTGTTATCAATTGTAAATTCATAATCTGCAAATGAATTTACAGTTCCAAGAAGGGTTGCAACAAAAATAGCTACAAGCATTCTCATTGTAAAATTCGATTTCATATCTTAAATCCTAATAAAATTAATAATAATATCTCTATTTATCTATCTCAAATTTATATAACCGTCCGAAAATGAAAATGTTACACCTTCGGAAAATTACAACAATCAATAAGCCAAAAACGAAAATCCGTTTTTCGGCATATACTCAATATTAAAATTAACATTTTTTTATGAATAACCAAAAAAAACCGCCTATATTTTAGCGGTTTTTTTCTTAGTATATCTAATATCTTTTGGCAAAAATAGGGCAAATAAAAACTTGTGTAAATAATTCCACATTTTATTATCTATTTGATGTATTCCTTGAAGTTTATTTCCTCAATAATTTCGCACAAAATATGACCGATTGTTATATGAGATTCTTGGATTCTTGCAGTAGTTTTTGATGGGACTATAATTGAACTATCGGCAATTTGTCCGATTTTTCCTCCGTCTCCTCCGAGCATAGCAAAAGTCTGAATACCCATTTTCTTTGCTTGATTAATCGCATTTAAAACATTCGGAGAATTACCACTGGTTGATATGCCGATAAGAATATCGTTTTCTTTTCCCAAGGCCTCCACCTGCCTTGCGAAAACATTATCAAATCCGATGTCATTTCCACCAGCTGTCATGATTGATGGATCAACGGTCAGCGAAATTGCCGAAATCGCAGGGCGATTGACCTGAGAACGGAAGCGAACAACTAACTCTGCTACCAAATGTTGAGCATCTGCTGCACTACCACCATTTCCACAGAACATCAGCTTACCGCCTTTCGATATAGCTTTTGCTAATAATTCCCCTGCTTCTTCAATTTCATTAATATGTTCATCAAGTAATTTCTGCTTAACTTTTATACTATCTAATATTGATTTTTTTATAATACTTTTCATACTCTAAGTCAAAATATATAAAAACTAACATTGACGTTTACGCTGATTTATATTTGATATTGGGAATTTATTTTGTGTATTCCAATTAGGACAGCATTCACATCTCATTTGCAAAGATTGGATAAATAATTTATATCTACAACTCAATCTCGAGGGCCGAAAGAACCGTTTGATCCATATTGTAATATTTATATTCGGCTAACCTACCTTTGAAAAATACATTTTTGTCTTTCTTAGCTTCTTCGAGATATTTCTTGTAGCGAACTTCGTTTTCTTCTCCGGGAATTGGGTAGTAGCGGTCATTTTTGCCGTCAATGAATGGTGTTGGATATTCGATAGCAACAGTTGTCGCAGCAACTTTCTGCATATACAGATGCTTAAATTCAGTGATACGTGTGTAGTTATAGTTGCAAGGATAATTCACCTGTGCAGCATCTTGGAATCTTTCTTGCGGGTAGGTTTCCAAATCAAATTTGCATGAGCGGTATGGCAATGCTCCAAATTTCTCATCATAGTATTCATCTATTGCACCTGTGAAATATAGCTTATCATATTCGATAGTATCTTTGATGTCTTTGAAATCAGTATTAAGCATAACATGAACTCCATCTTGATACAGCATTTTTTCAAACATAGTATGGTAGTTTGGCATTGGAATACCTTGGTAAGTATCAGTGAAATAACGGTCATCGTGAGAAAGCAAAATCGGTACACGTCCTGAAACAGACGGGTCAATCTGTTCAGGTGATAAATCCCATTGCTTCAAAGTATATTGAAGAAATACTTTTTCATATACGTATTCTGCTAAAAATTTCAAATCCTTGTCATCAATCTTCCTCAATTCGAGAATTGGAATTTTTTTGCCGTATTCAAATTTAGCCAATAATTTTTCCTCCAAACGCTTGAAAAGCTGTTCGGGAAATAGTTTTCTCATTGTATTGAAATTGAAAGGGAGGGGTACTTCAATACCGTCGATGTTTGCCAAAACCCGATGGTGATATGTATTAAATTTGGTATATCTTGAGAGATAATCCCAGACTTTTTTTATGTTTGTGTGAAGTGCATGAGGTCCGTATTTCTGAACTATAACCCCATCTTGGTTGTAATAGTCATAGCAGTTGCCGCCGATGTGGTTTCTCCTATCAATAACTAAAACTTTTTTATTAGTATTTTCAGCATATCTTGATGCCAAGACACAGCCCGTCATTCCGGCTCCGACTATAAGAATATCATATTTCATTTTATACCTCATCTATTTTTGATAATTGATTTTACTTTCTTAGGTGTGATTGTTTTAAAAATAAAATTCATTGTTACGAATAATGTAATACTTAGTCCAATCGCTATAAATGGCATATCTAAATAATTTTTAACAGCATAAGCAGGTAAGAGGCTGAAAGCAGAAATCAAAATCCATATATGCAATTTACCGAAATACAAACGTCCTGTTTGCTTCTTAAAAAAATATCCGAGAATAATCATCACAGTTGCTTCGCAGGAAATAGTTGCTATTGCTCCACCGTACATTCCATATTTCGGAATAAGAATGGCGTTGAGTATCGTATTTGCTACCAGACCTCCGATATTACCAATTAAGCAGAGTTTTTCTTTTCCCCAGGCCATTAGTGGAGTGTTGAAAAGAATTGCAAAAAATGTGAAAAACATTGTCCCGGAAAAATAAATCAGAAGTGCTGGTAGATTTGGATATTCCGCAATAATTATAGCTGATAATTCTTCGGGAAAAACAGCAATAAATCCTGCCGTAAAGAAAGCCATAATCACCATTATCTGAACGAAAACCGATAAGATTTTATCCCTATCTTCACTTTGAAATTTCCCTGCTAATTGCGGAAAGAATGCCATCTGAATTACTTGAGCCGGAAGAATACCAACAATTACAAATTGGTGAGCGATTGAGAGGTGTCCTGTCTGTGGGTTACTATCGCCTAAGAAAGCAACCATCATATTAACATCAATGGTATTATATAATTTTACAACCCAGTAGGCTAATCCGATGGCAAAGGAATATTTAATAATCCATTTCCATTTCTTCTTGTTGAAAACGAATTTCGGAAAACCGAATTCACGGCTGTAATATATCAGCATCCATATTGTATTTATAAGCATTGAGGCTTGAACTATAATCATCACAATAAGACTATCGCCTGGACCATGAACGAGAATTAGCACCCCTGCCAAATTTAAAACCGCAGCGATTAAGCTACGCAGAGCGAAAACGCCCATTCTTTCCAAACCTTGATATACCCAGTTCAGCAGAAATGACATCGAGAATATCGTTGCTCCCGAAACCATAAGCATTGTTTTGGTCGTGGATTCTAACTCCCAGACAAAGAAGGTCATAAAGGTTAAAATGCAGTAGAGTATAATTGTTAGAGGAAAGCGGATTGAGAATATATTATTCACTAAATCCCGAACTTGAGATTTATCCTTAGCGATTTCACGAGTACCCAAAACTTCCATACCCCAAGTTGCTATCAGAAGATAAATTGCGACGTGTTCACGGGCGAAATTATAGTTTCCAAATTGGTCAGAGCCTAATAATTTTGCAACATAGAAGACAAAAAATACCTGTAAACCTTTTCCGGCAAACTCTGCTACTGAAAGCGAAAATATATTTTTTAGTATTTGTCTGCCTTTATTCAAAAGAGCCTAATTAAATTTTATTTCAAAATATTTATCCCAGTATTTCCCGGTTACAATATACGTATCGGATAGCGGAATATATGCAATTCCGTTAAATGCTTCAGCAGCAATAACATTATCTAATCTTTGGCGGAGTGGGCTGAAATCATATATATCTTCAACTTTGCCGGAATTAACATCTATTTTCGCGATAGCATCGTACATATATATATTCGCATAGAGCTTTTCACCAACCAATTCTAATTCGTTCAATCGCTGAACCTTTGAATTGTTATAGGTCGCTTCGATTATCCCTGCTTCGGTAAAATTATTTTTTTTCAGGAAGTGTAGCCGACTGGTTCCGTCGCTGATTATCAGTTCATCATTTAGCGATTCTATTCCCCAGCCTTCGGTTTTGTATTCAAATTCCTCTATTTTATCAAACGTTTCTAAGTCGAGAACGAACCCTTTGTTTGATTGCCACGTAAGCATATAGATTTTCCCGTCTGAATGGCAGATGCCTTCACCGAAATATCTTAGTCCGATTTTTTCTTTTTTTAGGATTTCGCCTGTTTGCAAATCTATCTTTCGGATTGAGGATTTTCCGTATTGTCCTGTGGATTCGTACAATATACCGTCGAGATAAAAAAGCCCCTGCGTATAGGCTTCTATATCGTGTGGAAACTCTCTGATAACTTCAAATCCGTTGTATTTATTATTTGTGGGTTGGATTACTTTTGTTGTTTTTTCTTTTTGGGGTGCAGGCTTGTCATGCTCTTTACCCGCACAACAGGAAAAAAGTAAAAATACACTCAGCGAAAAGACAATTAGCTTAATATTCTTCAAAATAGCTACGCACAATATTAAACAATAAAATACAAAAATACAAATAAAATATGAAATATGCTCCAATCCAAGAGAAAAATTGTTTTTGAGTTATTCTGGTGATTTTTACTTTATGAATAATAATTAATTTGGAAAATTAATTATTATTTTATAACTTTGCCTTGGGTATTTTGTAGGTTGCGTAAAAGCATAATAATTAATTATTTACTAATGAATTGATGAGGTTAGAAATGGAACAGCTAACAGCTAAAAAGAATGTATTTAGGGGGGCTAATTATTAATCTAAAGTAACTCACGTGTTAAGTTTTCTATTTAATAATAAGGTATAATTATGGAAAAAATACTATTTTTAATATTATCATGCGTAATAATAACATCTAATGTTATTTCTAAAGATAGAGCTTGGCACAGAGTCTATAGCAGTAAACCAGGGGAGTATGAAACTGAAGTATTGAAAATATATGGTGATAGCACCTTACTAATAAGTGGACTTAGTAGGTCAGGCTATGCAGCACTAATCTCATCAAAAAGTTTTGGTAATAATTGGCAGGTCATACTTGATGAATCTCATAAAGAAGACAGCCGTTTGCCTCCATGGGGATTTCAAGATATTGAAGAATTTTATTATGAACCATACAAGCCTGCTTATTTATTCTATCAGCAGGGGGGGGGATTAAGTTGGTCTTGTCCCGTTATATGTTGACATATTTTTGGAGGTTATAATGGGTAGATTAGAAGACGTATCAAACATGTATCGAGGTCAACTTGCCAGTACTGT
>PDWI01004051.1_pt1 | contig 20069 bp, 16 predicted proteins | sample 1430891 | NCBI WGS metagenome assembly PDWI01 (sample SAMN01162508, study PRJNA174530) | Oral metagenome, whole genome shotgun sequencing project. | biome: Marine environment; feature: Marine mammal; material: Swab sample of the gingival sulcus; isolation source: swab sample of gingival sulcus...
TTTATAAAAGGAATACCCAATAATTTAAATAACTAAATTTTAATTAGTTGCTTTAAACTAAAAAATAATAGATACTAATGTCAAAATTTATTTTCTAAACGCTTGTAGAGTGAAAATATATTAAAAAACCCACTTTAACGAGTTGGGTTTTCTTTTTTAATCTATTAAATACCACTCCCAAATTCATGCGGAAAATAGTCGAAGCATTTTATAAACGGGATCTATTAGATTCCAGTATCCAAAATCATAAACTGGAATGACAAAAATATTACAAGTAAGTTGCTTTAAATTTCTCAAATTGATAAATTCTTAATCTAGAACCTTCAAGTTCAATCAATCCTTTTTTAGCAAACGAATGTAGAGTTCTTGAAATCGTTTCTCTTGAAGTACCTGCCATATTTGCTAAATCTTGTTGAAGAGGTAGTTTTTCAATTTCAACTGCACCTTGTCTAATCCTTCCATGATCATTTGCCAGTTGTACAATTACTGTTGCAACCTTACCTTCTGCATCTTTTAAGGATAAAGATTTAATCTGCATATCGGCAGTTCTTAATCTTTTAGAAAGCTCCTGCATAAGAGCAATAGATATCTCAGGATGCTCTTTAAGAAATTCTAAAAATTGATTTCGTTGAATAATAAATAATTCGGAATCTTCAATTGCTGTTACAGTTGCTGATCTAGTTAATCCATCAAGTAACGCCATCTCTCCAAAAATATCTGATTCAGAAAGTATATTTAGAATTACTTCTCTACCATCGTTACTAGTTCTTGTAACTTTTACTTTTCCCGAAACAATAATAAAAAGCGCACCACTTTCGTCTTCTTCCATCAAAACAATGGTATCTTTTCGAAATGATTTTTTTATTCCAACTTGAGAAATTTGTTCAATAGTTTCTTCAGGTAGATCAGAAAAAATTGGAACGTAGTATAAAAAGTCGGATGATGTACTCATTAATTCCTCCTATGCAAAACAAAACAGTAGAATTCAAATAAAAATCAATTATAAAATATCAATATATTGATTTTTTGAAACTAATAACAAATATTTTTCAAATTATCGGAGGAAAAACAAATAATTTAATCTAGATTGTCTTTTATTTTTTTTGTATTTAATCTAATAATTTTCTTAAATGGTTTTTTAAGATCTTCGGTATACTTATTAGATTTTATCTCCGTTAGTTTAATCAATTCTTTCCGTTCTATAAATTCACATTCTTCACCTTCTTTTTGAAAAAGAACACCTTTACCAAATTTATTAATTCGCTTATACTCAATTGGAATAACTAACTTTCCGTATTTATTTATCATTCCCCATTTATTTAAAATTCGTACTTTCGACATTCCAAATAATCCATAGTAAGGATAAATATACTCGTAGCGTTCAGAATTTAATTTGTTTCCATAAAAATCAAAAATATCCCAAAAACCAGCATCTCTTGCTGCAATTAATCCATGAGATGAAGCTAACGTGAAAATTTCAATAAAACTGGAAGGCAATATTTCATTACCTTGAAAATCATTTATTCCCCAAAAGCCTTTTTCTTTTATTCTTACCGAATTTGCTAGAAATCCAACATACTCATATTTTTGATTTAAACTTCCACTAATTTGGCTCATTATACCCTCATAAAACCATTTAAAAATTTATAGTGAAAAATAACTTTTTTAATATAATCTCATGTGAGCTGCAACACTATTTTTTACCAGATTTCTTTAAAAAAGTACAAAAATTTATTATCAGTATCAATAAAATATATTATTTAAAAGTACATTCGGCAATCTTATTTTCTTTTTGCATCTTAAATTTATATAACTTATAATTCATCGAGTCAGAAAGTGCCTTTAGACTTGCTTCAATAATATTTTCGGAAACACCAACTGTTGACCAAATATTCTCTCCATCAGATGATTCAATTAGAACTCTAACTTTTGCTTTTGTTCCATCCTTATTACCTAAAACACGAACTTTATAATCTACTAATTTTATTTTTTCAATTACCGGAAAAAATCTTGTTAAAGCTTTTCTCATTGCACTATCTAAAGCATTTACCGGACCAATTCCATCAGCAGCCGTATGTTCTACTTCACCATCAACCTCTATTTTTAAAACAGCTTCTGAAATATCCATTTTTTTATGATCTTGAAGAACATTTATTTTTGAATATGTAACACGAAAAAATGGTTCATATTCATTTAATTCCTTTCTTAATAACAGTTCAAAAGTTGCTTCAGCTCCATCAAATTGATAACCATCGTATTCCATCTCTTTTAAATAACTAACAAATTTTTTACTAAACTCTCTTTCATTTGGTAAATTAATACCAAACTCTTTTGCTTTATAACGAATGTTACTCTGTCCGGAAAGATCTGAAATTACAACCCTTTGTAGATTTCCAACTAATGTAGGATCGATATGTTCATACATTTTACTATCTTTTAAAACTGAACTTACATGAATTCCTCCTTTATGAGCAAATGAAGAAACTCCAACAAAAGGTGCTCTACTATTTGGTTCAACATTCATTAATTCCGACAATAAATGAGAAATATAAGTCGTTTTCGATATATCAATTTTGTCGTTTAATTTTCTATTCATTTTCAATTCTAGATTTGGAATAATACTACACAAGTCGGCATTCCCTGTTCGTTCACCAATTCCATTAATTGTACCTTGCACATGAGTTGCTCCAGCAGAAACAGCCATTATCGAATTTGCTACCCCAAGTGCTCCATCATTATGAGCATGAATTCCAACAGGCAAATCTATGTTGGCTAGAACATCTTTAGTTATCTCAAAAATTTCAAGAGGAAGTGATCCACCATTTGTATCACATAAAACTACAACTGATGCTCCGCCTTTTGCTGCAGCTTGTAACATTCTAATAGCAAATTCTGAATTATCTTTGTAACCATCAAAAAAATGTTCTGCATCAAAAATTACTCTTCTTCCGGCTTCTTTTAGAAATCTTATAGAATTATAAATTAGTTCCTCATTTTCAGAATCTTCAAGACCCAAACTCACTTTTGAATGAAACTGCCAAGTTTTTCCAAAAATGGATACCACTTCTGTTTCTGCTTTAAGCAATCTTTGTAAATTATTGTCTTCTTTAATCTTATCCGGATATCTTGCAGTAGAACTAAAAGCACAAATTTTCGAATTCTGTAAATTTAATTTCTTAACAGATTGAAAGTATTCTTCATCTTTTGGATTACTTCCTGGCCAACCTCCTTCAATTATATCAATTCCGTAATTATCTAATTTTTGTGTTATGAGAAGCTTGTCTTGAATTGAAAGATTAATTCCTTCTCCTTGTGTTCCATCTCTTAGGGTCGTATCAAATAGTTCTATTTTCATTTTTTTTTATTTTTGTTTTAAATCATGTTATTTTTTCTAGCATACTCAAATATGCCTCCAGCATCAACTATTGGGAGCACATTGCCCAATTCTTTAAGTTTATATTCTTTGCCTGATGTATTATTTTTTAAGTTAAAGGTATGTAGATTTATTTCCAATTCATCACCAGTTTTTACTTCTTTATTTATTTCATCCAATGATTCCAAAGGAATTAAAAAACCGCCATCAACAGAATTTCTGTAAAATATTCTTGCATAAGATTGAGAAACTATTGCTTTTACTCCGGCTTTTTCTAATGCAAAAGGAGCATGTTCTCTTGATGAACCACAACCGAAATTAGATCCGCCAATAATTATATTAAATTCCGATTGATAATTATCTCCATTAATAAAAGGTATTCCTCCATCCGGCAAACCGGCTTGGGATAACGGAACACCGGAAAGTGCGAATTGCCCATATTTCTTTGACTCTTCTTCATTTTTTAAACTATAAACCAAATGTTCAGCAGGAATAATCTGATCTGTATCAATATTATTTCCCAAAACAAATGCTTTTCCTTTAATTATTTTATCCATTATTCTCTCAGTTAAATTTTTTGTTGTACTAAATAGAATAGAAGTATATTTCTATATAAATCTCTATTTTTTTATTTTACTACATAAAATTTCTTGGATCTGTGATTACTCCCGTTATAGCTGATGCTGCAACTGTTAACGGAGATGCCAAGTAAACTTCTGATTTTTTACTTCCCATTCTTCCAGGAAAATTTCTATTTGTTGTAGAGATCACTATATCATGATCAATACTTCTCCCAACTGTATCATCGGGACCACCTAAACAAGCAGCACAAGATGAGTGAGCAGTTATACAACCTGCATCATCAAATATTTTCTTTAATGAAACACCTTTATAAGTCTCTACGCTTAATTCTGCTGCTGTCTGTGTTGAAGCTGGCACAATAAAGGTTGGAACTTTTACTTCTTGCCCAAATAGTAATTTTGCAGCAAATTTAAAATCACTAATTTTTCCACCGGTACATGAACCAATATATGCTTTAGTTAGTTTTTCCCCTTCTATATTTCTTACAATATCTCTGTTATCAGGACTATGAGGTTTTGCAACTGTTGGTTCCATTTTATTTACATCATAAACGTACTTACTATGATATTTAGCATCTTCATCACTATTAAATATTTCATATTCTGTTATACCTTTAGACTGAACAAATTCCTCAGTTACTTTATCCGGAGCAATAATTCCATTCATTCCCCCACCTTCTATTGCCATATTTGTTAAAGTCATTCTTTCATTCATATTTAAAGAGAAAACTCCTTCACCACTAAATTCCATTGCTCTATAGGTTGCACCATCAGTTGTTATATCACCAAGAATTGTTAAAATCAAATCTTTTGCAGTTAAGTATTCAGGCATTTCTCCATTAAATGTAAATTTCATTGATTCAGGAATTTTTTCCCAAATTTTACCTGTGCCCAAAATGAATGCTGCATCTGTATTTCCTACTCCTGTTGAAAACATACCAAAAGCTCCTGAAGTACAAGTATGTGAATCCGTACCAATTAATACTGTTCCTGGAACATTATACCCTTCTTCTGCAAGAGCAACATGACAAACACCTTTATATCGTTCGGTACCAACATCGTAATAATTATCTATGTCATATTCTTTTGCAAATTGACGTAATACATCAATATTTCTATTGGCATGTTTGTTTGCTGTAAAAATATAATGATCTGGAAATATTACGAGTTTATCTTTATCCCATACTTTAGCTTTTTCTCCAAACTCAGTCTTCCATATACCAATTGTAGGCGGACCACAAACATCATGTGTCATTAATGTATCTACATTCAGCCAAACACTTTCTCCAGGGGAAACTGTTTTTTCCCCGGATGATTTGGCAAGAATTTTTTCTGTTATTGTCATTCCCATAAAATTTTTCCCTTTTTACATACTAATTGCTACTTCTTCTTTAATTTTATTTTGTTGTTGTTCTTGATACTTGATCTTTTTATTTAATGCACTTATATATGCAAGTGCACTTGCTTCAATTATATCAGTAGAAACGCCTCTTCCAGTAAAAGATTTTGAATCTGATCTTATTCTTACAAGCACTTCTCCTAAAGCTTGACGACCGGAAGTAACTGATCTTACATTATAGGATTCAACTTCCGACTTAATTTCTAACGCTCTTTCAATTGCATTAAATACAGCATCAATTGGACCATCGCCTATTGCAGATTCTTGAATGATTTTTTCACCAACTTTAATTTTAATTACTGCATTTGGAATTGATTTTGAACCAGATGTTATTTGAAGATGATTCAATGAATAGAATTCTTTTTCTTGATTAGAGTTATCTCCCATTAAAAATCTTAAATCGTTATCAAAAACTTCCTTTTTCTTATCAGCTAGTGCAGTAAACTTTTCATAAACCTTAGTAAGTTTATCATTAGTTAATTCATAGCCAAGTTGGTTTAATCTTGCTTTTAATCCATGCCTCCCCGAATGTCTTCCTAAAACAATTTTTGTATTTGGATAACCAACTAATTCTGGAGTCATAATTTCATAAGTCTCTCTATTTTTTAACATTCCATCTTGATGTATTCCAGATTCATGAGCAAATGCATTTTCACCAACAATAGCTTTATTTCGTTGTACCACAATTCCAGTAAATCCTGAAACTAATCTGCTGGAGTTATAAATTTCACGAGTATTAATTCCTGTATCAAAATGTAAAAGATCATTACGAACTTTTAATGCCATTACAATTTCTTCTAAAGATGCATTTCCTGCACGTTCACCAATTCCGTTAATAGTACACTCAATTTGTCTTGCCCCATTTTCTAATGATGCTATTGAATTGGCAACTGCCAATCCTAAATCATTATGACAATGAACACTAATTACAACCTCATTAATATTTGGCACATTTTCTTTTAAATATTTTATTTTGTTACCAAATTCTGAAGGAAATGTATATCCGGTTGTATCTGGAATATTAACAACATTTGCCCCTGCTTCAATTGCAGTCTGAATTATTTCAGTAAGATAGAATAAATCGGTTCTTCCTGCATCTTCAGCAGAGTATTCAACATCTTCACAAAGAGTTTTAGCATACTTTACAGCATCATAAGTCATCTTTAAAATATTTTGTCTTTTTTCATGTAAAGAAACACCATACTTTTTATGACCAAATTTTCCAAGAATATGATAATCGGAAGTACTTGTAAAAGTATGGATTCTCTTTCTTTTAGCAGGTTGAAGAGCTTTAGATGCTACATTAATATCCTTCTCATTTGCTCTACACAATCCGGCAATTGTTACATCAACTTCTTCTGAAATTGCTTTTACAGCATCAAATTGGGCTGGAGAAGAAACCGGAAAACCTGCTTCAATAACATCAACATTTAACTTTGCAAGTTGATGTGCAATTTCCAATTTTTCATGAATATTCAACGAGGCACCGGGAGATTGTTCACCATCTCTTAAAGTTGTATCAAATATCGATATTTTTTCTTTCATAATTTTATTATCTCTGTATTCTATCAGTTATATGGATTTAATCCATTAAATATTATTGTATTACATATATGTTTTTAAGAATCATCTTTATATTTATATGATTATCTTCTTATAAAACTGTATAAGCAAACATGACAAATATCAGAGAAGAAATACTCCAATAGCTTCATCAGTAAATATTCGTTCCATATTTTCTGCAATTATATCTGTAAATTCATCTGTAGTTACAATCTTACATCCTTCAGTAGCAATATCAGCCGTTCTAAATCCATCAGATAATGCTTTCGTGATTGCTTTCTCAATAATTTCTGATGCTTTTTGCATATCAAACGAGTGCTCAAACATCATAGAAATTGAAGAAATTGCTGCTATCGGATTCGCTTTTTTCTGCCCAGCAATATCTGGAGCACTTCCATGAACAGGTTCATATAGTGTATATTTATTTCCAATACTTGCTGAGGGAAGCATACCCAAACTTCCTGTTATCATTCCGGAAATATCACTTATAATATCACCAAAAATGTTTGAAGTAAGAATTACGTCAAATTGTTTTGGATCTCTAACAATTTGCATTGCCGCATTATCAACATACATGTGGTTTAATTTTATTTTTGGATAATCTTTATGAACTTTCTCAACCACATTTCTCCAAAATTGAGAAACTTCTAATACATTTGCTTTATCAACAGAAGTAACTACTTTATCTCTTTTTAGAGCTATTTCAAATGCTTTTCTTGCAATTCGTTCAACCTCTTCGGTTCGATATACCATTGTATTAAAACCACGAGAATCTTCTATACCTCTTGGCTTTCCAAAATATATTCCTCCGGTAAGTTCTCGTAGGACAATAAAATCAGTACCATCAAGAACTTCTCGCTTTAGTGAAGAATTATCGAGCATAGAAGAATAAACTTTTGCAGGACGAATATTTGCAAAAAGTTCTAATTTTTCTCTTAATTTTAACAAAGCAGCTTCAGGTTTTAAATGATGAGGTAAATTCTCCCATTCATAACCACCCACAGCACCTAGAAAAACTGCATCTGAATTGTAGCAACCATCTAAAGTTTCTTCAATAAGAGGTGTACCATGTTTTTCATAACATATTCCACCAATATCATATGTTTCATAAGATATATCAATATTGAATTTACTTGTAACAAGATCTATAATTTTAACAGCAGCATTTGTTACCTCGGGACCAATTCCATCCCCAGGTAATAAAGCAATTCTATAAGTCATAATTTTCCCCTTTATTTTTTATTTGCCTTTAGTACCCAAGACATCATTTCTCTTAATTCTTTTCCAACTTTTTCAATTTGATGTTCAGTATTTTCTTTTCTTAATTCTTTTAATTTTACTTGCCCTACTTCATTATCTTTAATAAACTCCTCAGCAAAACTACCATCTTGAACTTCTTTAAGAACTTTTCTCATTTCATTTTTTGTTTCTTCTGTAATAATTCTTGAGCCTCTCGTCATTCCTCCATATTCGGCAGTATCACTAACAGAATAATTCATTCTTGAAAGCCCGCCTTCATAATACAAATCAACTATTAATTTCATTTCATGCATACATTCAAAATATGCTAATTCCGGAGGATATCCGGCTTCAACTAATACATCAAAGCCAGTCTTAATTAATTCTGCAGAACCACCACATAAAACAGCTTGCTCACCAAATAAATCAGTTTCAGTTTCATTTTTAAAACTTGTTTCTATTACTCCTGCTTTAGTACCACCAATTCCTTTTGCCCATGCAAGAGCAAGTTCCAATGTGTTCCCTGATGGGTCTTGTTCAACAGCTATCAAACAAGGAGTTCCATTACCTTGTTCGTATGTTCTTCTAACTAAATGTCCGGGACTTTTAGGTGCAATCATCATTACGTTTACATCTTTAGGTGGAACAATTGTTTTATAGTGAATATTAAATCCGTGACCAAAAGCTAAGGTATCACCTGCTTCCAAGTTAGGAGCAATATCACTTTCATAAACAGCTTTTTGTGTTTGATCTGGCAATAGAACCATTATTACATTACTTTCCTTAACAGCCTCACTTGTTTCTAGAACTTTTAGTCCAGCAGATTCTGCACTCTTTATAGATTCACTCCCTTTCCTTAATCCAACCAAAACATCAAATCCACTATCTTTAAGATTTAATGCATGAGCATGCCCTTGACTTCCATACCCAAGCACAGCAATCTTTTTATCTTTTAGTAAATCAAAAGAAGCATCTTTATCGTAGTAAACTTTCATTTATATCTCCATTTATTTTGTTTTATTATTCATTTTCTTTTGAGAAAATTGTTCTCCGCGTTTCAATGCAACGGTTCCTGATCTTGCCATTTCTTTTATTCCAAACGGAGATAGAACATTTACAGCTGCATCAATTTTTTCCGGAGGACCAGTAATTTCTAGTGTTAAGGTTTTATTATTTATATCAACAACATTTCCTCTAAAAATATCGCTTAAGTTTTTAAGTTCTTCAAGTGATGATTTTGCATAATTAATTTTTATTAATGCTAATTCTCTAACTGTTTTTGTTTCCCTGCTTAGATCAACAACCTTAATTGTATCAATAAGTCGATTTAATTGCTTTGTAACTTGATCCAAAATCTGGTCATCTCCATCAATAACAATTGTCATTCGAGATATTTCATCTAACTCTGTTCTTCCGATAGATATTGAATGTATATTGAATCCTCTACCACTAAACATTGTGGCTACTCTATCAAAAGCTCCAAATGTATTTTCCACTAAAACTGAGATTGTTTTTTTCATTGTTATACCATTCTTTTGGGATTTAATCTTTTAATAATTATGTCACTTATTGAACCACCCGATGGAACCATTGGATATACCATATCTTCTTTTACTACCTTAAATTCAATTAAAGTAGGACCATCATTATATTGAAGCACTTCATCTAATAAACCATCTACTTCTTCAGGTTTTTCTGTACTAAATGATTTCACTCCAAGAGCTTCACCAATTTTTACAAAATCAGGATTACTTTCACTAAGGTCAGTAAAGCTATACTTTTCAGCGTGATATAATTCTTGCCACTGTCTTACCATTCCAAGAAAACTATTATTCATAATTATGAATTTAATTGGCAATTTATATGTAGCTGCTGTAATAAGTTCTTGCAAATTCATTTGAAAACCACCGTCGCCACTAATCGAAATAACAGGACGATTCTTATTTCCCAAAGATGCTCCAATAGAAGCAGGGACAGAAAAGCCCATGGTTCCTAAACCACCGCTTGTTAAATGAGAACGAGGATGATTGAATTTATAATATTGTGCAACCCACATTTGATGTTGACCAACATCAGAAACAATTATTGCATCTCCATTTGTTTTGTTAGATAAACTTTCCAAAACAAATTCAGTTCTAAGTTGTCCATCACCATCTTCATATTCAAGAGGGCATTCCTCCCTCCAGCCATCTATTTCTGCCCACCAATCATCTAAATTTTTCATTTCGTCAATTTCAGCAGCTATTTCGGCAATAACGTGTTTAACATCACCAACTATTGGAAGATCAACCAATACATTTTTATCAATTGCAGTAGGATCAATATCAACATGAATTTTGTAAGAATTAGGAGAAAATGTTTTAGGATTTCCTGTTACTCTATCATCAAATCTTGCTCCTAAAGCAATTAAGCAATCGCATTCGTTTATTGCCATATTTGCATAATAAGTTCCATGCATCCCCAGCATACCCAATGATTGTTCATCAGTTCCAGGGAATGCCCCCAAACCTTGTAAGGTCATTGTAACAGGAATATTTGTTTCTTTAGCCAAAACTTTTAACTCTTTATTTCCATCTGACATAATTACGCCACCGCCAACATAAAGAAGCGGTTTTTTTGCAGCCATTATTTTTTTAGCAGCTTTCTTAATTTGATTATGATGTCCCGTAAAAGATGGTTTATATCCCCTAATGTTAATAGAGTCTGGATAATCAAAATAAGTAGATTCGGCAATTATATTTTTAGGTAAATCAACAACAACAGGACCAGGTCTTCCACTTGTAGCAATATAGAATGCTTTTTGTATTGTTGGAGCAAGATCTTCAATTGACCTAACCAGAAAATTATGTTTTGTTATTGGCCGTGTAATTCCAACAATATCAGCTTCTTGGAAAGCATCATTACCTATTAAATGAGTTGGAACTTGTCCGGTAAAAACAACTAAGGGATTTGAATCCATATAAGCATCAGCAATGCCTGTAACAGTATTTGTAGCTCCAGGACCTGAAGTTACAAGTACAACTCCTGGTTTTCCAGTTACAGTAGAATATCCTTTTGCAGCATGTGTTGCACCTTGTTCATGTCTTACAAGAATATGCTTTAAAAAATCAATATCATACAACTGTTCATAAATTTTAAGTGTTGCTCCACCGGGATATCCAAAGATGTATTCTACATTTTCCTTTTTTAAAGCTTCAAAAAATATTTCAGCTCCACTCATCTTCTTTCTTGCTGCAGTCATTTTAATTACCTTCTAAATTTTTGATTATATTTTTAAAATTGCACCAGTATTAGCTGATGTTACCAGCTTGGCATATCTTCCCAAAAAACCTTTTTTAATTTTTGGCTCAAATTCGGGAAGCTTATTAAATCTTTTTTCTATTTCTTCTTTTGATAATTCCACTTCCAATATTTTGTTCGGAATATCAATGTTTATAATATCTCCATTTTCTATAATTGCAATAACCCCTCTTTCTGCTGCTTCAGGTGAAACATGTCCAATACATGCACCTCGAGTTCCACCGGAAAACCTTCCATCTGTAATCAAAGCCACTTTGCTTCCAAGCCCCATACCCATAATTGCACTAGTTGGAGCTAACATTTCTGGCATTCCTGGTCCACCCTTTGGTCCTTCATATCTTATTATTACAACATCACCAGCTTTAACCTTTTTGTTTTTAATTCCTTCCAAAGCTTCATCTTGACTATCAAAAATAACAGCAGGACCTTTGTGTTCTAACATCTCAGGATCAACAGCAGCTGATTTTACAATTGCTCCCTTCTCTGCTAAGTTTCCAAAAAGGACAGCTAATCCACCACTTTCCGAATAAGGATTTTCGATTTTTCTTATCACTTCAAAATCTTTTATAGAAGCATTTTCAATATTCTTACCAAGAGTATTACCCGTTACTGTTCGAGAATTTAGATTTAATAGCCCTTCTTTATTTGAAATCTCTTTTAATATTGCAGAAATTCCTCCTGCTCTATCAACATCTTCTATATGAATATCAGGTCTTGCAGGACTAACTTTACATATATTTGGAGTATTATTTGATATTTTATTTATCTCATTCAAATCAAGATTAATTTCAGCTTCATTAGCAATTGCTAACGTATGTAGAATTGTATTTGTACTTCCTCCCATTGCCACATCAAGTACAATTGCATTTTTTACGGATTCTTCAGTAATTATATCAGAAGGTTTTATATCATTTTCTACTAGATACAATAATTGACTTGCAACAGTTTTTATAAGTTCTTTTCTTCTTGGGTCTAAGGCTAAAATTGTTCCGTTCCCCGGCAATGCTAAACCAATTGCTTCCATTAAACAATTCATTGAATTTGCTGTAAACATTCCAGAACAAGATCCACAGGTAGGACAACTTAAATCTTCAAGCTCTTTTAATTTTGTTTCATCAATTTCACCATTTTGATATTTTCCAACTCCTTCAAAAACTGAAACCAAATCTACTTTTGTTCCATCATTTAGCTGTCCGGCTTTCATTGGTCCGCCAGAAATAAAAATTGTTGGAACATCAACTCTTACAGCACCCATAATCATTCCTGGAACAATTTTATCACAATTTGGAATACATATTAAACCATCTAACCTATGAGCTTGAACAACAGTTTCAACAGAATCAGCAATCAATTCACGACTTGCCAATGAATAGCGCATTCCAATATGTCCCATTGCAATACCATCATCAACACCAATAGTATTAAATTCAAATGGAATTCCACCTGCTTCCCTAATAACATCCTTTACAATTTTTCCAAATTCTTGTAAATGTACGTGCCCTGGGATTAAGTCTATATAAGAATTACAAATCCCAATAAACGGTTTGTTAAAATCTGAGTCATCTTTAATTACACCCGTTGCTTTTAATAAGCTTCTATGCGGTGCTTTATCATAACCTTTTTTTATTGTATCTGATCTCAAAAAAACCTCAAAAATTTATATACCTATTCCAATACTGATCTTTATTCAGGTCAGTCCCTAAATCTTAATATTTATTTTTTTGATTTTTTTTGATTTGAGATTGACCTGTATTCTTAACCTAAAATAATAATAAGGCTTAGAATAAAACTAATAATCCCAAGAATAATAATGATACTTATTGGTATGTAATATAGAGTGGCTACAGTAATAGCGATTACTTTATTTTGTTTTACTATATTTGTGCTTAAATAATTCATTTGTTGTCAGCAATAATATCAGTATTTTTATTGTTTGTCAAGATTAAAGATATAAGGAATATATTTTCTTATTATATTTATTCATTATAGTTAATTATTATTCATTCATTACTTTTCAGGACCTATATGATTTCTAATCCAAATACCGAATCATGGAAATTCCCTAAAGAATTTTGGTTAGCCAATTTTATGGAACTCTGTGAACGAGCAGCCTATTATGGTTTCTTTATTGTACTAACTCTATACCTTACAGATATTGTTGGCTTTGATGATAAAGCAACAGGTGTAGTTGCAGGTGTATTTTTTTCACTCTTATATTTTTTCCCTCCATTTGTTGGAGCAATTGGTGATAAAATTGGGTTCAAGAATGGTTTAATTCTTGCTTTTTCACTTTTAACAGTTGGATATTTTTTCCTTGGAATTTTTCATTCTAAAGCATTGGTAATTTTTTTCCTTTTTGTTGTACTTCTTGGTGGATCGTTTATTAAACCACTAATTACCGGAACAGTTGCTAAAACTACTAATGATGCTAACAAAGCCAGAGGCTTTTCACTTTTTTATTGGGTTGTAAATATTGGTGCATTTGGTGGTAAGACTGTTGTACCAAGTATTAGACAAGGAATTGGTTTAGAATATGTAAATTTCTTTTCTTCCGGAATGGCATTCCTTGCTCTTATCTTTGCAATCTTTTTCTTTAAGATTGATGAAAACAGAACTGATGGTGGTAAATCAGTCAAAGATGTTGTGAATGCTTTAGTAAAAATATTTACAACTCCACGTTTAATAATTCTTACTTTAATAGTAGCAGGATTTTGGATAATACAACATCAACTTTATGCAACAATGCCCAAATATGTAATTCGCTTACTTGGCGAAGGAGCAAAACCAGAATGGTTAGCAAATGTTAATCCTTTAATAGTTGTAATATTTGTTGTTGGTGTTACTCAAATAACAAAAAAGTATAAAGCTGTTTCTGTAATTTTAATTGGAATGCTAATTATGCCAATTTCGGCTTTAGCAATGGCAATGAGTCAATCATTAGCAGACATTACTGGACCATCAATAAATATTTTAGGATTTTTTACAATGCACCCGCTAACAGTTATGATGATTATTGGAATTGGAATTCAAGGATTAGCGGAGTGTTTTATTTCTCCAAGATTTTTAGAATATTTTGCTTTGCAAGCTCCTGAAGGTGAAGAAGGTGTTTATATGGGATTTAGTCATTTACATTCATTCTTTTCTGCCTTAATAGGATTTATCATGTCAGGATTCTTGCTTGATAAATATTGTCCCGATCCAAAGACTTTACCTGTAGGATTAACTGAAGTACAAAAAGCTACATATTATGCAGATGCTCATATACTTTGGTATTATTTTGTTGCCATAGCAGCAGTTGCTGCAATAGCATTATTTATTTTCAGATTTGTTACAAACAGAATAGATCAAAAGAACGCATAATTTTATTTAATTCCTAAAAATCTATCTAATAGATTTTTAGGAATTCTAAATTATAAAACTTGTGAGGAAGTAATTATAAGTTCAATTCTTATACCATTAGCTGTTATTTCAGCCATATTTCATATTTATTGCGATAATAAAAAGTATATTGGTTTAACTTATCTTTTCAAACCCTTCACTTTAGTTTTTATAATTACTCTTGCCATCTTTTCAGAGCCTTATTTTTCAAACTTTTATAAGCTCTTTATTATTATTGGATTATTCTTCTCTATGGTTGGCGATATTTTTTTAATGATAAAAGGAAAAGAATTATTTATTCAAGGATTACTCTCTTTTGCACTTGCACACATATTTTACATTACAGCAGTATTAGCTGAAAGCACATTTCAATTTGATTTAATCGTCTTAGCACTTGTACTTATTTATATTTTTGTATTTCTAAAACCTATTGTTAGAAATTCGGGAAAGAAAAAAAAATATATAATTATTTACTCAATAATTATTGGACTGTTACTATATATTTCTTTAACAATGGCTGTTAATGAATATTCATTAAACTCTGGACTGCTTGCAATTGGGATGGTTTTATTTACAATTTCAGATTCTGTTTTAGCTTATAATAAATTTGTAAATAGATTTAATCTGGCTCAGTTTATTATTTTAACAACATATTATAGTGCACAAATATTCATTGCATCATCAATCTAAATATTTTCTTCAATAATTTGACAACAAATATGTCCAACTAAAATATGCATTTCTTGAATTCTTGCTGTTACATTAGACGGAATAACAAGATTAACATCACATAAATTATTTAGTTCACCTCCATCATTTCCACTAAAGCCAATGGTTATACAATTTAATTCTTTTGCTGTCTTTATTCCATGTAACACATTAGGGCTATTACCTGATGTAGAAATTCCAATTACAACATCATTAGGCTTTGCAAGAGCTTCCACTTGTCGTGAAAACATATAATCAAAACCATAATCATTGCTTATTGCTGTTAGAGCAGATGTATCGGTAGTTAAAGCTAAAGCAGGTAAAGCTTTCCTTTCTTTTCGATATCTTCCACTTAACTCAGCGGCTATATGCTGAGCATCGGCAGCGCTTCCGCCATTACCAAAAAGGAGAATTTTTTGTTCATCTTCTATAGCTTTCACACATGCTTTTGCAACTTTTTCAATATCTGGTTTTAAGTTAGCAATAACATTTTGTACAAGTTTAGCATGTTGTTCAAGTTCTTCTTTAATTATTTTTTCCAATACAAAAATCCCATAAGTTTATAAATAAATTTAAAAAGATTTAAACAAAATAGTCATCTGTAATTTGTTCGTTTCAAACATTACAATATATATTGTGAATAAAACCATTCTTCCCTACTAAAAGTTATTACATAACTATTTTAGAAGAATCATTTTTCTTATATCAACATATTCACCAGCTTGAATTCTATAAAAATAAATACCACTTGCAAAATCTTTCGCATTAAATTTTATAGAGTATGTTCCCTTTTTCTGAAAAGAGTTGACTAAATCAGCCACTTCATTTCCAAGTATATCATATACTTTTAATTTTACAAAACTATAATTCGGAATTGAGTAAAATATATTGGTTATAGGATTAAATGGATTTGGATAATTTTGAGATAAATAAAATCTTTCATAAAGATTGTTATCGGTTTCTTTAATATCCGAGACTATATCATCTTCCATTGGGGAACCACTTATATTTCCTGATAAAGTCCAATAATTAACATTATCCGGATCTCCGGTTGGATTCCTATTTAAACTGACAAGTGAATATCCCTCACCATCTGCCTCAGTTGGCCAAGGACTTTTATCATCATATTTAAAATTAAAAACTGTATTGCCAACAGCGTTTAGAAGTGTAACTCTCTCCCCTCCATTTTTTAATTGTCCCTTATATTCACCAAAGGGATCAAATCCGTAACGTCTATTAAATTCTTTTGAGTTTGATGCAAGTACAACAAAACTATTAGGTTCTATAATAGAATTATATGGAAATTGATAACTTATGCCATTACTAAATGTTGCACCTGAAAGACTTAACTCTGTTGATCCAATATTTTTTAACTCAATAAATTCATACTCACTATCATTTATTGTATCTTGTTCAATAATTTCATCAATAGGATGATAATGTAATTCTGTAATTTTCAAATTACTCAAATCTTCATCAACTAAATAAGTATTTTCATTTAACGCACTCCAATTACCGTTAAGTATTGTTCTAGTTTTTATTTTAATTGTATGGTCTATTGTTATTGGAGTATCATATAATTTTGCAGACTCAGCAACACTTCCATTAATGTTTGTTTTTTCAATTGTTAATTTTGGTAGAATTAAAAAATCAGAACTTTGAAGCGAAATATTCAGACCGTGAATAGCCAATAAATTATCACCTTGCTTTAATTCCGATATGTAATCGGAAATATCAAATTTCTCATAACCCTGTGAATCTAAGTAATTTTGTGAAGTTGAATTCCAAGTTGGATTTGTTGGTACGTTTACGGATAATACTTGATTCCCATTTAGATAAGCAATAAAACCATCATCATACATTATTTCTAAGAATAATTTATTTGCTTCCTCTAAATTAAGATTATCTGTATTAAAAGGAACTCTAATATAGCAAGAAGTATTAGGATTGTTCCCTCCTTCTCTCATTTCTGTTTCAGTAGATAAAGTAATATACGATAAATATTTATCACCATATCCAATTCCTCCAGGTAACGAATTAGACAATTTCCACGCATCATCATTATATGTTAGATCAATTCTCCATAATTCATTTTGAGAAGATTTAGGAACTAAAACTCGCTTTGGAGAATCGGCATCAATTAAAACTTTAGAAAACCCCGACGAATCCTCAGATAATAATAAAGGATCATTACCATCAGTTGTATAATAAATTTCACCTCCGGATGAAGATAATTCTATATTAGTACCTTTTGCAACAATACCGCCTTTAATATTAAATTGTGGAGGAACTGTTTTAAAATAGAGTCCTTCATTTTCCAATTGAGCAATTAAAATATCCTTTCTATCCGGTAAGTAAGTATTCAAAATCCAATTAACTTCCCGAGTCCAATCGTTTTGTGTAAGTGGATTATCTACTCTTGACTCATGTGAATCTCCCCATCGTGCAGATTCAGCAACAATTGCAGTTTCAATCTCTTTCTTTCTGTTATTTATTCTTTCTCTATTTTTATCAAGAGTAAGAACACCATCATTAAACAAATGCTTATAAACTCTATCAGCAAACTTCAATTTATAATTTTTATTTTCACATAATTTTTGATGAATCCATTGAGGATTTGAAGTTTCAAAATTCTGACCGGCAACAAACGGACCGGTACGATCAATCCCCCAAGGATGGTTAAATAATGAATGCTCAGCATCGTGCCTAAAGAACTTAAAACCATCAGGATTTACTCTATTATAAATAGCATAAAAATTATTCGGATTTTCATTATTCTTAAATGCAGATATTGGACCGTCAAAATCACCAACAAAAAAGGTGATTAACATATAGTCAATTAAATTTTCAACATCTAACAATTTTTCATAATTTGGATTATCACTTCCATCAATATTTTTTCCCTGAACTTTATAATATAGTTCATCATTTGCAAATCCACTTTCTCCAGCATTCCATAATTCTCGCCATTTGTCCAAAGTTCCATCAGTTGCTTCTACAACATATTTCTCAAAATTTTCTCCAACATCAACCTTTATTACATCATAATCATCTTTCTTACCACCTAAATAGGATTTAGCGAAAGAAGCTTCCGCTCTCTCTTGTGTTTGATATAAACCCCAATAAGTTCCATTTATATATAGATGATAAAATCGGCTTCTTGTATATGGTTTATTCATATCTCGTTGTGTATCTCTTGAAAAAACTTCTCTTAAGAAAGTATTTTGTTCATCACCATAAATTGACCAAGAATAATTCTGACTTGTACGTAAATCAAGATTATCAAATTTATCAACTCCTTCATCACCAAATAGAGGATAATTTAATTTACCGTCACCATATTCACTTCTAAAAATAAATCTAAATGCATGTTTAGGATTGTTATCATTTCTACTCCAACCACCTCTAATTCTTACACCACAATTAATTTGAAATCCTTCGCTTCCATCCGGATTTAATAATTCTAATGAAGCAGGTCGTTCCCATTCTTTACCATGCTTTAATGAATTTACATAAATACCTGAATCTGAATCAAATAAATTACCTAAATCAGTAACAAGAGATAATGTAGGGATTGATAACAAACCTGGTTCAAGTTGTGCCGAATAGGAAGCATTATTATAAATATCTGGATCTAATCCATAGTTTATTGCAAAACCCGAATTTAACGAAAGCCAGCCAGTACCTGGTAATTTTCCATCACTTGAAAGATTCCGAACTTCATTTACAAATAAATAAGTTTGTGTAATAACATCGCCAAATAAAGTATCTGAGTTAACAATACAAGCTCTTACCACTACAGCAGGTGCTCGATCTCTATTAGTTGTAATATTGGGATCAATTTTTATAACAACCGGAGAAGATAATTTATTAACAGATTTACCGAAAAGTGGATTTGAACCGTCAAGTGTATAAAATATCTTTGTATCAGGAAGATCTGTAGTTATTTCTAGGTCAAATACTTCTGTATAAAATCCTTGAGAATGCGAAAATGATAGAGGACTGTTTTTTAAGTTAGATGAAAAAATAATACTATTAGAGAATAATAATGTTATAAATATAATTTTTATAAACTTTTTCATTTTAATAACTTATTGCTTTGTAAAATATAAATTTAAAAAATAGCTTTTTAAATATGACTTATACTGAAAATAGCAAAAATAATGTTTAAGAAAAATAACTATTTACAATGTTACATACTTATCATATATATAGTCGTTACTGAAAAAGTAAATAGGCAATAAAAAAATCTGTGAAGAAGAAATTTTGAGGTATTAAAAAATTGGCATAAAAAAAACATTGTAAAGTTTTCTTAAGTTAAACCCACAAGCAGCAAGGAAAAAACTTGATAGAATAGACTTAGATTCATTCCTTAAAGAAGACTTCTAAAAAAGTGTCATAATTTATGTCATAGTGGACATTTAAGGAAATTCTATTTAAAATAAAAAAGCCTCTTAACTTGTTATGTTAAAAGGCTTTATCTTGGTGGGAGCTACAGGATTCGAACCTGTGACCCCCTGCTTGTAAG
>PDWI01005316.1_pt1 | contig 20069 bp, 19 predicted proteins | sample 1430891 | NCBI WGS metagenome assembly PDWI01 (sample SAMN01162508, study PRJNA174530) | Oral metagenome, whole genome shotgun sequencing project. | biome: Marine environment; feature: Marine mammal; material: Swab sample of the gingival sulcus; isolation source: swab sample of gingival sulcus...
TTCTTTTTCTTCTAATTTATGAGTAAAATACATTTTTGTAAGAGGTAATGAAGAAACAATAGTAAATTCATTTGGTTTATTTGCTGAAAAAATTTTAAATTTTGATTTTGGACCTTTTGTAGGTTTTAAAATTCCAGGAATTCCTATTTTAAAGTCTCCATCTAATTGAGAAAACTCAACTTCGTTGTCCCACTTATTCCAATTTTTTACATCACACCAATGTTTCCAAATTTGTTCTGGAGTTGCATTTGTTTTTATTGTTACTTGTTTTTTCCACATAATGTTTTATATTAACTATTTAAATATTTTCATTATACAAAGAGAAAACATAAAAGCAAAAGATTTTTTTAGGACTTGTCGTTCTTAATGCGATTTTTTCTTTTTATAATGTCATTTTCTTATTTCTTAATTTCAACCACTTTATTACTAAACTGTAATTTCTCAATATTTTCTAGAATATTTTTTCCATCTTATTCCTATCAACGTCATAGCCAGATTGATTTACAAGGTAGTTAAAATTATAAATGCCTGCCTCAGATAGCAAGGAGTTTATGTAATCTTTTTGGAAGCATCTAAAAATTTATAATAGTTATATATTGCTGTTCCTGTTCACTTTTTGTCTTCATCAAAAGCGTATCTAGGAACCAGTTGGAACGTTCATGGAAAAGTTGTACTTGGGAAAAATGAGCTTCATCCATTGTAAAATTCTGATATATTTTTTTCTTTTTGAATATCTGCTATTTTCCATTGCTTATTTATCCATCTTTTTTGCATATTTTTAGTTACCATTTGGGCATTAAGATTATTGCTTTGGGTATAATAATCAAACAATTGTTGAGGATTATTATTGATTATTTTTCTTATTTTCTGTTCAGCGAGAACTAACCCATTATAAAATCCTTGTAGTGCTTTTTGATTTTCTTCGTTTCCTAATTTATAGTTTTTTTGTTGTATGGTAGTAAAAATATCTGATTTTGGCATCATTGCCATTTGTCCAAATGTTGTAGGATTTTTTTCCCATACACATTTTATGTATGTATCTTCGTACACCGTATACTTTTGCTCTGTATTTTCAATTTCTTCTTTTGTTAATAAGGTTTTATTTTCTTTATCTTGATGATATAGGGAATAATGTAAAGCACTATCGGTATCAAATACTTTGTTTCAAAAGCTAGGAACAAATTGGCTATGAAGTGTTGTTATCATTCTCCCAGAAAATGCTCATCTGTTTATAAAGAGATTTCAGGGGATTTTTCAAGAAGGGAATAATTTAGTAATATCCTCATTTTGTAAGATGTTTTTTATATCAGTTATTGCTTCTTGGATTTTTGTTTTATTTTCTCTGGTTTTTCACACCAATAGATATTGATAAGCATTTTCAATCTGGTGTGGATTATTTTGTATCGTTTCAAACAATATTTTCCCTATATTTTCCTGAATATATACAAAATGTTCTAGGGGGTTGGTCGTAAGTTGTGCATAATCGTTTACTCTTTGGTCGCTAGGAAATATCATACTATGCCCTAATTTCGCAGGGTTATTGTTAAGAACTCAAATGATACTATTTCAAAAATATAATCCTCATTTTTTTGGATCTATTCGCTCCTTTTGATCTTTAAACTTATAGAATCATAATTTTGTATCCATCATATATAGTTTTTAATTTTTTCTACTTAAATTTAAATCCTAGCTTAATCCTATCTAACCAGTGTAATTTCGGAAGAGGGAGCCTATGCTTCATGAGAAAATCATATTCCATTTTTACGATTTTGTAGTAATTTCCTTCTTTGTCTTGGATTACTTTTTTCAATATTTCAGGGTCTATCCATCGTTCAGCTCCACTTTCTACTTTTGGAACTTTGTTTCCAATTTCAGAGATGGGATAGAATTTTCCATTTACCTTTCGGCCTTGGTAGTGGTCAAGGGAATCACCCCCTGACCCCCTCTTTAGCAAAGAGGGGGAATTACTCGTTTCCTTTCCCGCTTCGCTTCCCCCTTTGCTAAAGGGCTTTAGTAAAGCTATCATCGATGAGATAGGCAGCGGTATCATTGAAGTAAAACGGATTCATGCTTCACAGAAAGAATTTTCCCAAAGTTCAATCCTTCTCCATCTGCGTAAAGATTTCATCAACCTTGTCATATCGTTCCTCTTTAGTATATTGCTTATTTAAGATACAGTAGGATTTGTTTTTCAATCCAATACATCATAGACAGTAGGAACAGTTTTCTAGCATTCAAGAATAAAAACAATGTGTAGAATTTGCAATGTTATTGCAACAGTATAAATGTTCAGAAAACATTCCTGCTCACATTACTCCATAAAAATCACTAGCTTTAGGTGCTCATCAAGTATAACAATCATAAATATCTCTTGATCATTCTTTTCATCACACAAGAATTGTATTCCTTCCATTAAATAAACGATAACTCCCAATGCTATTTTCTAAATTTTCAGATAAAAAATTAGTGTTAATTTTTCTTTTGAAAATTGCATGTTGCCAATGAGAATATTTAATTTTATTTCTTCTAAAAGCAACAACTTTTTTTTCATATTCTTCTTTTGTGTATTGCTTGTTTTCTATACAGTATTGTTTATTTTCTAAGTTATCACAAAAAATACAATTTTGACATCATACTAGATTTGTAGAAAACCAAACATTATAAGAATCTCTAATCGCACAAGAATAAAAAATATTTTGAGATCATAAAACAATAGAACTATAGTAGATATTTTCAGAACTATCCCAAATCATGATACTATTTACTATTCTTTTACAACTATCTTTTATGTTGTAAGAATATAACACATCTTCACATCAGTTAATCGCAGAATTTGTAAGATAAATATTTTTACAAGCATATACTGTATCAGCAAATATACAATTTTCATTATCGGTATAATGACACATCATAGGATATTCTTGTTCCTGAAAAAGTTCAGTTAATGTTCATAGAAATTTTTTTTGAATATTCTTTTCAATTTTATTACTATTGAAGAAATCAGAATAAGATAATTTTTTACCGGTTCTTTCTGTATCTGGGACTCTATTTATATTTCAATCATAATTATAGTATACCATGGAATTCCAACTCGCTATCTCTTTCACAAAATCTCTCCAAGGTGTCTGTTTCCTCTTATTCTGAATTTTCTCTTGTCGTGCTTTGAGTCTGTGAGGCATGAGGATATGATCAATGATAAATAGTTAATGATTAGTGAAAGATATATTTTTTCTTATAGTATTCCCTTTACAACATCTCTTTTAAAACTTTTTGAATTTCTTGCGGGTTGGCTTTTCATTGGGTGGCTTTCATCACTTGTCCAACGAAGAATCCAATAACTGAAGTCTTTCCATCTTTGTATTGTTGCACGATAGCTGGATTATTGTTGATCACCTCTTGAATAATTGTTGTTAGTTCATCGTTGTCTATTGCAGGAGTATCAAATCCTTTTTCTGAAATAATTTTTTCAGTAGAATTTCAAGTTTCTAACATTTCTTGCATCACAAGTTTCATCTGATTATCCATGATTTTTTCGGTCAATGCAATGGTTAGGAAATCAATAAATTGCTGTTGAGTCATCATATTTTTTATTTTCCTCATTATTATCATTAGTATCAAGGGCGCTTAAACTTTCTTGGAAATAGGTAAGAATGTCTTTGTCGTTGATGAGTGCGTTGATATATTCTTTGTGAAATTGATACTTTTCTTTGAAGGTTTTGATAATTTCATAGGGAATCGTGAGGGTTTTTGCTTGTTGATTAATTTTATTTAAGATGCTGCCATCCAGTTCAAGTGGTGGCAAGTCAGGTTCTGGAAAATATCTGTAATCAAGTGCATTTTCCTTGCTCCTCATCATGTGTGAGGTGGTGTTTTCATCATCTCGCCCTCTGGTCTGTTGTTCTATATTTCCACCATTTTCTAAAATTTCTTTTTGTCTATTAAACTCATGATTGATCGCTCTCTTGATCATTCCAAAGGAGTTAATATTTTTCAGCTCAACTCTCTGCCCAAGTTTTTCAGGATTGTCGCTGATAGAGATATTTACATCTACTCTCATTTGCCCTTTGTCCATCTCTGCATCAGAAATATTGTTGTATTTACAGATTCTTTGAAGCTCTTTGAGAAATTCTACCACCTCATCTTCGGTATGGAAATCTGGTCAAGTTACGACTTCCACGAGGGGAGTTCCTGCACGATTGAAATCTATCAATGCTTCTTTTTCGTCATGAATCATCTTCGCAGTATCATTTTCCATATGGGCGTCCAAGATATGAATTGTTGTTTCTTGGTTGTAATTATCTAGGAAAATATTGATTTTTCCATTGGTATTGGTTGGATGATAGAGTTGGGTAATCTGATAGCCCATTGGCAAATCAGGATAAAAATAAGACTTTCTATCAAATTGAGAAATGGTATTGATCGTGCAATTTAGTGCCTTCCCGAGTAATAATGATTTTTCTAGCACTTCGGTGCTGAGAGTTGGTAATGCTCAGGGTTGTCCTGTACATACCGGACAGATATTAGTATTTGGCATCAAAACATCAAAATTTTGTTCATTTGGACATTGGCAAAATATCTTTGTTTTACTTTTGATTTTCAGATGTACTTCTAGTCCGATTGTGATGGTGTAATTCGTCATTTGAGAATTTATTTAATTCATAAATATTTTTTCAGTTCATTAAATCCATAGCTATTTTCCACAATACTTTTTATATACTTTAGATCTAATTTATTTTCATTATTAAAAGGCATTGGAATCATCATTTTCTTTAATTTTGCTAAATTTAACTTTCTATAATAATTATATCTCCATTGATGATTCTTTATCATTACTGAAATATAAAACAAAAGATAAGGATTATAACCTTCTTTTAATGTTAAAACTGAATTATCTCCGCTCGTTATAAAATCATTAAACTGGAAAAATACTTCACCTACACTTCCGTTTAATGCAACTGTCAAGCATTTTCCTTTAAAATTTGGTTCCTCGTCGTAATATCCTGATATTCCATTATTTTTTGAACTTGTTGTAACATAAGGAGTACTACCCTTATCTAATTGATTTTGAGGGAAAGCAGTTTTTTTATGTAATTCACATAAACCATTTTCTTGTTTATCCTTTAAATAAACAACTGGGATTAGTTTTATATTATTATTTTCTTTAATTTTTATTTTCTGTTTTTTCTTTGGTGTATTTTTTTTTACAAAATAATCATAATTTATTTTATTATTTATCAACTTAACTTTTTGTGATTTAATTCTTTCGGGCGTTATTTGTCTACCATATTTATATTTCCATTTATTTAATCTTATTTGAAATGCAATTTGATATAATTTTTCAATACTTATTTCCTCTTTTGGTAAAAGAACCATACAGTTATTATCAACACAACAATCTTTATCCTGAACAAATGCTTGACCAATTGTTCCAACTCTTGGAACAGTTATAAAAGGAGCCTTATAATAACTTTTTATGTTATAAAAATCATATACACCATTTTCATCTCCTCTGGATGATATTAACGGGATATTCCCATTTTTCCCTTCAAGAAAACTTTTATTTTCATACTCTTTTTGCCCGTATTCAACATTAAAAAGAGAGCCTATATTTGTAACTTCTTTATTAGTCATGTTGATTTAATTGGTTATAAAATTTAATCTTAAAAGCAATCGATTCCCTTATCATTTTTTCAATTCCTTTTTCTATTTCTTCGTGTGTTGGTATTTTACTATCGATATATGCTTCCGGAACCAATTCATAATTTTTATCATCAATATCAAGTTTACAAATTTTCTTAAATTCTGGTATATCTTTAAATTTTGATTGACTAAAAAAGCTTTTAACTCCTCTTTTATTTCTTTAATTTGACTTCTTTCTCTTTCATCAGTAATTCTTTTTCCTTTCTTTTTTCTAAAACCATCTGTAACACCTCTAGCAAAATACACATTGTTGTTGTCAAAGTCATGAGGAATACCTTTCTTTATAAATACACCTATTGTTCCGACACTAACAGGGTAAAAAAGATCTTCTGGCAAAGTAACAACTGATAATAAAGTATTATTTTCTAATAAATCTTTTCTCCAAGACTTTCCACTCCCACCTTCAACCATTACAGAAATTGGAACAATAGCAAAAAGAATACCACCATCTTGCATTTGAGAAAGAGCATAATCAATAAAATGTCTTTCTTTTTCATCTCCCTTTTTAAGAGCAAAAGGAGGATTCATGAGCACTTTCGTAATAACTGGTTTTTTTGTTAACTCATTACCTATCCTTTTTATAAATTCACCAGTTTGATTTCCTTCTTTAATAGTTTGTTCTATATTTTTTTGGAAACAATTACCCTCACTCATATTATTTCTTCCATCTCCTCTAAAAATCATATTTACAAGTGCAAGTGCTACAACTTCATCATCTTGTTCAATTCAAAAAAGATTATAATTTTTAAATTTTTCTATTTGTTTATCGTTTGAATTTTTTTTAATATGATCAAAAGAAGAAACTAAAAAACCACCTGTACCACAAGTAGGATCAAGAATATAATCATTATAATTTACATCTAAAACTTCCACTGCAAATTCTGTTATATGTCTAGGAGTTAAAACAATACCTATTTCTTTTGCCCCATTTCCATATTTTAGAAATTTTTCATAAAATTCTCACAAAATATCTTTCCCAGAAGCCATTGCATTTTTAATATCCAAAGCTTCTAACTCCTTAATTGTTGCCTTGATTGCATTTCTATACTTTATATGATTTTCTCTACTTGGTGGCAGTTCTAATTTCAAGAAATCAAAAAAACTTTCTTTTCCTACTTCTCTTAATTTTTTATTGATTAATGAATTAACACTTTCAACTAATGTTGTTGTATCATTTTCTCTTAGATTGATAAAAGAATTATCAGCTAAAGAAAGTACAAGACCTGCAATAAATCTAGCTCTTTTATTTTTATTTATTCCTGCATTATGTAAAATTTCATTTATTTCTAACGCTGAATCAATATATTTTTCTTCTGGTAAATCTGGAAATTCAGACCATTCAGGAATGTCATTGTCTAAAATATATTGAACTTGTTTTTTAGAAAGTAAAATATTTTTTATTTTTCCTTTTTCTAAAAGCACATCTTGCCATTTTCCATCTTTTAAATATTGATTTTTAACTATATAACCATCTGTATCATTTCCAGCTACTCCGGAGATTAAAACACATTTAATTTTTTTACTTTTATTAATCTTTTTTGCATATTGATTTTTAGCCTCATTAAGAGCTTGTTCTATCATATTTCTATCTCTCTTACTTTCAATTACCCAAAATTCCTCATTGTTAAGTTTTACTACAGCTTCTGGCATATCTCTATTCAAAAGATTTTTTAATTCTTTGTTATATAAAACTTCATTTTGTTTATAAACTTCACCATCGGACACTCTGGCTGGATTTTTTACAATTCGTCCTAGTTTTTCAAGTTCCTCTTTTATGTAAGTGTAAGCATCAACTTCACTATTTTTTGGTTTGGGTAAATGGTGCACCATAATTTCAAAAAAATAAATAAAATTAGAAAATCTTAATGTAACTCTTATATTTAATCTTTCCTTATAATCAAGGGGAATTAATGTCTATCAAATAATTTATCAATACTTGATTTTTCTACTTGGATGAAGAAAGGTCTTCCATGTTGGCAGACGAAGAGTCCTTCAATATGTTCAAAACCATCTTTGATAAGTTGTGCCATTTGTTCAAATCCTAATTTATGTCCAGCTTTAATTGAAGTCTTACATGCTTTGGTAGCATAAATTTCATCAAGAAGATTATCAAATTTTATAGTATCAAGATATAGTATTTGATTAAATACTGTTTCTAAATTTATCGGATGGAGGATGAAAATTTTTGGAATCGCATAGACTACAAGCATGTTTTCTGAAATTAACGCACAATCAAATCCAAGGGTGTTAAGTTCTTGAATCTTTTGTTCTTTGTTTGGAATATCGCTAATTTCGTATTTTATTGGATTGAGCAAGGGTTCTGGTTGAAGTCATTTTGCTGTTTCTTTGTTTTCTTCTGTTGTGTTGGACCCCACCCCCTGCTTTGCAGGGACCTCCCCTCCAAGGGGAGGCTTTTCACGCTTCGGCCCCTCCTGGGAGGAGGGGATACAGGGGAGGTCTGTTTGGGATTGAGTTGAGTACATTTTTTTCATCTTTTCAAATGCGATTCTCTCTGCAAGAGCGTGTTGATCAACATAATATAAACTGTCATTTGATTGTAAAATAATATAACTATTCCAGATTTGCCCAACGATTTGATACTGTCCAAGTTGATTATTTTCATATACTTTTTCTGTATGTTCTGGGGAAAAACTTTGACTATCAAAAGTCCCAATTCCGCTGAGATTTCATTTTTCATACTGTGAAGTAGTTCACTGAAAATTATTATTTTGTTGTGCAGCAATAAATGGATTACTAGTAGCTTGCGGAGTGCTAGCAAAGATATTTTCTTGACTAATATTCGGTCTTGGAATGTTTTGATATTGTTGATATTTGAATTCATGTTCTGGACTATGGGCTATTTTGTTTTCTTGAAAGGCGGTTTTTATCGCTGTATTTACAGCTTGATATACTTGTTGGCTATCAATAAATTTTACTTCCATTTTTCTCGGATGGACATTGACATCGACAAAGGTTCCCGTAGTTTCAATAAACACAACTGCAAAAGGAAATTCTCATGGGGTAATTTGTCTTCTAAAACTGTCCATAATCGCTCTCCTGATGACTTTGTCTTGGACAGGTCTACTATTTACAAAAATCTTGATATTTTCCCCAGAACCAAATCTCAAACTAGGATCTCCAACCACTCCTGTGAGTTGTATATTTTCGTTGTTATAGGTAATTGGAATCAGTTGTTGTTCCCAATTTTTCTTGAAAATTTCTGTAATTCTCGGGATAATGCTGTCTTGGGCTTTGAGATTAAAAATTAGCTTATCATCTTTGAATAATTTGAAACTTTTATCAAAATGCATCAATCCCAAATCCACAAAAAATTGATAGCAATAGTAATATTCTGTCTGTGCAGATTTGAGAAATTTTAGTCTTGCAGGGGTGTTGAAAAACAAATCCTCAATAATGACTTCTGTCCCATGTTCAAAATTCGCAGGGAGATGTTGAATAGCGATTTCTGGACCTCTTTTTTGGAGTTTACTGGCAATTTGTGCGTATTTTGTCTTTGAAATAATGCTGATTTTGCTGATTTCAGAGATACTGGCGAGAGCTTCACCTCTAAAACCATAACTTGAAATATTTTGCAGATCTTTATCATCTTGAATTTTAGAGGTTGCATACCTTTCGAGTAATAAATCCATATCAGATAACTCAATTCCTGTTCCGTTGTCTTTCACGGAAAGATAGCTTTTTCATCAGTTTTTGATATGAATTTCAATATCTGTTGCTCCTGCATCAAGGGAATTTTCAACCAATTCTTTGAGCGCAGAAGCTGGTCTTTCTACGACTTCTCCTGCTTTGAGTCTGTTGATAATATATTCTGGGAGTTTCTGTATTGCCATAATGAAATTTTTCTGAAATATTGATAAAATTGTACTAATTATACAGTGCGTTTTATGATAATTAATTTATACATAAATTCAACATTAGTTTTTTTGATAAAAAATTTTGTATTGTAATGATTGATAATAATATATTCGTAAAAGTAGAGTGATTTTTTTTATTATAATCTCTTGATATGTATATATGATTATGTATGATTACTGTGTTTATTTTATTTTGAATATTGGAATATATGTTTAAGTATATTCAGCGGTTTTTGTATATTTTGCTGGTAGTGTTTGCTGTTGTTTTAGTTTCTGCTACGGGATCCGTTTCATTGCCATATTGGTATGGGATGATTTTTGTTGTTTTACTATCTCCTTTTTTGTTTTCATTTTTTTCTTGATTGAGATCAGAGTTTAGGGTTTCTTCTTTGCATATGCAAGATGCTTGGTGGAAATATCTTAGTTTGTTATTTGTATTTCTTGTCTTATATTTTGGATTTTCTGTTGGAGGAGATGTGTTGATCTTTTGCTTATGGTTAGCATTTTCTGTATTGTTTTTGGTTGATGCGAGAGTAAATTTTTCTCTTGCCTTGGTATGTTTGTTATTAACGATAGGCTTTTTACTTGTGCATCAGCAAGATCTTGCTAATATGACTTCCATTTATCTGTCTTATTTGTTGTGTATTGGGGTGGTGGTAGAATTGTGTAATGGGTGGTTAAAAAATAAAAAAGTCCCTCAGTTTTTAGCTTCTTTATCTACTTTAACTTCTTCTACCTCTTCTTTGTCTTCATCAATATTGAGATCTATTTCTCAGGTTTTGAAGAATGAAAAAGTACAATATTTTTTCTTGGGATCTTATGTTTCTGCGTTGTGTTTTGTTTTTTTTGGAAAGTTCTTAGCATTTTTTTCGGTTTCATGAATGCTCTTATTGGGGTGATTCTTGCTTTTGTTGTATGTGCTATTTGGAAAAGATGAAGAGTGGGCAAATTATTTTCCACAACTTGCTGTGATAAGTTTTTTGTCGTTGTGAATAGTATTTTTATTATCATTTTATTTTACTATACCAGTTTTTATTGTAGGAGTATTGGCGGTGTTGTATAGTATCTGATATCTTGGAACTTTGCTATTTGTGAAAGAAAAGATTACTGTCTTTGAGACAGCCATGGTTATTGAAGCAAAAGATTATATCGTCATGGGCTTGTTGGTGTGTGTGATCTTGTTATCGGTAGGGAAATATCTCTCTGTGCAACCGTTATGGATTGTTTTGCTTTGCATGGGAAGTGCTGAAATACTTTTTCTTTTAGCTGTTTATTTGACAAGTATTTCTTCATTTTGATTGAGGAGAAAAATAAATAAACTGTTCGGTGAACTTGAAAAAAATAAGAAGTAATAATTTTTATTGGTTAATGTAATTATGATGACTACTAAAAAAAAGCAATTGGTTTCGTTTGTTTTACCAGCGTATCGTGAGGAAAAAAATGTCCCTCTGATGTATGATGCATTGATGAAAGAAATTACTCAACTTTCGGGATATGACTATGAAATTATTTTTGTGAATGATGGAAGTCCAGATAGCACTTGGGAAGTTATTCAGTCAGTATGTAAAAAAGATACAAAAGTGAAAGGGGTGAATTTGAGTAGAAATTTTGGGAAAGAAATAGCTTTGACTACAGGCGTTCAAAAAGCATCTGGTGATGCTGTGATTACGCTTGATGTCGATATGGGCAACATCCTGTTGTTAAAATTCCTGAGTTTTTGAAAAAATGGGAAGAAGGATATGATGTCGTATAAAACAAGTGATTTTAATTTAGCGTGCTTCTTGGTTTAAAAAATGGACATCTTCTGTTTTTTATAAAATTTTTAATCTCATTTCAGAAATAAAAATGGAATCTGGAGTGACTGATTATAGATTGCTTGATAGAAAGGTTGTACAAGTATTCAAGCAATATTCTGAGAAAAATAGAATGTATAGGGGAATTATTGATATGATAGGATTTAAGAGATATTGTTTGGTGTTTGATGCTTTGCCAAATCCAGAACTATTAGTTTATGAAACATAATTCTATAAGAGAAATTTCTGTTGGATAATATATTGCTTTTGCTACGGCAAGTGGGTGAGTGTCTTTGAGTGTAGAAATTAGATATGAAGATGAAAATTTGTAGTTTACACAAAAAATGATAGCAGGGCTTTATTGGGTTTCTGTTATTAATCAATATATTAAGTAGTTAGTTGAGAGTTGAATGATTCAGCTATTAAAAAATACTTAATAACTGTTTCTGAAGGAAAATAGTATTTAGCTAAGTACTACAATTTACAATCCATTATTTCTATTAGATTTAAAGTTGAAAATGAAAGAGTGGTGCGATTCTGTAAGTGGGCAAGAAAGGTGGTAAAAGATTATACGATACAGGGTTGGGTAGTGAACGAGATTTTTCTGAAAAAATCACATTAGTTTGATAAAAAATTTTTCGAGAGGTAGTTACAAAAAATTCTGATGCTTTATATTATACAGAACTTCAAGTAAACAGGAATATTCTTATGACGATGGAAAGTTGGAGTATTCATTTGGATGGATTTTTATAGTTTAATGGAAAAGAAGTTTTGACAGGTAGTAGAAAGATTTCTATGAAGAGGAGAAATTATATGTTGAAAGTTAATTTGAAAAATATAGAATAACTTAAAATTATATATTTATCAGTGATTTTAATGTGTTTAGTAAAAAAATTTTAAAAGATAATGTGTAAGTATTATGAAAACAATAGTTATTACTTCGGGATATTTTAATCCGATTCATCCAGGACATATTGAATGTTTGCAGTTGTGTAAGGAATTGTGAGATGAACTTTGGGTGATCGTAAATAATGATGAACAAGCGAAAGCAAAAACTTGAAAACAAGAAGTTTTTCAAAATGAGGAGTTTAGGATGCAAGTTGTTAGTGCAATAAAATATGTAGATGAAGTATTCTTATCAGTAGATAATGTTGACCTGGTTAATGATCCTCTTATATGAATTTGTGAGAGTATTAAGGTAATAAGTAATAAAATTAGAGAAAAATACTGACCAGATACAAAAATCATTTTTGGGAAATGAGGAGATAGAATGGCAGAAAATATTCCAGAAGTGCAAGTCTGTAAAAAAAATAATATACAAATAAGAGATTGATTAGGAATAAAAACACACAATAGTAGTGATTTTAGAAATGAAAAATATTCATGTTAAAATAAAATTAAGATTAATTTGGAATTCAAAATCATTATATTATTTATTGTATCTAATTATTCAGTTTTATATTAGTATTAAAAATGGTAATGAAAAAGTTACAAGAGAAGGTAAAAAATTATTTTTTAGAAATGAGAGTAAATCAATGGATAAAAAATGTGTTAATATTTGCTCCATTGTTTTTTAGCTGAAATTTAACTCATTCGAATTTATATTTTCCCCTCTTTCTAGGTTTTATTTCTTTCTCTTTTTTTGCAAGTTCTATATACATTATCAATGATATATTTGATAGAGAACAAGATAGTATGCATCCCATAAAAAAATATCGTCCAATAGCAGCTTGAAAAATTATGCTTTTTGAAGCATATATTCTACTTGTAATACTACTATTGTTATGAGTTTTGTTTTCTATGTGAAATAATTACTGGTTGCTTGTTATTCTATTATTTTATTTTGTGTTTAATTTCCTTTATTCAATTAAATTAAAACATATTCCTGTTTGGGATATTTGTTCAGTAAGTATTATGTATTATCTCAGGGTTTTGTTTGGAGCTGTTTTGATATGAGTACAAGTTTCCCCATTATTGTTTGTAACAATATTTTTTTGATCTATGTTTTTGATCACAGCTAAAAGGTATGCTGAATTAATTTCTGTAACAGAGAAAAAAAGGAAAGTTCTCAATTTTTATAATGATAAAATATTATTTGCGGTATTTATTCTTTGAATGGTTATTTCATTGATGTCTTATATATTATATTCTTTTGAAAAAGGTGGAATATATTTTTATTCTATCTTTTTTGTTTTGTATGTATATATTAGATACATCTATATTGTATTTTGAGAAAATAGAGGAGAAGAACCAGAAAACGTACTAATCTCTGATATAGGTATTGTGTTGTCTATTGTTTGATGGTTATTACTTTCGTTGTATATGTTTTATTTTTAGACATTTTTAAATAAAAAATCTTATGAAAATACTAATATGATTATATTACTATCCACCTTATATCAGTGGAGTTAGTATTTATGCAAAGAATTTGGCAGAGTGATTGGTAAAACAGTGACATAAAGTAACTGTACTATGTGCCCAGCATGATACCTCTTTACCAAAACAAGAGTGTGTAAATGGCGTAAATATTATGAGAGAAAAAGTGTTATTTTCTTTGGGTAAAGGCGTTGTGATGCCTTTCTTTTTCTTGAAACTTGTAAATATGAGTAAGGATTTTGATGTTGTTAATATTCATTTTCCCAATGCAGATTTAGGTATCTCTTCTATGTTTATTCCTTCTAATAAACTTTTTATAACATATCATTGTGATATTAATTTATGAAAAGGGCTAGTGAATACTATAGTAGAAAGGTTATCTTTTGCTTTTATGACTTTTGCAATGAAGAGAGCAAAAAATATCATAGGTAATTCATCAGAATATTTTGAGCATAGTTATTTTAAAAGATTTATTGATAAATTTAGAGAAATACATCCTCCGATTAATTTTCAAGAGATGATGCTTGCTAAAAAGAAGTTTTTGTTTGAAAAAAAACAAGATGTTTATTATGTATGATTTTTATGAAGAATAGTATATGAAAAAGGAATTAATTTTTTATTAGAAGCATTAGAAGATAAAAGATTAAAAGATAAAAAAATATGTTTGCTTATATGATGAGATTATGAAAATATAAGAGGTTGAAGTGTGCTGTCTGATCTAGAAGAACTCTTGGAAAAAAATAAATATAGAGTTGTTTTATTAGGTAAAATTCCTTGGGAGGAATTACCAAGTTTCTATTCAACTTTAGATGTATTGGTATTACCTAGTATTGATCCTTTAGAATCTTTCTGAATGGTTCAAGTTGAAGCATTATTTAATAATACTCCAGTTATTGCTAGTAATATGCCTTGAGTAAATCAAGTAGTAAAAAAGACTAAATTTTGATATCTTTCAGAAATAAAATCTCCTTCAAGTATTGCTACTATGATATTAAAAATGATGGATGAAAAAGAAAAGTATCATACATTGAGAGAAAAAAATGTTTTGAAGAAAAACGTTGAAGAAAAATTTTCTTATGATGATTCTATAGAACAATATAGTATTTATTTTGGTATAAAAAAATAAAAATGTGAACTATTCAGACGATTGTTTTGTTTTTTATAGGGATTAGTCTATGATCTCTGGGGGGAATACTAATGAAAATGTGAGCAAAAGATTTACCTATATTTTCGTTATCTTTTTCGTATTTTTATGCAATGTTTACAAATATCTATATACTACTTAGTTACTTTTTATATTTCATCCCTGCTCTTATTTGGACATATTTGTTGACAAAATATCCCATTAGTTTTGTTCAACCTATTTTGGCATTGACATATGTTATAACTCCTATATTTGCAATTATATTTATTTGAGAATCAGTTCCAATTATGAGATGGTTATGAATTGTTATCATAATATTTTGAGTTTTTTTAGTTAGTCAGAGTTAACTATGCAAAATAAGCTAAGTATCCAAGAAAAAATAGATGCTATTATTTATTCTGACATTAATAAGAAAAAAAAGTTTAAACAACTAAAGGAGTTATTTCAATCAGAAAAAATTTCTTATTTTTCTGATTTTGATGATACACTTTCTACAAGTGAATGTGTTTTTTATACAAAAGTAAAAATCTTAATTAAAAAAGGGAAGAATATATTAGAAAAACAAAAAGAACTCGTAAATGTATTTATTTTAAATAAAAAATTTCCTCCAATAAAGGATAAAATAGTCCTTATTACAAGGAATAATTTACTTTTTTTAAAAATATTGTTATCTGAAAAAGAAGAGTATCTTAGAAAAAATAAGATTGATATTGTTTGAGTTATTGGACAAGATAAAGATTTCCTATTTACATCTAAAGAGAAACTAGAGTTTTTACCTTGAGATGCTTTCTTTATTGGTGATAGTTTTGAAGATAAAAAGTTACAAAGTTACAAGAATTTTATAAATGTAAACGAGTTAAACTTTTTTGATAAGATTTTTGTAAAAATTAAAAAGATATTTATTTTGATAAAATTCTTGATGAGATGAATTTAATTTTTGATATTATTATTTGAATTGTATTATGAATATATTTATTTAATAAAAAATACATCTCTGATATATTATCTATTATATTTACAATATTTTTGTATATTATCATAAAATGAGTTTTATTATGAATAATTTTATGATTCTTCTGAATATATTTCCCTAATAATATAATATACTGCTCATTTATCATAAATATAGTATTTTTTATATTTTTATTGATTAATTACAAAAACCTAAAAATTGAAAAAATTAGTTATAATTTTTCTTATCTTCATATAATATTAGTGTTATTTATTTTTTTTACCAGTATTTTAATATACAATGTTATTCCTTTCTGAGGGGATGAACTTATGTATCACCTTCCAATAAGTGTAGAACTTTTACAGAAGTGAAGTTGGTTGAAAAATTTGGGATTAACTTCATATTGGCATAATGACATATGGCAATGGTATCCTAAAAATCTTTATTTTGTGATTGATTATTTTTTTGCTAATATAAAATCAATACTAGGTATTCAATCATATTGAGCATTTGCTTTTGGGTTTTTCTGTTTGTCAGTATCAAAAATAATAATATATTTCCTTAAAAAGAATGATATAAAAAATTCTACTTTATCATTTTTTACTTTACTTTTAGTAGTAACAACTCCTGTGATTTTTCTTCATGTTTTTGTAAAGGTAGATATTTTATTTTTCTCTTTTGTTATATTATTTATCTATAATTTATTTATATTCTCAAATATTTATTTTTTGTTTCTTCTCTTCTTTTTAATAGTTGGATTTAAGATAATATGAATATATCTATTATGAATTATTTGAATAGCATATTTGTTGTATCTTTTGATTTTTGATAGAAATAAATTCAAGGAAATTTTTACGCAAATATATAAAAATAAATTTAGTATATCTTTGTTTATTGTATTTTGTTGAATATTTTTGTATTCATTTATTTTCAATTTTTTTGAGTATGGAAACCTATTATACCCAATAAATGTTATAAATTTTGATTATTCTCAAAGTGCAAATATTTTCTTTTGATTGCAGAGTTATGTAAAAGATTTAATATTTTCTAGTGATTTAAATTATGAATTGATGAAAACTTGAGTAAATTCTTTTATTTTTGATTATACTTATAACTATAATAGAGGAGTGTGATTTGTATGAATATTTATATTGTTTTGATTAATTTTTTATTTTCTTTTAAAAAAAAATAGAAGATTAAAAGAAATTAATTATTTTGCAATTTTATTGTTATTTACTTTTTGTGTTATTTCTTTTAATAGATTGAATCTATTATTTTGACACAGATATCAGATATTTATTTATGTACTATTGATAATAGTATCAGTAATAGTTTTTTATGAAATTTTAAATAAAAAACTATTATATTTTCTGTTGTTAGGGATGATTGGAACAAATATTTATTTTTCATATCCATATATTTGATCATTTACTAAAAAATGGAGTTGAAATAGTCAGATCAAAATTTTTACAAAGAAAAATTTCTGTAATAAAATTGATTATTTATGAGACCTTGCTAGAGATGATTATAGAAGATGATGGAAGTATGTTTGTGAAAATATTCAAAATACAAATATATTATTAATAAATCAAGTTTTTAATTTTTATCTTTATTGAAAAGATTTTGATAATAAACTTTATAATAAAATCTTTTTTAATAAAAAAAGTTTTAGTGATTTTATAAGTAAAAAGAATATCTCATATATTATAACATCAAATAAGAATAATTTATATTCAAAATTTGGCGTAGAGAAAGATTATTTTTATGTTTCTTCTCATGATTCTAATGATGAATCTATTTTATTTTGTTTAAATGAAAGAATTAAAAATGTTTCAAAAATAGAATTAGATTATGTGATAGATGATGCTGAAAATATTAATGTAAATTTTTGAATAAATAATTTAAGTGAAAATAAGATATTAAAATGAAAACATACAGTGTTTGTTCCTAAAACGAAATATATTAATAATCTATGTGTTTCTATTTCTGATACTCCGAAAACTTCATTATCAAATACAATAAAGAAAATAAGATTCTCTACTATGAACATTGTAAAGAAAAATTGAAAAAGGATAAAAATTCTTCCTAAATATTTTTCTTTTAGAGATTATGCAATAGAAGATGTGTGGTTAAAAGAATTATGATATAAAAAAATATTTATAGATAATTTTATGAATTTAGATTATATGTTTATTTGGGGAAAAGATAAAAAATGGGGAAAGTATGGTTTTTTTTAAAAAAGTATTCTGAGGTTATTTTTGTTTCTGTTGTGATATTTCTTATTCTAAATCCTTATATTTTAGGGAATGGATATTTTTTATGAATAGATTGGGTATTCTGACCTGAAATTTTTCCTGTAGATTGACAATATTATCCTAATTATATTCCTTGGATTTATATATTTTCATTTATTTCTAGTATTTTTTGAACAATAATAACTCAAAAGATAATTTTGATATCTTGTTTTTTATTAGCATACTTTTCTTCAAAAAAAATATTATCATTTTTTTGAATAAAATGAGGTATAGTATTATTTTGATTTTTATTTTTTGTTTGTAACCCATTTGTGTATTGAAGATTATTGCAGTGACAAATATATATACTATATGCATATGCATTATTGCCATTTTGTTTATATTTTTTGTTTAAAAATAAATATATTTATTTTTGAATAGTTGCGGGTCTCCTTATTTCTTTTTCTCCCCATGCGGTATTTTTCTTGATTGTTTTTCTTCTCTTATATGTTTTGATTTTTTTTAAGAAAATAAAGCGATTAGAGCTATTTTTTGCCTGAATTATAATATTTATTATAAATTTTTATTGGATGTTTTCCATCCTTACTGATTCAAATATTGTTCGTTTTTCTATGATGGATTTTAGTTTTTTCCAATCTCGTGCAATTAACTTTCCTAATGTATATTTGGAGGTGCTTTCGTTGTCAGGATTTTGGTGAGATTCATATTGAAGATATCTAGTTTTTGATACTACAATGTTTTCTTGGTTTGTATATTTAATATTTTTGTTTTCTTTCTCATGTTTTTGATTAGTATCTTATCTAGAAAACGATAAATATAAAAAATATGCGGTATTTATGGTGTTTTCTTTTATCTTTTCATATATTTTGTCATTGGGGGCATCTGAGTGAAATATATTCTATGATATAAATTTTTTCTTTTTTAATTCTATTCCTTTTTATTCAGGGATGAGAGAACCGAATAAATGGAGTGCTGTTTTAGTTGTTATTTATTTGATAACTTTCTTTAAATGAATACAAAATATAATCCAAAGAGATACTTCTATAAAAAAATATGTGTATATATTGCTAGTTATGTTTTTGGGATTTAGTCCTATGTGAGTAGCACTATTATTTAATTTTGCACTAAAAACATCACAGTATCCAACTGAATGGTATTGAGTAAAAGAAAAAATATATTGTAATGATTCTGTAGATTCAAATACTTATAGTATTTTGCCTTTACCTTGGCACCAATCACTATACCTAGACTTTGCTAATAATCAGACAATAAACAATCCAACTGGAGTGTTTTTTGGAAAATGTGTTTTAGTCCCAGATAATATAGAGTTTGGTAATATTTATTCTCAATCTGTGAGAAAAGAGAGTAAAATTATTGAAAAGTATATATGACCTAAAGGAAAATTTAGAGAAAAATATAATCCTGGTACAGTAAAAAATTTCTTAGATGATATAAAAAATATTGGAATAAAGCATATTTTTCTTATGAAAACTGCTGATTATAAATTTTATGAAGATATTGTGAATCAATTGATTGTGTTGAAAAAAATTGAACTACTGGAAGATACTCCTTCATTTAAGTTATATAAAATTATATTATAATAGGACTAAGTAAAAGAAGAATATTACTCTATATCAATTGAGAAATTAATATTTTATGTATTTTGTTAAAAAATAATGTAAAGCTCTTGCATATCTTTTTTAGATATATAATCTTTTGGAGTATAATTTTTAAAATTTTTTTGCCCTTTATTAAATAAAATACTAATTTTTGATGCTCAATCCAAACTATAAATACATTAGTTTTGACCTAGAAACTACAGGACTTGATAAACAAGAAGATGAAATTATTCAGATTGCGATTGTGCAGTTTGATAACAAAGGGAATATTGTTAAGAAATTTTCTTCCCTTGTGCAACCTGAACAGGTTAATGTAAAAGAGTTTATCAGTTTCTTGACAGGAATAGACAATGAA
>PDWI01004054.1_pt1 | contig 20062 bp, 17 predicted proteins | sample 1430891 | NCBI WGS metagenome assembly PDWI01 (sample SAMN01162508, study PRJNA174530) | Oral metagenome, whole genome shotgun sequencing project. | biome: Marine environment; feature: Marine mammal; material: Swab sample of the gingival sulcus; isolation source: swab sample of gingival sulcus...
TCGCTACAGATTGCTCCGTACTACAGCTTTAGCAAAGCCGCCCCTTCAGCCACTTGGGTACTCCTCCAAAATAGTCACTTTTTCAAGTAACTACTGTATGAAACTCAATTTCCTCGGCTTTTTACAGCTGAGGGGCGACTTTTGCCGCCTATACTTGCGTTTCACGCAGCAGCCACTTGGGTACTCCTCCAAATCTAACTATTTTTAAGTAGCTAGTGCATAAAATCCAAATATTCAGCCTTTTACGGCTGAGGGGCGACTTTTGCCGCCTATATTTGCGTTTCACGCAGCAGCCACTTGGGTACTCCTCCAAATCTAACTATTTTTAAGTAGCTAGTGCATAAAATCCAAATCCTCATCTCTGCAGCTGAGGGGGACGGTCTCCGTCCTATACTTGCGTTTCACGCAGCAGCCACTTGGGTACTCCTTCAAAATAGTCACTTTTTCAAGTAACTACTGTATGAAACTCAATTTTCTCAGCTTTTTAGGGCTAAGGGGCGACTTTTGCCGCCTATACTTGCGTTTCACGCAGCAGCCACTTTAGTACTCCTCCAAATTAATTGCCACAGAAGTGATATTAGCTCACTTCAAGTGGTCAAATTATACCATAATTAAAGTTCAAAAGCTAGACAAAAGTTATTTTTTTTGATAAAATTTGATAAAGTAACGATAAGGAGTTATTTTTTATGAAACAAGTTGTTAAAAGTTTAATCCTCAGCCTAGCCTTGATGATGGCCCCTCTGGCATTAGCTGGACCAGTTAATGCTGCTTTTGATGGTGGCATCAGAGGTGGCGTGGAAGCGGCTCGAGCTGATGATCAGCCGGAAGATTTGTTTGGTGATAGTGGAATCTTCAAAAAAATTACCAATATCATGCTATTTATGGTTGGTATTTTGAGTGTGATTATGCTGATTATTGGTGGTATGCACTATGTTATTTCTGGTGGTAAAAAAGAATCAGTTACCGCTGCTAAAAACACCATTTTGTATGCGATTGTTGGCCTAATTGTCTCTTTGCTAGCTTTTGCTATTATCAACTTTATCCTCAACGTTTTCGTTGGCGAAGGTGCTGGCTATGGCACCACAAATGTTTAGAAAATGAGTAAAATGAAAAAAACTATTGTCATTGTTGGTCTGGTCTTTGGATTGGTTGGGCTAGTTAACATTGTCGATTTGATTCAAGCAAATCGGTTTTTAGCGCCAGCCTATGCTAGCAATGAGAAAGTGATTACTATTTCTGATGGTCAAAGCAAGACCAATATTTTTACTACTAAAAAAACTGTGGCCGAAGTGTTAAAACAGGCTAAAATAGAGCTTAATTCCGCTGACATTGTTGAGCCGGGTTTGAAACAGCCGATTGGTGATGGTTTTTTTATCAATATCTATCGAGCTACTCCAATTACTGTGGTTGATGGCACTCAGCGACTAAAAATAATTACTCCTTATAAACAAGTTGATCAGATTATTAATCACTCAGGGATTGTTTTTTATCCTGAGGATCGAGCTGAGATAAAGATTAATAATACTAGCCCTAACCAAGATATTGGGGTTGAGTTGATTGTAACGAGAGCAAAAGTGATTAATCTTGATTTGTATGGTCAAGTTAGTCAGGTTAGAACTCAGGCCCAGACGGTTGAGCAATTTTTGGGCGAGAAAAAGATTGTCTTAGGCAAAGATGATTATCTTAATTATAAATTGAGCCAGCTGATTGAAAACAACTTTAGTTTACAGATCTGGAATGAGGGCGAGACTGAGCAAACTGACACCGAAAAGATCGCTTTTAAGACTCGAACTATTCACAATTATGATAAGCCAGCTGGTCAAAAGCAGATTATTACCAAGGGTCAGGATGGTGAGCGAGTGGTAACTTATAAAATCAGGTTTAAGAATGATAAGGTTGTTAGCAAGCAGGAGCTAAAAGCGACTATCATCAAGCAACCAGTAGAGCAAGTAGAGGAAATCGGCATGAAAGTTGCCTTGCCGCCAGGATCACATCAAGATTGGATGCGCCAGGCTGGTATTAGAGAATCTGACTTTGGCTTTGTTGAGTTTATTATTAGTCACGAATCGGGTTGGGGACATCTGAAATGGAATTATGGCGGATCGGGTGCTTATGGCTTGTGCCAAGCTCTGCCAGCTAGGAAAATGGCGTCAGCCGGTGCTGATTATATGACCAATCCAATTACTCAACTTAGATGGTGCAATGGTTACGCGGTTGGTCGTTATGGCTCGTGGGCTAATGCTTATCAGTTCTGGACCAAAAATAAGTGGTGGTAGATGAAAAACAATAAATCGCTCGGTCAACATTGGCTTAAGGATCGATTAGTGCTTGATTCGATGGTTGATTTTGCTAGGGTTCAGAATCAATTCGTGCTAGAGATTGGCCCAGGTTTGGGGACTTTGACTAGCGCGCTCTTGCGTCAAGCTAGTCAAGTCCTGGCAGTTGAGTATGATAAGCGGTTGGCTGATAACTTGCCAGCTCAATTCCCAGGTAAAGATTTGGAGGTAATTAATGCTGATTTTTTGCAATTTGATCTGTCAAGACTCCCAAAGAATTATCATGTGGTGGCTAATTTGCCCTATTACATTACGGCGCCGATTATTAACAAGCTATTGTCGGCCAAAAACAAACCACAATCAATCACAATTTTGATCCAAAAAGAAGTAGCGGAGCGGCTAGCTCGGGTTGGCGGTTCAAGTATGCTTGGCTTGATGGTTGAAAATTGGGCGACGGTGGAATTGGGCGAGATTATCCCCCCTGAGTTATTTACGCCACCACCCAAAGTTGACTCACAAATTGTTCGATTGCAGCTAAAAGCTGATCCGATCTTGAGTCAAGATCAGTTAGAAAAGGTCTTGAAGCTGGCCAAATTTGCCTTTGCTCAAAAACGCAAAAAAATCCAGACCTCGCTGGCTAGTGGACTTGGTCTCAGTAAGCTTGAAATAAAAACCAAACTCGAAAGCTTGGGTATTGATCCGAATTTACGAGCCCAGGATTTGTCACTTAATGATTTTGTTGAGATTGATAATAAATAAATCAATAACGATCCTTATTATTAACTTTCTTAAGTGTGTTGATGACTTCTGTTATGAAGTTGATATGCTTTTCTAGTTCTGCTATTGTTTTCTCATCAAAGTATTGGGCTGCAGATTGCCTTTCTTCGTTATTTGATTTCGAAGATACTCCAATATATTCGAGGTAATTATGAAACTCTCTTAATACATCAACTAAGTTAATCGAAGCGTCTGAAAATTCTAAGCCTGGTTTGCCATCTTCATTAAAATATTCTATTTCTTGATTAGGATCTGAACCATCAATCGGAGGTTCAGATAAAGTCTCCAAGGCTGTTTTTATTGCTAAGTAGATTGGTGGAGATGCTTTTGGATCTACTTTTCTTATCGCTTCAATTGATTCTATTATCTTTAACACAAGATGTGTTATGCTTTCCAAATTTCCTTGGTCGAATTCTGTTCGACATTTTCCTTCTCCTTCTCTCATTCTATAATATTAATTTTGATATTTTGCCAAAAACCTCTATTGTAGTAAAATGTAATCATGAAAAAATATATTACAACTGCAATTCCTTATGCTAATGCTAAACCACACATCGGTCATGCGATTGACTATCTGCTAGCTGATATCTGGGCTCGTTACCAAACTAGTCTTGGCCATCAGGTTAGATTTCAGACTGGAACTGATGAGCATGGCAGTAAAATTGCCGAAAAGGCTGCTCAAAATAATCTTTCACCGCAACAATATGTCGATCAGACTCATCAGAACTTCAAGCAGATGATTGACCGACTTAATATTTCCTCAACTGATTTTATTAGAACTACTGATCAGAATCACAAACAAGCTGTGGCTTATATTTGGCGAAAATTAGAGCCTTATATTTATAAAAAAGCTTATCAAGGCTGGTATTGCCAGGGCTGTGAGGCTTTTGTAACTGATAACGACCATAAAGACAATAACGGTATTTGTCCAGATCATCAAAAAGCTTATCAACGAGTTGAAGAAGAAAACTATTTTCTAAAAACTTCGGCTTTTTCTGATCAGATTCGTCAAGCGATCGAATCTGGACGAATGCAGATTTTGCCTAAAAAACGCCAAAATGAGTTTTTGAATCTAATTAAAGATGGCTTTGATGATGTTTCGATTTCTCGGCCAATTAGTAGTTTGAGTTGGGGCATACCGGTGCCAGGCGATGATAGTCAGACTATGTATGTTTGGGTTGATGCTTTATCTAATTATTTAACCGTGCTTGGTTATCCAGATGGTCAAGACTGGCAGGAATACTGGCCAGCGGCAGTCCAAGTGATTGGCAAAGATATTTTGCGTTTTCATGCTGGAATTTGGCCAGCCATACTGCTTGGCTTGGGGCTAGAACTACCAAAAACACTTTTAGTTCACGGTCACATTACGGCTGATGGAGTTAAGATGAGCAAAACTATTGGCAATGTGATTGATCCAATTGGAATTATTGATGATTATAGAGTTGATGCTTTTCGTTACTTTTTTGCTCGTCATATTACAACCCAAGATGATGGCGATTTTTCGTGGACCAAGTTTGAGAATAGTTACAATAACGAGTTAGCTAATGATTTTGGTAACTTGATTAGTCGAGTGGCTAATATGATTAATAAATATCAGGATGGTCAATTTACTGCTGGCGAGGCTAAGCAAAATCAGCAATTTAATCAAAAAATGAATCAATTTCGGTTTGATTTGGCCTTGGAAACTGTCTGGCAAAATATTCGTGATTTGAACAAATTTGTTGATGAAACTAAGCCGTGGGAGTTGGCTAAAAGCGAGTCTGAAGCCGATAAACAGAAGCTAAAAGAGGCTCTAGATTATTTAGCAACTCAGATTATTTATAATAATCAGTTGATTGCGATTTTTATGCCCGAAACTAGTCAGAAGGTAGCTCAAATTTTTGCTGATGGTCAGATAAATATTTCTAAACAGCCGTTATTCCCCAAAAAATACCTTCACACCGATAGTCCGTGGGCCAAGAAAGCTAATAAATGACCAATTATTTAATCGACTCACATTGTCATATTCACGACCGAGAATTCTTCCCTGATGGCGGTGAAACTGAGCTTAAGACAGCTCGAGATAATAATATTAAGCAGTTGATAGTTATCGGCACGGACGAGCAGAGTAGCCTGGAGGCGATCGATTTTGCCAACAAACATCAAGATGTTTTTTGTGCTATTGGCTCACATCCTCACGAAGCTAAGCATGGTTTAGAATATTTAGACAAAATCGATTTTACCAATCCCAAGATTGTGGCGATTGGTGAAATTGGGCTTGATTATCATTATAATCACTCGCCAAAACAGGCTCAAAAACAGATTTTGATCGAGCAAATCAAGCTGGCTCTTAAGCATGACTTGCCAATCGTCTTTCATGTTCGTGAGGCTTTTGATGACTTGTGGCCGATTTTAGATCAGTTTGAAGGTCAAAATATCAGGGGCGTAATACATTCTTTTACCGATAATGAGGCCAATCTGAAGGAGGCCTTAAAACGAGGCTTTTATATCGGTGTCAATGGCATTGCTACTTTTACCAAAGATCAGAAGCAACTAGAAGCTTTTGCTCAAATTCCGCTTGACCGATTGTTGCTTGAGACTGATGCACCGTTCTTAGCCCCCAAGCCACATCGAGGCAAAACTAATCAACCAGCTTATGTGGCCGATGTGGCTCAATTTTTAGCCGAATTATATCAAGTTGAGCTTGATCAGCTAATTAGTCAGACTACTAAAAACGCCAAAAAACTGTTTGACATCCAATAGAAGTCACCTATTCGACTGGTAAGGTGCTTTTTATGATTAAAAATGTTATAATTTAGACAATGAAACAGGTTTATTTAGATTATGCGGCGGCGACGCCAGTTGATGAGCGAGTGATGCGGGCAATGAAACCGTATTTTAGTAGTGATTTTTTTAATCCATCGGCGCCATATTTGCCGGCCGTTAATGTTAAACGAGCTTATCTGGCGGCCAAGAGTCAGATCGCTCGAGCTATTGGTACTAAGGCCGATAATCTAATTATGACTGCTGGGGCGACTGAGGCGATTAATCTAGCTTTTAATGGTCGAGAGGACGTTGTGATTAGTGGAATTGAGCATCCAGCAGTAGTCAAAGTTGCTCAATCTAAAAAATCCTGTCAAATTAGCAAAGTCGGGACTGATGGCATAGTTGATTTGGATGATTTGTTATCTAGAATTGCCGATCAGACCGAATTAGTGGCGCTTAGTTTAGTAAGTAGCGATCTAGGCACGATTCAGCCAGTTTCTAAGCTAGCTCAGGCGATCAAGCAAATCAACAATCATCGCTTAGAGCGCGGCATTTCTAAAAAACTGCTATTATTCGTTGATGCTAGTCAGGCCCTAGGCTCGATCAAACTCAACTTAGGGCGATTGGGGGCTGATTTGGTAGTAATCTCGGCTGCTAAAATTTATGGACCAAAGCAAACTGCTGCTTTGTGGGTCAATCCCGGAACTGAGATTGAGCCGTTGATTATTGGTGGTGGTCAGGAACTTGGTCTGAGAGCCGGAACTGAGAATGTGCCGTTTGTGATTGGGATGGCTGAGGCGATTAGACTGCTTGATAAAAATTATAATCAGCAAATATCCAAACTGCGTGACCAACTGCAGGCTTATTTACTAGAAAAATTGCCATTTGCTCGGGTGATTGGCAATCAAAAAAAGCGCCTACCAAATTATTTGGTGATTAGTTTGGGCCAAATTGAGGCCGAGCGGTTGATTTATCGATTGGAGGAATGCAGTATTTATGTCTCAACTGGAGCTGCTTGCTCGGCTAACAGTCAGACTGATTCGCTTGCTTTAACTTCAATTGGACTACCCAAAACCGAGCGAGATTCGAGCTTGAGGATTAGCTTAGGGCGAGGTAATGACCAGGAGCAAATAGATTATGCGAAAAAAATAATAGTCGAGCAAGTCTTGGCGGAAAAGGAGCGTATTGATGATTAAATGGATTTTTAAAATAGCACTATCGGTTGTAACCATTTTGGCATTACTAGCAATAATATTAAACCAGATTTTAGCGATCGATGACTATAAAGATTGCGTTATTGATTCGCCAGATTTTGAAAAATGTCAGCAGGCCGATGTGGTGGTGGTAATATCTGGTGGCGATACAGCAGCACGGACCAAGCATGGTGTCAAATTACTTCAGGCCGACATCGGCCAATTTGCAATTATTTTTTCTGGTGATACTAGAGATAAGGATTCTATTAGCAATGCTGAGCAAATGGAGCAAATTGCTTTGGAGATGGGGGTTGAGCCTAATAAAATTTTGCTTGAAAAAGAATCTAAAGATACTCATCAAAATGCTAAAGAGGTGGCAAAAATAATTGAGCAGCAAGAGCTGGAATCGATTATTTTGGTAACCTCTGGTTATCATCAAAAGCGAGCTTATCAAGAGTTTAGGGCTCAGTTGGATGATAAAATCAAGATTTATAATGCGCCAGTTGCTAAGGATAAAGATTGGTCAAAAACCTGGTTTTTAAGCAAGCGTGGTTGGGAACTAGCTTTGCAAGAGGCAGTCGCTCTGACTATGGTAGGTACAAAGAGTGACTAAGAAAAAAGTTTTTGTTGGTATGAGCGGTGGCGTCGATTCTAGTTTGACGGCAGCTTTGCTCATAGAAGCTGGTTATGATGTAACTGGAGTTTATATGAAAAACTGGTCAGAAAATCTGCCCGGTATGTATTGTCCATGGGCTGATGATCTGGCTGATGCTAAACGAGTGGCAGTCAAACTAGGGATTGATCTTAAGGTTTATGATTTTGAGAAAGAATACAAACAAAAAGTAGTTGATTATATGCTAGAGGAGTTCAAAAAGGGCCGCACTCCCAACCCTGATATTATGTGTAATCAAGAAATTAAGTTTAAGTTGTTTTTTGAAACAGCCATGGCCGATGGAGCAGATTTTATAGCTACTGGGCATTATGCTCGAGTATTAAATCAAGAAAGTCAAAAGAATTCTAAACTTAATGCTTTTTTGGAAACTTCTGCAGACCTAGATTTTCCAGACTCAAAGCTGCGAAAATCGAGGCTCGAAGCTTCTCCTCTCCATCATTCTCGACTCGGCGAGAGTGAAGCGAACCCCACTTCCTTCTGTCATTCTCGACTCGGCGAGAGCGAAGCGAACCCGAGATCGGGAACCCAGCCCAAACTAATCAGAGCAATTGATGACAAAAAAGACCAAACCTACTTTCTTTATCGAGTAACTGAGCAGGCTCTAGCCAAAACTCTGTTTCCTCTTGGTAATTTCAAAAAAACTGGAGTTCGCCAAATGGCCGAGCAACTTGGCTTAATTACCGCTCACAAGAAGGACTCGGTGGGCATTTGCTTTGTTGGTCAAGTTGGAATCGAGCAGTTTTTGAGCAAATATCTTGACTTCAAAGCGGGTGATATTATTGATCTAGAAACTGGCCACAAGGTCGGCACCCACAAAGGCACGCCATTTTACACTATTGGTCAGCGACATGGCCTGGATTTGGGCGGTGGTCTGCCTTATTTTGTAGTTAAAAAAGACAATCAGAAAAATATTGTTTTTGTTTCGCGCAATCTAAATCAGGATAACTTATGGACTAAAGAGTTAATTTTGGAAGATGTGCATTGGATTAATTGCCAACCTAACTTAGAGCGAAGCTATTTGATCAGAGTTCGTCACCAGTCTCCGTTAAAAAAGGCTAAAATTGAGCTTTTTAACGATAAGTTGCGAATAATTCTAGACCAAGAGATCAAGTCAATTGCCTCCGGTCAGTCAGTTGTTATTTACGATGATCAAGTTTGCCTCGGTGGTGGAATTGTAGCTTAATCTAACTGTGGTATAATTTAGCTATGAATACACAACAAATTAGACAAGCTTATTTAGATTTTTTTAAAAACCGTCAGCATCAGTTGATCAAGCGGGCGCCGTTGATTTTGACTGACGATCCGACGACTTTATTTACTGGTTCTGGTATGCAACCGCTACTACCTTATTTGCTTGGTCAACCACATAGCAAAGGTCAGCGACTAGCTGATAGCCAGACCTGCTTCCGTTCTCAAGACATTGATGATGTTGGTGATAATCGTCATACCACATTTTTTGAGATGCTTGGTAACTGGAGCTTGGGCGATTATTTCAAAGAACAGCAAATTCGTTGGTTTTTTGAATTTTTGACTAAAGAGGTTGGTCTTGATCCTGAAAAAATATACGTCACTTGTTTTATTGGTGATCAGAAAAATAACATTCCTAAAGACGAACAAGCTGCCAAAATTTGGCAACAAGTTTTTGCTGAAGTTGGAATTGAGGCTAAAATTGTTGAGCTTGGCTCTAGTGCCAATGGTGACAAGCTAGGTATGCAAGGTGGCCGAATCTTTTACTATGATGATGGTGAAAACTGGTGGAGTCGAGGCGGTGGTATCGATAAAACGCCGATTGGCGATCCTTGTGGCCCCGATAGTGAGGTTTTTTATGATTTTGGTGAAGCCAATCATGATCCGAGTTTCGGCCAGGCTCATCCGGCTAGCGATAGCGGTCGATTTATGGAAATCGGCAACCAGGTCTTTATGCAATATAAACGACTTGAAGATGGTAGTTTTGCTGAATTAGAGCATAAGAATGTTGATTTTGGTGGTGGTTTGGAGCGAATTGCGGCCGCTAAACTAAATAACCCCGATGTTTTTCAGATTTCTTTACTAAAGCCGATTGTTGATAAATTGGAGCAGACTTCAGGCAAAAATTATCAAGATAATTTGGTGGCGATGCGGGTGATTGCTGATCATTTGCGTAGCGCTGTTTTCTTGGCGGTTGATGGCTGCGTTCCAAGCAATAAGGAGCAGGGCTATGTCATGCGCAAGCTAATTAGGCGAGCAATGGTCAAAGCTTTTGATCTAGGAATTGAGCAAAATTTCTTTGATCAAATCGTGCCAACAGTGATTGAACTTTATCAGGATGATTTTCCTGAAGTTAAGACTGCGGCTGATAGTGTCATTGCGGTATTGAACAAAGAAGAAAAGGTCTTCCGTCAGACTTTACGCAAAGGATTAAGAGAGTTTGATAAGTTAACTAATCAAGGTCAAGCTGAGTTTGGTCAGGTGATTTTTAAGCTTTACGATACTTACGGCTTCCCGGTTGAATTATCAGTTGAGCAATTTGTTAAACGAGATATCGAGCTACTAAGTGATTGGCGAGCTCAATTTGATCAACAAATGCAGGCTCAAAAGCAGCGCTCTCAAACTGCTGCTAAAGGTCGCTTCAAAGGTGGCTTAGAAGGTCAATCGCAGAAACAAAAACGACTTCACACGGCGGCTCATTTGATGCTGGCGGCAATGAAGCAGGTTTTGGGTCCTGAGGCCAGCCAGAAAGGCTCAAACATCAATGACGAACGCTTGCGATTTGATGTTAATTATCCGGAAAAGATTACACCAGACCAGATTGAACAGATTGAACAGCTAGTTAATCAAGCGATTGCTGATAAATTGCCAGTTAGCTGGCAAGAAATGCCGACTGACGAAGCTTTTGCTAGCGGTGCAGCTGGCGAATTTCGTTCGCGCTATGGCGATATGGTCAAAGTTTACTCAGTGGGTCAAGGAGATAAGCGCTTTAGTTACGAGATCTGTGGCGGACCTCATGTTGATAATACGGCTGAGATTTCACCTAGTGGCGAAAAATTCAAAATAGTCAAAGAAAAATCCTCATCAGCTGGGGTGCGCCGAATTAAGGCAATTTTGGAGTAATTTTTGGTAAAAAACCATAAATGTTATATAATGGACTCATATGATATTTAAGAAATTGATTAAAAAATCAAAGACTAAATCGCCAACAGACAATCAGAATGCGATTTTGGCTTTGGATATTGGTACTGAATTTGTCAAAGCTTTGATTGCTGAAGTTGATGGCGATCAGATTAATATTGTTGGAGTTGGGCGACAGCGCCAAAGTCCTAACGATATGCACGCTGGGGCGATTTCTGATATTTCTAGTGTAGTTAAAAATTGTGAAACTGCTCTATCGGCCGCTGAAACTGAGGCTGGTTTTCAGGCTAAAAAAGTGGTAATGGGTATTGCTGGTGAGTTAGTTAAGGGCGTTACTGACACTATTCGTTATCGTCGACCACAACCAAATAAGGTTTTGGACGAGGAGGAGATGGATTTTATTATTGATAAAGTTCAGAATCGAGCTTTAGAAAAGGCTCAAAAACAGATTGGCTTAGAAACTGGTAATGATCAAGTTGAGGTTAAATTAGTTAACTCAGCCCTAGTTAGTATTCATATTGATGGCTATAAAGTCTCAAACCCAATTGGTTTTCAGGGGCGCGATGTGGCGATTCAGATTTATACCGCTTGTGCACCGATGGTTCACATTGGAGCTTTAGAGAGCGTAGCCGAGGAGCTGGAGCTCGATTTGATAGCTGTTTCGGCTGAGCCGTTTGCAGTCGCTCGGTCAGTTATTGGCACCGATGTTGGTAGTCACTTTACATCTATTTTAGCTGACGTTGGTGGTGGTACGACCGATATTGCAGTGGTTAATGATGGTGGCGTTGAAGGTACTAAGATGTTTGGCATTGGCGGTCGTAGTTTTACTAAGACTCTGTCTAGCCAATACAATCTAAACTACGCCAAAGCTGAGAATTTGAAAATCAAACTCGCTGATCAGGAATTTGATTCTAAAATTCGCCAACAGGCGATTGAGACGGTCGATAAGACGCTTGATATTTGGTTAGATGGAGTTGAGCTGGCTCTTGGTCAATTTGCAGAACTCGATCAACTGCCTAATCAGATTTTGCTCTGTGGAGGTGGCTCTGGTTTGCATAATTTGGTTGAGAAATTAGCCAATCATTCCTGGCCAAAAAACTTGCCTTTTACTAAGCAGCCGGTCGTAAAACATATTTCGCTTAAGGATGTGGTCGGCGTTAGTGATAAAACCAAGCAAATTAAAGAAAGCGATTACACTTTTATTACGGCTTTTGGGCTGCTAAGAGTTGGTTGTGACACTTTGCTCGAGGATGATTCGTCAACCATTAAACAGAAAATAAATAAGTTTTTGAGGATATAAAATGGCCAAGGATATTATTTATATTGAAGCAAATGACGATATTACTGCCGTTATCAATAAGATAAAAGATAGTAAACAAAAAATTGTCGCTTTGGTACCGCCAAAGCAGATTGGTATTTTGCAGTCGGCTGTTAACTTGGAGCTGATCGCCCGTTCGGCCAAGAATGTTCAGAAAATAATAGTTATAGTAACCAACAACCAAGCTCTGATTAGATTGGCTGGGTTGACTAGAATTCCGGTTGCCAAAAGCTTTAAATCAAAACCAGAGTTGGTTGATTTGCCAGCAATTAAAGTTGATAACGATGATGATATTATTGATGGTGCTGAACTGCCAATTGCTGAATTTGCCGGAGTTAAGACAGATGGTCAAAAAGAGTCAGAGCAACAAAAAACTGATCTAAAACCAACCAAGATTAAGGTGCCAAATTATAACAAATTTCGCAAAGGGCTATTTTTGTTTATTTTGATGGTACTCTTAGTAGGAGGATTCTTGGTCTGGGCAATCATCTTTGCTCCACAAGCCGAAATCACTATTAAAACCAACACTAAAACCACTCCAGTTTCTCAGACTGTTCAGCTAGTTGATGATAGCTCTAAACAAGCTATTGACAAGAATTTGTTGCTAGCTCAAAGTCAGGTCTTGACCAAGCGTAAAGTGGTGGAGTTTGCTGCTACTGGCGAGAAAGAGGTTGGTAATCCAGCTAGTGGTAAGATAACTTTATCTCGTAGCCTTGGTGGATCGGTGCCGGTGAAGGCTGGTTCAGGTTTTAGTAAGGGCGGTTGTACCTTCGTCTCTCAACAAGATGTGACTGTCCCAGCAGCTAGCGTTGAGGTTGGTGGCTCAAATATTATTCCGGGTCAAGTTGAAATAAATGTGGTAGCAACTAAAATTGGTGAGCAATGTAATATCGAGGCCGGCTCTTTTACTTCATCGATCGATGGTATCAGTGCTCAAGGTACTAATATGACCGGTGGTTCCAAAAAGACTATTAAGGTTGTCACCGATCAAGATCTAAGCCAAGCCAAGAAAGCTTTTAACAAGTTGTCTGAAGATGATTATCTTAAAGAACTAAGAAACAAGTTTGACTCATCAATTGTGATTATTGAAGAGAGTCTTGATAAACAGCAAGGTGATTTGATAGCGCCCTCGGCCGGGCAAGAAGCTGCTCAGGGCAAGTCAAAATTAGAACAAGACGTTAAATACACTCTCTATGGTGTCGCTAAGAAAGATTTACTTAAATTAGTTGAGTTTAATGCTCTCAAAGAAAATAAGAATGCGCGAGTTTACCAATCGGATGAGCAAAAAGTTAGCTTTATCGATTATGTAGTGGCCAATAACCAGGCTAAAGTCAGAATTGTTACTAAAGCCGTGGTCGGACCGCTACTTGATAAAGAGCAGGTCAAGCAGTTTGCAGCTAATAAGGTTACTGGTCAGATAAAAGACAAGTATGAGGCGATCGAGGGCGTTACCAAAGTTAAGGTTGATTATTACCCATTCTGGGTTCGAACTGTGCCTAAAGAGATTGATCGAATAAAAGTTGAAATAGAACTAGTAAAATAAATGGCGAAGAGAATTTTGGCGCTTGATTATGGCGATAAAAAGATTGGTGTCGCTCTAGCTGATGATAGTTTGAAAATACCGATTCCTCAAGGCGTGATCTATAATGATGATCAGATGATGGACAATCTTTTGCAGCTGATTGAATCTGAGAGAATTGACCAAGTGGTGGTTGGTTATCCTCGCAATCAATCAGGTCAGCCAACTGCCCAGACTGCTAAAGTTGAGCTCTTTGCTGACAACCTGAAACAAAGATTCAAGGCCATAATTTTTCAGGATGAGTCACTAACTAGTGTTCTGGCCGAAGAGCGACTCAAAAGATACAAAAAAAGTTATACTAAAGAAGATATTGACGCTCAGGCAGCTGCTTTAATCCTAGAAGACTATTTGGAGTGCCGCTAATGCAGATTGAGAAAAAGCGCTTCCGACCGCTTTATTTGCTACTATCTTTGCCGATACTTCTAATTAGCTTTGTTTGGTTCTTGTTACAGCCAGTTGGTCAAGGCAAAAAAATCAACTTTGTCATAAAGGAAGGTCAATCTAGCGAGCAGATCATTACCAACTTAGAGCAAAAACGGCTAATAAGGTCTAGCTTTCTGTTCAAAATATATTTTCAGCTCAATCATGGTCAAAAAGTTTTTTTTCATCCAGGCGAGTATCAACTTGATGACGGGATGAACTATAAGACTTTGACCGATCGATTGACCAAAGCTCAAGCTAAAACTTATAACATAACTTTTTATCCTGGTTCAGCTCTCAACTTTAACAATAATTTGACTGATAAGACTCCCTACCATCGCCAAGTTCTTAGGCAGGCCGGATTCAAGGATGGGGAGATTGATCGAGTTTTTGCTAAGCCGCCAAAACATAAATTATTTGATCTGATTGGAAACTCAAATAGTCTAGAAGGCTTGATTTTTGGTGAAACTTTCAATATTTCCAAACAAGCTAGCTTAGAGCGAGTTTTGAAGCAGAACTTTGATTACTATTATAAAGTGATTAAAGACAATAACTTGGAGGTGGCTTACAAAAAGCATAATTTGAGCCTTTATCAAGGTATTATTCTAGCTTCAATTGTTGAAAAGGAGGTTCATCTAGTAGCTGATCGACCAATAGTAGCTCAGGTTTTTCTCAATCGTTTGCAAGAGAATATGGGGCTGGGATCGGACGTTACTTATCAGTACGCTAGTCGGTTAGCTGGCACCAAGAATAATCTAAATATTGATTCGCCTTATAATACTCGTCAGCGACCTGGCTTGCCACCGACTCCGATCGCCACACCTTCTCTGGATTCACTTTTGGCGGTGGCTAAACCGACTGCAAACGATTATTTGTTTTTCCTAGCTGGTGATGATGGTCAAACTTATTATGCCAAAACTAATGCTGAGCACAATGCTAATATTAAGCACTATTGCCAGAAGGGCTGTAGTGTTTATTGACCAAATTGGCTGGATTTTATATAATGAGAGAGACTTAATAAAGGATTTTTATTAGTAAGATAAAATATAGCTTTTATGACATCGTCAATTATTTTAGAGATGTAAATAAGCGGCGTCATATTTCACGTAAAATTGCGCTTGATAACAATCAGCGAATTAGCCTTTCTAAATGGCATTATTTTGTGATATTTGTCTTCTTGGTTGGCTTCTTAAGCCAAGATTATTTGAGCAAGCCTAAATTAGACTCTAAAGTTAACCGGATAGTTGAGGCTAAGAAGAGTCTTGGGCAATTATCCGAGGCCTCTTTAGTCTATTCGTTAGCTGAAGAAGCTGATTTACCAGTGGTAGTCGATACTATAATCAGATCAGAGCTGGCCATTGCTGAAAAAGAGACTTCTGGCATCAAAACTGAGGAAGCCTCAATTAAAGCTGTACCAATCTTTAACTTAGAGGGGGTTTCACGAGAGATTATTATTCACCAAGTTCAAACTGGTGAAAGCATTAAGCTGTTAGCACAAAAATATAATTTGACTGAGAATACTATCAAGTGGGCCAATGGTCTCAAGAACAATAGTCTGAAAGTTGGTCAAAAGCTGAAGATCCTGCCATTAGATGGAATTATCTATAAAGTCAAAGCTGGTGATACACTAGATAAAATCGTCGCTAAATATAAAGGCAATGCTCAGCGAGTTACCGTTTTCAATGATCTGGAGCTTTCGGGCATCAAGAAGGGGCAGGAAATTATTATTCCTGAAGGAATCTTGCCAAAGAAAGAGCGACCAGATTATGTGCCACCAGTGGTCAGACAGGCGCCTCGAGTTTTCTATAACTATACTTATGGCAATGGTGGCGGCGGTCGAAAGAACGTTCATAGAATACCGTTTAGTCTTAATCAAACTGCTGGCAACCGTTATGTTCCGGGTAACTGTACTTGGTACTCTTATGAGCGGCGCAAACAACTAGGCAAACCGATCCCACCTGTTACTTGGGGTCATGCTCGAACTTGGGCTGCTAATTCTCAAAGGTATGGATATAGGGTTGATCGAACGCCCTCAGCTGGAGCTATTTTTCAGACCACCTCTGGCTATTATGGACACGTTGGCATTGTGGAGGAAGTTTTACCAAGTGGAGACATTATAATCACAGAAATGAATTATCGTGGTCTTTATGTCGTGACTAAGTCTACTTTGAGTAAGAATAGTGTTGGCAATTTCGTCTACATTCATTAATTTGATATAATTAAACTATGTTTATAGATTTAGTTAATGTCAAGTTGAAAGCCGGCAAGGGCGGTGACGGCTTTGTTAGCTTTCGGCGCGAGATTTATATTGACAAAGGTGGCCCCGACGGCGGCAATGGTGGCAAGGGTGGTGATGTTATATTTGAGGCGACTTCAGGTCTTAATACTTTGCTTGATTTGAGAATGAAGCCTTATTTGGAGGCTGAGCCGGGTCAACCAGGTCACCGTCAGCAAAAGCAGGGTCGTTCTGGTCAAGATTTAATCGTCAAAGTGCCGATTGGTACCGTCGTTTATAACGATCAAGACCAGCAAATCGCTGACTTAACTGAAGAAGGTCAACAAGCAGTCGTGGCTCGAGGCGGTGATGGTGGCTTTGGTAATGCTCATTTCAAGTCATCAACTCGTCAGACGCCTCGGGTTGCTGAAAAAGGCGAGGCTGGGCAGGAGTTTGAAGCCCGAGTTGAGCTCAAGCTACTGGCTGATATCGGTCTGGTTGGTCTGCCTAACGCTGGTAAATCAACTTTTTTGAGCGTTGTGACTAAGGCTCGTCCTGAGATTGCTAATTATCAATTTACTACTCTAACGCCTAATTTAGGAGTGGCTTATATTGATAAACAATCGCTGCTGATTGCTGACATTCCGGGCTTGATTGAGGGCGCTTCAAAAGGTAAGGGTCTAGGGATGGACTTTTTGCGTCATATTGAACGAACCTCAGTTTTGCTTCATTTAATTGACGCTTACTCGGATGATGTGGCCAAAGATTACCAGACTATTCGCAACGAGTTAGCTAGTCACAATAGCGATCTGACTAATCGTCCTGAGTTAGTAGTTTTGACCAAAACTGAAGGTTTTGATAAAGAATTGTTACAAATGCAAATTGATAGTTTGCGCCAAGTGGTTGATAAAAATACTAAAATTATGGCAATATCGTCAAAGTCAAAACAAGGGTTAGAACAAGTCTTACGCCAGTTGGTTGAGCTCAAGAGTCAAATACCAGAAGCAGAGTTGGAAGAGACTGAGGATGATTTGCCAGTGATTCGTTTGGCTGCCAAAGATCGCCAGCAATGGTTTGTGACCAAAAAAAATGGTCAGTTCATCGTTAGTGGTGCTAAGATCGCCAAGTTTGGCCGTCGAACTGATTTTGCCAATCCCCACGGTATCAATCGCCTGCGCGATATTATGAAAAAGATGCAAATTACTCGCGAGTTGATTAAGCAAGGGGCGACTGGCGAGTCAATAATCGAGATCGAGGGTGTAGATAATAAATTTTCATTAGAGGAGCAATTTGATGACTAAAACTTTTTTCTTTTACGATTTAGAGACTACCGGCTTTAGTGCCAAACACGATCGAATTATGCAATTTGCTGGCCAAAGAACCGATCTCGATCTTAATCCAATTGGCGAGCCCTACAATTTTTTAATTAGATTAAATAAAGATGTTTTGCCATCACCAGGAGCGATTTCGGTTACCGGCATCACTCCTCAAAAGACCCTCGAGGAAGGCTATACTGAGGCCGAAGCGGTCAAGATTCTGGTTGAGCAAGTCTTTACGCCAGAGACGATTGCCGTTGGGTTCAATAATATTCGGTTTGACGATGAGTTTGTTCGCTATTTGTTCTGGCGCAATTTTGTTGATCCTTATGCTTGGACTTATGCTGATGGTCGCAGTCGGTGGGATTTGCTTGATGTAGTTAGGCTGGTTCGAGCTATTCGTCCAGATGGCATTAAATGGCCGCTTAATCAAGATGGCCAACCAACCAATCGCTTAGAGTTGCTCAGTAAAATCAACGGCTTAGAGCATACTAAAGCCCACGATGCTATGAGTGACGTTGAGGCTTTGATTGGACTAACTAAGTTGATCAAAGATAAGCAGCCAAAGATGTACGATTATTTGCTCAATTTGCGCGATAAAAACAAAGTCAAACAGCTGGTCAATCTTGATCAGCCCAAAGCTTTTGTTTATGCTAGTGGTCGGCTCGGTCGCGAATGGAGCAAAACTAGCGTTTTTTATCCAATTAACAAAGACGATAGAGATAATCTGGTAGTTTATAATTTGCGTTTTGATCCGACGCCGTTTATTGGTAAGTCAGCTACTCAGATCATAGAATATGTCAATCAAGAATATTATGATAAAGAAGCTGATCGAGTCGTTTCACCAGTTTTTGTCAAACAACTGCGAGCTAATCGTTGTCCAGCGGTTGCTCCGCTAGGTGTGCTTGATGATTCGGCTTGGGCTAATATTAAACTTGATTTAGAAACGGTCAAGAAACATCTGCAAATATTGCTTGATAATCCCCAAATTGGTCTAGCTTTCAGTCAGATTTTCACTGAAAAAGCTAAAAAGTGGGACAATCAACCGTCCGAAAAGTTAGCTGAAGCTAAGCTTTACGATGGTTTTGTGGCTAATAGTAGCGACAAACGCAAAATGACCGAGATTTATAATCTCAAAACTGATTTTGTAGCTGAGTATCAGCCTGACTTTATCGATAGCCGACTAAATGATTTGTGGCTTGGTTATAAGGCTAGATCATTCACTAAAGCTTTGACTGATGAGGAAAGGGCAATTTGGCAACAGCGGATTAACGATAATATCGCTGAAAATAGTGGAGCTTATCTTGAACAAGTTGCTAAAATGGCTGAATCTGGCTCTAAAGACGAACAATTCTATGCCGAAGAACTCAAACTATGGCTTGAGTCCTTGATTGAAGTCGATAATTAGACCGCTCTCGCAGTTGTTCTAGACTCGGCAAGTAGCACCCACTTTTATTATCTCGACTAAGTGCAGCAACCCACTCCTTTCATCTCGACTAAGCGCAGCGCCACACCCTCGTCATCCCCGACAGGCGCAAACAAAGTGAGCTCTGGTCGGGGATCTTAATCTCAGATCCTCGATCTCGGTGAAGTTTGTTCAGCCGAGTCAAGGATGACAAGAGGAAAACGGCAAAGTACAGCGAAACGTACTCAATTTCGCTTCGCAAAATTCTGGGTTTTAAGAGCTCAAAAAAGAGTGGGATAGCGGTCGGATTATAAAATAATCCTCCCTTGCATTATCAATCGGTTTAGAAAAATAAAACCTAAAGGTTTTGCTTTTCTCTCTCTCGTGGCAAAACACGAACCCTACGAATTTCGCTTCGCAAAATTCTGGGTTCGATCCCGGTCTCTTCGTTAAATAAAAATACGACCGTAAGGTCGTATTTTTATTTGGCGGAGAGAAAGGGATTCGAACCCTTGGTACGGTTGCCCGCACACTTGTTTTCGAGACAAGCCAGTTCAACCACTCCTGCATCTCTCCGTGATTAACATTTTAACATAAAAAGTTGATAATTGTGTAATATCTAGATTAATCGAGTATATTAAGTTTTGACAAAATCTGAGTTGGACCATATTAGTAAAATGCCGTAATTGAGAAATTCATCGATCAGGAATTAAAAAACAGCTATCCGGAAATTCCGGACGGCTGTTTTTGCTCATTAACTTGACTGTCTTTTCGTCTCCTTCATTTCGACTAAGCAAAGCACATGGGGAGATCTATCCGAAGGATTCTTATTAGTTTTTGTCTTATGACAAAAACAGATCTCTCGACTCGCCTACAGCTCACTCGAGATGACACTCTCTCATCTGTCAGCCCCGACAGGCGCGAACGAAACGAACTCACCCTCCATCTGTCATCCCCGACAGGCGCGAACAAAGTGAGTCCTGGTCGGGGATCTTAATCTCAGATCCTCGATCTCGGTGAACTTTGCTCAGCCGAGT
>PDWI01004055.1_pt1 | contig 20061 bp, 16 predicted proteins | sample 1430891 | NCBI WGS metagenome assembly PDWI01 (sample SAMN01162508, study PRJNA174530) | Oral metagenome, whole genome shotgun sequencing project. | biome: Marine environment; feature: Marine mammal; material: Swab sample of the gingival sulcus; isolation source: swab sample of gingival sulcus...
CTGCTTGGTCTGATGGCTTATCAGAACGGCACCGTTGTTATCGGCGGCGGCTATCGCTCACCCTTTGATCTGGAGACAGAAAAGATCTGGGTTGATCCGCTGCAGATGAAAACCGCTGCCGAGCGGATGTGCGAGGTTATTCCCAAATTAAAGGGTGCCACCATGATGCGCTGCTGGACCGCCTTTGAGGGCTGTCTTGCCGATAAGGTGCCCGCCGTTGGTGAGTCTGCCAGGGTAAGCGGCCTGTTCCATATCACCGGTTTTACCGCTCACGGTTTCCAGCTGGTGCCGGTTATGGGCAAGATCATGGGCCAGATTATTCAGGGGCAGAAACCGATGCTGCCGCTGGATGATTTCCGGCCCGACCGTTTTGAGGATAAAGAGAATTAGCCCGGATTTCTTATGGGAAATTCGGGCTGGAAAGCGGGTAGCACAGAGCGGAGAAGCCTTTTACCAGGGAGTTTCCGCTCTGTATTTTATAGTGTTAATAATGTGGAGAGAGAAAATGTCTGAGGCAAGGATTGTTGATTTCTGGAAAAACGAGGCGGTTGCCTATGCGGAAGGGGTGAAAAAAACTGCCGTTGATGGCGAGCCTTTTACCAAATCCACCACCTTTTTTGATCATAGCAGCGGCAACTTCCGTGCCGGCCACTGGAGCGCGACCAAAGGCGCGTGGGAGCATAATCATCCCAAGCTTGAGTTCTGCTATATTACCAGGGGTTCCGTTAAGGTGCTGGAGGTTGAAAGCGGTATTGAGCATACCTATAATGCCGGTGATGCCTTTGTTGTTCCAAAAGGGCTGCATGTTCGCTGGATCGTTGATGACTATGCGGAAAAGGTATGTGTTACCGCGGCAATTGAAGGAGAGTAGGTCTTTTTCTGCTGGAGGAGAACATCCTGAAAAAAGGGGGATAGGCTATTTTTTACTGGCTTATCCCCTTTTTTTTATCCATATTAGTTAAAGATGACGATAGAGAGGGTGGAGACCGGTTAATATTATTCCGTAGCTTTGCGTAAAGGGCTGGAGCCCCATTCCTGATCCTGTTTTTAGAGCAGCTGCGGATATTTTCGTTGGGTATTGTTATAACACATTTTATACCGGTTGGGAGATTTCAGTGGATAGAGTAGAGTATCGGCAACAGTTTATTTCGCCGCCGGATCTGTCAGTTTTTTCTGAATAGGGTATAGAGCGGGCGGCTAATCTATTAACGAATAAGGAGATTGTTATGAAATGGACAAAAAAATTGTTTTCTTTCACAGTATTGACTGCTTTTTTGCTGGCTGCAGGCATTGCCGGTGCCGCACCACAGGTAATACAGACGCAATATGGCTCTGATGGAATAGAGGTTGACCTGATACGTTGCAAGGTGGTGGGAAATGTTTTAACAACGGTATTTCAGTTCCGTGGCTCCAGTGCCAAGGAGGTTAGCAGGTATATTAAGCTTTCGAAAGTATATTATGTCGCCAATAATAAGAAATTTCAAATACTTAAGGATGATAAAGGGAGCTGGCTTGCTGCTCCTGATGGCACTGATAATGAGTCCTATATTAGTGGTATTGCTCAGGGCAAACCGCAGATAGCCTGGTATAAATTCCCTGCCCCTCCGGAGGATGTAACCAAGATTCAGATCAATCTTGATGATTTTACTCCTTTTGATGAGGTTGAGATTCAGCGTTGAGTTTTTTATAGGCGAGAAGAAGGCAGAGGTAATATTCTCTGCTAACAGCAATTAAGGATTATTGTATTGCTGCTGTTTTTTGGAATCCAGCAGAGAGCCGGGTTTGTCTCTCTGCTGGATTTTTATAATCAGATCCTTGTTCAGCTTTTATTCACCGCCTTTTTCCATAGCATTGCCAGGGCTTCAGCATTATGCAGACGTCTGCGGATGGCATGGTAGACCTCTTGATCCCCTTGATAGATTTGTAATTTTTTCTGAAACCGTTCCGCAATTTCAACCTGCCTGCTGCCGCATACCATCTTATCTGCCAGGCAGACAAGCTCCTTTTCCGTAAGCTTGCCGTCTGCAGGCGGCGGGAGGTCTCTATGTACTGCCACAACCGCAGCCATACGCTCCAGCCCAAGGTGGCGCAGTAGCTTCGCCCCTGCCTTTTCATGGTCGGTCTGGCCCCTGGCAATATCGTGGAGCAGTGCAGCACCGTAAACCAGATCAAGGTCAATGTCCGCCTCTTGCGGCAGCGCCTCTGTCAGAGCGGTCGCCATCCGGGCAACGCTTTGGCAATGGCGTAGCAGCCGGCCTGACATATACTGCCCGGCAAGGATCTCCGCCTCTTTTGGCTGGAGGATATCCCTGCGGTTTGCGGTATGGCATAGCGCGCTATAGCCTTGCGGGGTATCGGCATCGCATATAATGGCAGCATCCCATACCGCGACTTTTTTATAGCCTTCGGCAGCAAGAATATCCCGCAGTATCATCCCGCTGTCTGCCTGGGCGATTTTTTTGCGCATATATGCAGAAAGAAGCGGCGGGTGTCCGCTGTTGCCGTTAAATGTTGGCACCAGGTTTTGTCTGCCATCAAAAGCGGCAGCAAGGGTGGCGAGGGTGGGCAGGCGTACCAGAGGGATATCCACCGGCAGCACAAAAAAGGAGTCACAGCTGCTGATGGCGGCAGCTCCCTGCTTGATAGAGGAGAACATCCCCTGCCGGAAATAAGGATTCTCCACGACCTGCGCCCCCTTGCCTGCTGCCGCCTTTTTTATCTCGTCGGCTCCATGGCCGGCAACGACAATGATTGTATCAACACCTCCCTGTTGAAAGAGATGGATACAGTGATCCAGCATGGTTTTTTCTGCCACTTTCAGCAGGGGCTTGAATCTGCCCATACGTGAGGAGAGTCCGGCGGCAAGGATGATGGCTCCGGTTTTCATCATCCCATCCGTTAAAAATTATGTTTTGCCCGATGGGCAACAAGTTCCGCGACAATACTGATGGCAATCTCCTTTGGGGTGTTGGCACCGATGGCAAGACCGACAGGGCAGTGTACTCTTTCAATCTGCGCCGCAGAAAAACCGCTGGCGGCAAGTTTTTTAAAGCAGACATCCCGCTTCTTACGGCTGCCGATCATGCCGATATAGCCGGCACCACTGGTCAGTGCCTGCTGGACCACCTCCTGGTCATGGGCATGGCCTCTGGTAACAATAACCACATAGTCATCTTCACCCAGTTCCGGCAGGCAGGCGGTGAAATCCTTTACAACAATCACCTCATCTGCATCCGGAAAGCGGTTGCGGTTGGCGAATTCTGCCCGGTCATCCATCACCTTGACAGCGAAATCGACAAAGCCTGCAAGCTGTGCGGTGGCAAGGGAGACATGCCCTGCGCCAACGAGATAGAGGCAGCCGGGGTCGACCAGCGGTTCGGCAAAGTAGCGCTTTTTGCCTGCGGTGATGGTAAAGGGGGTTCGTACCTTGCCCATTTTATGATGTATGGTATCAAGCAGTTCCGGTGGCAGGGATGCGGCGTTGTCTTTTCCTGTTACCAGCGTTTTTTCGCTGCCGGTGATAACCGTCATCTCCGGTTCCTCATTCTCTTTTGGCAGCCTGGTAAGCAGGAGCGGGCGTTTTCTCTTGTTATACTCTTGCTGCAGCAGGGTGATAAGGGAGAGGAGATGCGGCGCTGTTTTCTGCAGCAGTACCGTTACTGTACCGCCGCAGATCATACCATTTTCTGCCGCAGTTTCATTATTGAGAGTAAACTGCAGAATCCTGCTTTCTGCCTCTTCTTCATATAACTTCGCTGCCGCCGTCTGGCAGTTTTTTTCCACTATTCCTCCGCCGATGGAACCATAGCTGTTGCCTTTGCTGTCAACCAGCATTCTTGCCCCGGAACTTCCTGGAGAAGAGCCACGTTGCTCTATGATTGTGACCAGAATCGCGGTCTGTTTTCCGGCAAGAATTTCTGCCAGGGGTGAGAGAATATGACGCATGGGGCCTCCTTTTCCGCTGAATGGATTTTTTGTCAGCCGGCAAAAGCCTGGGGCGTATGGTTTTGCTGCGGCTGTGTGACAATATTGTCCGGTTTCCCGGTAGTGTTGCTGCATCCGATATTCTTGCCGGTAGTTCTCCGGTTATCAGTAATGGTGCGTTTTATGGTATGGTCGTAGTAAAAAAAATCAGAGTGCTGCCGCGTTGTTCTGCCCGGGGGCAGGGCCCTGGGCAGCAGCTGCCGCAGTTTTTCTGCAGGCAGGGGGGAGCCGTCTGTCAGATAGTCGATATCAAGCTGTTCCCTGCCTTGTCTTTGCTCAAGGCTGGCACGGTAGTCGATAAGGGCAGGCTCGGCAAAGAGATGATCATCAAGCATCTGGCTGGTAAGTATGGTGCCGTCTGCAAGGGTATACTGCAGCTGCCGTCCCTGTATCGAGACAAGGCGGGCGGCTGCCGCTCCGCAGGGGCAGGGACTGCGCATCAGGGCCGCTCTATCTCCGGTGCGGTAGCGGAAAAGCGGCATACAGCGGCGGGAGAGGGTGGTGAGTACCACCTCGCCGCTTTCACCATCCGGTAGAGGGGCGCCTGTTTCGGGGTCGATAATTTCGATAAGAAGATCCGCCTCCCGCAGATGACAGCCGCAGTGGGCCGCACATTCCACTCCGCCGCCAAGTCCTGATTCCGTCGTGCCATAATGGAGAAAGGTGGTACAGCCGCAATTCTCCTCAATACGCTGCCGCAGCGCCCTGGGCGCATAATCCGAACAGAGCAGCATGTTACGGATGCCGGCGACAGCCTGCGGCATTCTGGCAAAATGGCAGGAGAGGGCGAGAAGATGCTGGGGCAGCCCGACAATAGTGCGGACTTTATGGGTGATAACCAGTTGCGCGGCTTTTTCTGCCTGCGGCGGCCAGAGGGTATGGGCGAAATTGCCGTTTTGCTGCAGGCTGTTATAGAGCAGATGACCGGTACTGTCCGGGGTATCGGCGGGCAGCAGGATAAGGACGGCATCTTTTTTATTGAGCAGATTTTTCATCCCAGCGCGGAAAAAATCGCCAGTTGACTGGAGATCGGTCCTATCAAAGGCGATTCGTTTCGGTCTGCCGGTACTGCCGCTGGTTGACAGAGTGATAATGCGTGCCACCCTGCTTTGGGAAAGACATTGCAGTGGCATTGCCGCAGCGGTCAGATGTTCCGGCAGCAGAAAGGGGAGGCCGGCAAGTTTGGTGCGGCAGCGGATATCCCGCGTGTTAATATGGTCAAGATGTTTTCTGTAAAAAGGGCTGTTGGCTTTGGCATGGGCAAGGGCTCTGCGCAGCAGGGAAAACTGCGCCGTCTCTATCGCCTCTCTCTGCAGCGGCAGAGTGAGATGAAGCTGGCGCGCGACCATTGCGTCAATGGTGCTTTTTCTCATATCTTTGCTCATGATGTCTCCGGTGCAGAGGCGTGCCGTTGCTTGTTGTCAGGTTATAACTGCAAAAGGGGACAAGTTTTCCCTCTTTGGTTGCGACATGGATACAGCAGCCCTGCAGCCTTGCCAGATCAAGATTCCAGACATCCTGAAATGCCATTGCCGAAATGGAGAAGCTGAACAGTTTTGCCCTGGCAACAAAGAGATCAAGGTCATTTTCCGCCTCTTTTTCCTGTGGCTTTGCGGTTTGCCACTGCCGTGCGGTAAGCTCTATGGATTTGAGCGCGCCCTGCAAGGCAGGCTGTGCTGCGGGGGTGCAGCTGCACTCTTTACGTGTACTGCCGAGTCTGCATAAACTGCCGTCCTCTTTTTTAAGGTAGCGTGCGGAAAAGGAGCAGAGGGCATGTTCGCAGCCGGGCGGCTGAAAATGGTCTGCCTGCAGGATACCGCCGCTCTGTTTCTCCAGCGAGGTCATCACTTCCGGCAGGGTAAGGTGGTATGGGATAACCCCTTGCGGATATCTGCCAAAATAGCTGATGGGCTGAAAATGTACTCCCCGCACATAAGGCTGGTTGTCCAGGCCAAAGCGGACAATATCCCAGAGCTGATGGTCATTGATCCCGGCAACCAGGGTCGGTACCAGCACAATACCGATATCTGCTGCCGACAGGTTGGCAACCGCCTCCCTCTTTCTGGCAGTAAGCGGCGCTCCCCGCAACTGGCGGTAGATGGTATCGTCCAGTCCGTCAAACTGAAGGAAAACGGAGGAGAGCCCCGCCTCCTTTAATGCAAAACAGAAATCCCGCTCTGCGGCCAGCCGCAGACCATTACTGTTAAGCTGGATAAAATCAAACCCCTTTTCTCTGGCAAGACGGATAATCGCCGGCAGCTGTGGATGCAGTGACGGCTCTCCGCCGGAGAGCTGCAGATTACAGCCTCCTGTCTGCTGGTGGATACGTTCCAGCATCGTCTCTATGGTGGCAACAGGAAGATGGCTGCCCATGCCGGCATCGGCAAAGCAGACCGGACAGTGCAGATTGCAGCAGCTGGTAATCTCTATCAATGCGGTACAGGTACGTTGATTATGGGCGGTGCATAAGCCGCAGTCATAGGGGCAGCCACGATTGGCGGTTGTCTGCCGCCGGCCGTTGCGATATGGCGTCTTCGGGCGCTGCCAGCAGATAAAGTCCGGCTCTCCCCGCCAGATGGTGGTGCTGAACTCTCCATGTTCCGGACAGGTTTTGGCAAGGATGGTATCACTGCCCTGCTGCCGGATAACCCCTTCCAGCCGTTGCAGACAGACGGGGCAGATACTGGTTGTGCTATAAAGTATTGCCATAACAGACCCTGGTTGTTGCTCTATTTCTGCATATCCAGAGCAAAATCATATTCCAGCAGCAGAGAGAACGCCTTTTCTGCACAGTCACCGATCAATGCGGGACAGGTGGTCAGTTGTTCTGCGGCAGTTGGCGCAATATCGCCGCAGGAGATGGCCGCCGGAGCAACCCTTTGCCCAAACCAGTTGCGAAACTCCGCCAGAAGCAGGGGCAGCTGGTGGCTGGCACTCTCCCCTGCCGCGCCTTTGCCCGCATAGAGAGCGAGCAGACAACAGCTGCCGCTAAGGGCGCCGCACTCTCCTTTGGGGTCACCGCCTCCTTCGCAGAGCCCCTGCATGGCACGAATAAGGGCCGGGTTGTCCTCTCCCCGCATATCAAGCGCCAGTTGCAGCAGAATCTGGGCGCAGCAGTAGCCCTCTCTTGCCAATTCAACAATATCCTGGTCATAGTCGCTCATGGTCCGTCCTGTGGCATTACAGGGTCTTTTTTTCCGCTCGTCTGGCAAGAAGAAAAAAGAGTCCCGGCATCATCGTTTTTGTCAGGGAGCAGGCCTTTTCTGCGTCCTCCCTGCCTTGTGTGCCGCCGCAGACCGCCTGCCAGAATTTTTGCAGGGAGCCAAACTCAAAGATAAAACGGGCGGCACTCTCTTTAAGCAGCCTGCTATGGTCGGTAAAACAGATCGGGACAAAGCCCGCTGCCAGCAGCATTTTTTTAATCTCCTCTGCTGTTTTTGCTGCGGCAAAACAGCAGGGCAGCGGCCATTTCTCTCTCTTCTCCTCTGCTGTGCTGTTTCTGCGAAAGATATCAGAGAGGGCAAGGGTGCCGTCTGGCCGGAGAATACGGTGAAATTCTGCCAGTGCCGGCTGTTGTCGGCTCATATTCCAGGCACACTCTGCCAGAACCAGATCAACACTGCCTGTCTGCAGCGGAATAGAGGCCATATCTGCCTGTATTGCGGCATATTTTCCTGCGGTGCGGCGGAGGAGTTCTGTCTGGATATCCAGTCCGACAAGAAGTTTCGGTTTATACTGCTGCAGCAGGGCAAGGCTTGTTCCCCTGCCGCAGCCGGCGTCAACTACGGTTTTCCCCTCTATCTGCACCCGTTCTGTAAGTTTTCTGGTCAGGGCAGCTCCTCCCGGACGCAATGCATCCGGCAGGACGGAGTGGACGGCAGGGTTGAGATAGAGCGGTTTCATTTATCCTCCAGCAGTTGTTCCACCGCAAGCATCCTCCCGGTGGCCAGCTCTTCCGGGATCATCACCCTGCCGCATTGCGGGCAGACCGGCAGTTCCACCTGAAAAAGGCTGCCGAGATAGCTGATTTCAACCTTTCCCGGCACCAGCGCCTTGCCGCAGGGCTGGCATATCCAGTCCATATCTTCCGGAAGAAAGCGCAGATCCATTATGCACCTCCTTCGGCATCCTGGGTTACTGCCGGGGCAGCAACCATTCTATGACTCCAGCAGCGGAGGATATGAAAGGGTGTCGTCTCATCCCTGTCTTTTCCCGGCTCTCTGGTGAATTCCACCCAGAAACGTACCTCGCCGAGCCGGGCGGAGGCCTGCATTCTGCCGTCGTTATGGCTGAAAAATGTGCCATTCTGTTCACATTGATAGATGGTTTGGCGAATATCATCTTCAAGAATCCTGCGTTCTTCAAGCTGCTGTTCTATCCCGGAGGAGAGAGTGAGCGGGATTTTCTGCCAGGGTTGTTCGGGCATTGTCTCTTCCTTGTAAAGGGTGGTAAGGAGCCTTTTTTTCAGTTCTCTGCGGTGCAGTCGTCTTGCCGAAAGTGTTGTTGCCGGGGCATCTGCCGGGACTGCATATTCCGGGAAAAGGAGATCAAGCAGATGGAGCGCGGAGGCGCCTGCCCTGGCGAGTTGTTCCCGGCACATGGTACAGTAGGTAAGAAAGGGGTATTCCGACTGGGCGGCACGTGCTCTGGCGACCTTGCGGGCAAGACGGGGGTTGGCGTTTTCCATAAGTCCGCCATAACCGCAGCATTCGGTAAGCCTGCCGGAGGCGCGGAGAGCAACGAGCTGTTGGCCGGCACCCGCCAGCAGGCTGCGGACGGCATGCTGGGTGGCAGTGTCGTGGCGGCTGCTGCATGGGTCGGAGAGCGCCAGCGGCATATCACTTCTGGTGATGGTCATCTCTCTGTTATGTTGTTGCAGAAAAGACCAGAGCGATTGCGAGTTTGCCGCGATCTCGCTGCTAACCGCCTGAAACCCTGACAGGCAGGAGGAACAGGCAAGGATCAGCTGCGGCCTGGCCATCTTATGCCATAGCGCTGTTATCTGCTGCTGTTTTTTCTCTGTTTCCTGTTCCCGTCCGGCCCAGTGGGCGGGGGCACCGCAGCAGTCGAGCCAGATGCCGCATTCAGGTTCAATCTCCAGCAGTTTGTGGTAGAGGGCAAAGACCTGCTGCGGTCTGGTGGCGGTAAGCTGGCAGCCGGGATAAAAGAGCAGGCTGCTTGTTGTTTTGCCCGGTGCATGGCGCAGCAGGCTGAGCTCTTCGCTTTGGGCATGACGCATCTCCGCCAGCGCAAAGGCATGGGCAGAGGGAGGCATCCAGCCCTCTCTTACCATCTTCCTGCGGGCATCGAGACAGAGTTCTGCCATGGAAAAACCGGTGGGACAGATCGCCTCACACTGGCCGCAGAGTGAGCAGGAGTTTATCAGGGTATTGGCGGTATGTGTCCCCTTGATAATAGCGGCATTGTTAAAGATCTGTCTTGCATGGATACGCGGATAGTTACCGAAATGGTCAAGAAACTGGCAGTGGCTTACGCATTGCAGGCACTGGCAGTTAAGACAGCGGGCGGCCTCCATTGCCGCTTTTTCTGCCGCCTCTTGCGCTGCTTCTTCGCTCTGCGTTGCATCTGCCGCCGAAAAGGCGGTGCGCGGCAGGGGCGCTGTCTGCGACAGATCGACCTTAAGGGCTGTCTTGCCGTAGCGTAACAGTTTTCTTGCCGAGGTAAGAGAGGCATTCTGCAGAAATCTGTCGATGGAGATGGCCGCCTCCCTGCCCTGTGAGACCGCCTCTATAAAGCGGTTATTCTTATTTTCACCACCGGAAAACAGGATGGTATCAGGCAGTGCGCGGGTGATGGGGTCGGCCTTGTCGACAGAGAGAGAGCTGCAGAAGTCATCATCCTTGCCGATATAGCAGGCATCGGCTTTCCCCTCTATATTCAACAGGGAAGAGCTGCATTCTGTCGTTGCGGTAAATTGAACTTTCAGCTTTTTCAGCCGGGCAAGCTCTTGTTCTATCGCCGCTTCCGGCAGCCTTCCCACCAGATTCCCGCTCCAGCCGCAGAGTTCACCGCCATATACAAGTTCTACCTGATAGCCCTTTTTTGCCAGATCCCAGGCAGCGGTAAGTGAGCTTAATGCAGAACCCAGAACCCGTACTTTTTTGGTTCTGGCGGGAATACGCATCAGGCGGAGACGGCTCTCCTCGCTGGCTATGCAGAATTTTTCCAGCTCGCCTACGGCAATGGCGCCGCCCAGTTCCTTGCGCAGACAATATTCTTCGCAGGGGGCCTCGCACAGGCTGCCGATAATTGCCGGCAGAGGCAGACTTTTGTCAAGAACCGCCCGTGCTGCTCTCAGATCTCTCCTTGCCATTGCAAGCACAAAGGCCCGCACATCCACTCCGAGAGGACAGCCTGCCGAACAGGCGGGTGGTTCTTCCTGGGTGCATTTACTCTCCCATAGCCTGAGTTGCTGCTGTTCATTCATAAAAAAGTTGCAAAATCAGAGATGGTTGAATTGATACAGCCCATTTGCAAAGCCGAGTTTTTCCCTTGCAGGAAAAAACGCCTCCAGAAAAAAGGATATCTGGAGGCGAAGGGTGCCTGTATGATACTTCGCAAAACGGTTATTTCGGCATTGCCGCCAGCACCTTTTCCGGGGTGGCCGGAAGTTCACGCACCCTGGCACCGCAGGCCCTGGCGATACCGTTGACAATGGCCGCATGGGGTGCGGTAAGCGGCATTTCCCCCACCCCGGAGGCGCCAAAAGGTCCTGCCGGACGCGGTGTTTCGACATAAACAATCTCTATATCATCAGGAACATCCTTGATATACGGGATGCCGGCACCTTTAATGGTGGAGTGTTTTTTCAGATCTTCATAGTCCTCGCTTAGAGCAAGACCAACACCCTGGGCCAGGCCGCCATAGATCTGGCCATCGACCACCAGATAGTTATTAACCTTACCAATATCACCGACACAGATCAATTTTTCAACGGTAGTTTTTCCGGTTGCCACCTCAACCGCAACCTCGGCAAGGAAAAGTCCGTACATATAACAGGCAAAAGGATTGCCCTGCCCCTTCTCATCGCAGTTGTTGGCCGGGGCGGTCCATTTCCCGAAGTAACGGAGCTCTTTTTTATCGGCAACCATTTCATCATAGCTGCGGAAAGAGCCGTCATCCTTTTTCATCGCGGCAAGGAGCTGTTCGCAGGCGTTGACGATGGCCTGACCGGTAACAACCTGAGACCGGGAACCGCCGGAAGGCCCGGAGTTTGGCGCAAGACGGGTGTCGTTCATCACCAGATTGATCTGTTCCGGCGCCAGGGCCAGCGGCCGCAGGGCTTCATGGGCAGTTCCCAGGGTCCCTGAATCGGCTCCCTGACCATGATCCTGCCAGCAGTTATAGATGGTAACCGTGCCGTCCGGCATCAATTCTGCATCGGCTTCCGCGGTATCAGGTCCGTCAAGTCCTGCGCCATAAACACCAAGAGCAATCCCTGTACCTCGCTTCATCTCTGCCGTGCTGGCGGCAGCGGTTCTCTTCTGCGACTCTTGATATTTGGGGCGCATAATGGTGAACATCTCTTCCAGACAGAAAACCTCCGGGGTCTGCCCGGTGGGGGTGGTTGCCCCTTCGCGGTAGATATTCTTGTAGCGCAGTTCGAACGGATCCATGCCAAGCTTGCCCGCCAGCTCATCGATCAGCGATTCTGAGGCGAATTCCGATTCAGGAGCGCCATAGCCGCGGAATGCCGCTCCCCAGCAGTGGTTGGTGGCAACGGTACGGCCTTCACCGCGGATATTGGCGATATCGTAGCCGGCACCGATATATTGGGCTCCCCGCAGGGTAAGCAGATCTCCAAACTCGGAATATGGACCATGATCAACTGTCCAGTCGGTCTCCATGCCGAGCAGCTTTCCTTCCTTGCTTGCGGCAAGGCGGACATTGGTGATAAAGGGTGAGCGTTTGCCGGTGTAGTTCTGCTGCTGTTTATAGTCATATCCCAGAAAAACCGGCCTGCCGGTGGCAAGAGCGGCGGCCCCTACCAGTGCTTCCAGGGTGGGGCTGAACTTATAGCCGAAGGTGCCTCCGGTGGGGTTTTGTACCATATGAATCTGATCCAGTTCGACACCAAGGCCGGGAGCAATCATCGCAATATGGAGCTGCAGACCGACAGATTTGGAATGGATAATCAACTTGCCGTCATCATCGATATAGGCAAAACCGACATCGGGTTCGATCGGCAGGTGGGGCTGGCGCTGGGTATAGTAATCACCCTCAATAACCACATCGGCATCAGCAAAGATCGGGGCGGTGTCATCGCCCTTGGCAACCTGCTGCTCGTAATATACATTGGGGGTGCCGGGATGGATTTCGATGGCGTCTTCCGCCATTGCTGCCGGGGCACTCATATATTCAGGCAGCTGTTCCAGTTCGACCACAACCTTTTTTGCCGCCTCTTTGGCATGGTATTCGTTATCGGCACAGACGATTGCCAGCGCGTCCCCATACTGAAAGACCTTGCTGTCGTTGAGAATGGGGCGATCCCAGCCGTCACCCTTGTTGGTTGGAAAGGTGATAAGACCGGTGATCCTGTTTTTCCCCTTGATATCCTTATGGGTGACAATCTTGACAACACCGGGCATCTTTTCCGCTTCACCGGTATCTATATTGACGATATTGGCATGGGAGACCTCTGCCTGAACCAGAGCGCAGTAGAGTGTCTCTTTCGGCATCTTCACCCCAAGGTCTGCGCCGTAATCAAGGGTGCCGGTAACCTTGGCAACGGCAGTGGGCCGGGGCATTCTGGAGCCCCATACCCGTCCGTTTTCAGGGATCTTAAAGGCAAGATCAGCAATGGTTTTTTCGCCGCGAACAACGGCTGCGGCATCGATCACCGCGTCAACAAGCGGTTTATACCCGGTACAACGGCAGACGTTTCTGTTCTTCTGGAACCAGTCACGCACCTCTTCCCTGGAGGGATTGTTGTTTTCATCAAGCAGCGCCCTGGCCGAAACGATAAAACCAGGAGTACAGAACCCGCACTGGGCAGCGCCATGAACCATCCATGCCACCTGCAGGGGATGCATATCCTTTGGCACTCCGACACCTTCAATGGTCAGGATTTCTGCGCCGTCCCTTACCCGGCTCATTCTGGTGATACAGGCGCGGGTTACCTTGCCGTCAACGAGTACCGAACATGCGCCACACGCACCCTGCCCACAGCCGATCTTGGTGCCGGTAAGACCTAAGTCTTCCCTCAGCACGGTGGCGAGCAGGGTATTGCCGTCGGCGATGACATTGCGAACAACGCCGTTCACAGTGATTTTTTTGTTAAGCATTTCTGTCTCCTTTGTTCCTGGATATGAGATTCCAGTCATTAGCTTTCTAAAGGGGGGCTCTATCAAAAAAATATAGATCTGGCCGGCAAATAATAATGCAGACCAGATTTCCAGAGCTGCTGTGCGACCTGTAAGCCGGAAATTCGTCTGTGTTCTTGGCGAAACGAAGAAGAGGAATAAAAACGGCTATCCAGGTACTACTCTATTTACATGGCAGCTTTATAAATGGCGGCCACATCGGCATCTGTCGGTCTGCGCGGGTTGGTCAAACCGCAGGCGTCTTTTTGGGCATTTTCGGTCATGGTGGCAATATCTTCTTCCTTAACCTCCTTGCCATAGCGTTTCCCCATTTCAACCAGACCTGCCGGGATCCCCACATCTTCAGAGAGTTTGCGTATGGCGACAAGAGCAAGTTCCGCTGCATCCCGCACTGACAGTCCACTGGTGTTCTCTCCCATCAGCTCAGCAATTTTCTTATACCTGTCAAGCTTGGCAATAAGGTTGAATTTGCTGACATGGGGCAAGAGGATGGCATTACATTCGCCATGGGGAAGATCATAAAAACCACCAAGCTGGTGAGCCATGGCATGGACATGACCGAGACTTGCGTTATTAAACGCCATGCCAGCAAGATACTGGGCATAGCACATCCCTTCACGGGCATTGATATCCTGCCCATTAGCGACTGCCGGGCGCAGATGCCGGGCGATAAGTTCTATCGCCTTTTCCGCAGCGGAATCGGTCTTTGGGGTGGCAGCGGTGGAGACCAGAGCCTCCACCGCATGGGTGAGGGCATCCATACCGGTTGCGGCAGTCAGTGCCGGCGGCATACCCATCATCAGCAGTGGATCGTCAAGGGCAATGCCGGGAGTCACGCGCCAGTCAACAATAGCCATCTTTACCTTGCGTGAGGTATCTGTGATTATGCAGAAACGGGTCATCTCCGAGGCAGTTCCCGCCGTTGTGTTGATGGCAACATAAGGTGGCAGATCGGTACTGGATTTATCGACACCTTCATAATCATGAATGGTGCCTCCGCCCGCAACCACGAGGCCAATCCCTTTCCCGCAGTCATGGGAGGAGCCACCGCCCAGGGTGATAAGGCTGTCACATCCATTTTTTTTATAGATTTCCACTCCGTCTGCAACATTCTTGTCGGTGGGGTTGGGGACGGTTCCGTCAAAGACCACATAATCCATCTTTGCCTCATCAAGCAGGTCGGTGATCTCCTTTGCGATACCTGCCGCAACAATACCCTTATCGGTTACGAGCAGGGGTTTTTTGCCGTTACGAATCTTGATCTCTTCTGCAACCCGTTTTGCGGCGCCAATACCGACAAGCGTTACACTGGGGATATAATAACCGAATACCTGTTCTCTGATTGCCATAATTTTCTCCTTGTTTATGAGGAATTTTCGCTACGTCTTCCATAACGCAGCATTTTGTCAAACCCGTAAACCGGTTACAGGTTCGGCGAACCTTCCTTTCGGGAAAACTCGAAAAGACAAATTTTTTTTCTGACTATGAAAAGAACAACGACTTCTGAAGATATATCGCTTTTTAAGCAAGATGTGTTCCTGTCTAAAAAGCAAGTAATTTCAACATGATATAAAGCCAAATCGGGGCAAAGAGAAAAAATGGGAGAAAATATTTCCCGTAAGGAAGTTCTGGTGGGGAATGGAGATGGCAAACTTCAGCTGTAATCCGCTGCCAGGAGTGGAAAATACGTTGAAAGGAGAGAAAAACATGGTTGTGTCAGTCTGACACGACATAAAGGTGGATATGGGGCATTCTGTCTTGTTTGGATGTGTTACAGCTCTCCGCAGGATTCGAGCCTGTCTGGTTCAGCTATGCTGGTTAGCCATAGTGCTTCTTGTATTCGTTGAGTCGACGATAGAGCGTTTTTCTGCTGATCCCCAGAAGTTCTGATGCTTTCTGCCGGTTGCCATTGCAGAGGGCCAGTATCTGTAAAATATGCCTCTTTTCTACCGCCTGAAGAGAGGTACACTCTGGAGCATTATTTTCAAGGGAGGAGAGTTCTTTTGGTAGACAACGTATTGTTATAATATTGTTTTCTGCCAAAATGATGGACCTTTCGATAACATTGCGCAACTCGCGTATATTTCCTGGCCAGTCATAGCTGAAGATAGATGACATCGCTTCATCGGTGATACGGTACGGCGTATGACCGGGACTTAATCTGGCAAGGAAAAAATCGACCAGCAGCGGTAGATCCTCTTTTCTTTTGGCAAGGGGAGGCAGGTCGATATTAAACACATTTATCCGGTGGTAAAAGGCCTCGTTAAAACGCCCGGTATTGACCTCTTCCGCCAGATTGCGGTTTGTTGCCAGCAGCAGGCGGATATTGGCTTTCCGCTCCTTTTTTTCGCCAATCCGGCGATAGCTGCCGTTCTCCAGTACCCGTAGCAGGGACGCCTGTATTCTGGGGGAGAGTTCTCCTACCTCATCAAGAAAAAGGGTGCCGTTATGGGCAAAGCTGATAAGTCCCTCCCTTGATTCGGTGGCTCCGGTAAAGGCACCCCTGATATGACCAAAGAGTTCACTTCTGGCGAGCTCTTTTTCAAGGGCTGCGCAGTTTTTTGCAATAATCGGGTTGGTTGATCTGGTGGAGAGCGCGTGAATTCTGTTGGCAACCACATCCTTGCCGGAACCGGAAGGGCCTGTGATCAGAACTGGTGCCATGGTTGGTGCTACCTTGTCGATAAGAAAACGGATATCCTGTATTACCCTTGAATTGCCGATAAATGATTGACTGTCGCCGTTATTGCTGTCGTGACGGAGGATCCTGTTTTCCCTTGCCATTGCGGCGCGTTGTTGCGCCCTGTCAATGATCAGCTCCAGCCGTTTCAGATTAAATGGCTTTTCGATAAAGTCGTAGGCACCGTATTTTATCGCTTCTACCGCACTGTCAACATTGCCGTGCCCCGTAATCATAACGACCTCCACATCAGGAATGAGCTCTCTCATTCTGATCAGGAGTTCCAGTCCGCTGACATCGGGCAGACGCAGATCCATAACGATGACATCAAACCGGTTTTCCTGTGTCATCTGCAGCGCTTCCCTGCCGTCTTTTGCACAGAATGTCTGGCGGCTATTACTTTGTAACTCTTTTCCCAGCAGATGGCGGATCGCTTTTTCGTCATCAATGATGAGAATGGAATTTTTCCGGTTCATGTTCTGGTCTCCGGCAGAAAAACAGTAAAGGCGGCCCCTCTCCCTGTTTCGCTCTCCACACTGATCTCGCCCTGATGGTTGTTGACAATGGTGTAGCAGGTGGAAAGCCCGATACCCACTCCCTTACCAACTGGTTTTGTGGTGAAAAACGGTTCAAAAAGTTTCTCTCTGATCTCCGGGACAATACCACAGCCGTTGTCCTTTACGGTAAATTCTACTCCATCTATACTGTTTTTCCTCCTTTTTTGTGTAGTGATATGGAGAGTTCCCTGTTCGCCGATGGCGTCTACTGCATTACTGCAAAGATTGATGATAACCTGTTTTAACTGGGCTTCATCTCCGGTTATAAGCGGGATGTCTCTGGCCAGATCAAGCTGAAGACAGATGCCGGGTTTTTCCTGGAGACGGTGTTTGAGAAGAAAAAGTGTATCCTGTATGGAGTTGTTGATATTAAGCGGACTGATACTTGTTGCCTGCGGTCTGCTGAAGCTGAGCAGGGTACGGACAATAGTGCTGCACCGGGAACATTCTCCCAGAATAATGTTTATATACTCCTGAAAATCCTGCAGGATTTCGTTGTCAATGGTGCCTTCGATCCTGTGCAGTCTGCGGCGGATCCCTTCTGCAAAGCCCTGGATTGCTGAAAGGGGATTGTTTATTTCATGAGCCACTCCGGCGGCAAGGGCTCCCACTGTTGCCATTTTTTCCGCCTGACTGTATTTCGCCTGGAGTTTTTTATCACGGGTGGTATCCCGGTAGAAGACCTGTACGGTCTTCATTCCCGCCAACTCCAGTGGTGTGGCGATGACATCAAAATGGTAAAAATTGCCGTTTATTTCATGGATAAGGCTCGTTTTTACCGTGGAATCAGTTTGCAGGGCGATAAGAACCGGGCAGTCGTTACAGGGGCTGTTCCTATTCGCCAGCAGCTGATAACAATTTGTTTCCGTTATGTTCTTATCGGAAAAGAAATCCCTGAAGACGTGATTGGCGCGCAGGATAACTAACTCCCTGGTTAAAACCAGCATCATATCAGTAAGGCCGTTGAGCAGAGCCTGGATTTCGTTTTGCCGTTCGTCGAGTTCACGGTTTGTCTCTTTGAGCTTGACAATGTGCTGCTGCAACTCCTGATAAAATCCGAGCTTACTGTGTTCGATACCGATAATATCCTCCAGGGAAGAGATCTTGCGCATCACCATACCTCCTCACAGATTGAAAGCAGTTCATTCCAGCTCGTCGGCCTGGGATTGGTAAGCGCGCATGCATCGTTAACGGCCAGGCGGCAGATGGGTTCAAGCAGCTCTTTTGAGTGTCCTCCTGTCTCCTTGTGCAACCTGGTATTGACCCCAAGCCCGGCAAAAAAGTTTTCCAGCTTGGTGATCCCGTCGATGGCGGTAGTTGCGGTCGTACTCTTTTCCTGAAGGATAACCTTCCCCAATTGTCTCATTTTTTCTGCCGCAAAATCAAGATTGTAACGCATTACAGCCGGAAGTAAAATGGGATGGGTAACACCATGAGCCATATCAAAATGACCGCCAAGGGCATGGGCGAGGGCGTGCTCTGCGCCGAGACTGGCGTTGCTGAATGCGATGGAGGCTGAGACGGCAGCGACACTTAACTTCTCCAGCGCGTCAAGAGAACGGGTGGCGAGAGCTTGTGGCAGATACTTGATAATAAGGTCAACCGCATTCAGCGAGTGAATTTCAGTAAAAGGAGAGGCTATTATTGACAGGTAAGACTCTATGGCATGGGCGAGGGCGTCGATTGCGGAGTGGATTATCTGCAGCTCATCCTTGGTCGTTAACAGCAGAGGGTCGACGATAGAGATATTGGGCACAAGGGTTCTGGTGATAATTGACATCTTAACCTTTCGCTTTACATCTGTAACAATACAGAATTGCGAAACATCCGAGCCGGAGCCTGCGGTAGTGGTGATCAGCAGCATGGGCGGCAGCGGACGGTTGACCTGGTTTGCCCCTTCGTAGTCGGCAATTTTTCCGCCGTTGCTGGCAAGAATCGCGATACCCTTGGCGGTATCCAGAGTGCTGCCGCCGCCGAGGGCAAGGATAACATCCGCCTTGCTTTCACGATAGAATTTCGCGCCTTTTTCAATTTCGTGATCTCTGGGATTAGAGGAGACGTTGGAGTAGTAGACCCACTCTATTCCGCCTGTATCAAGGAGGTCGGTGAGGAGCTGAACCCATCCCGCCTTTTCAATACCTGAATCACTGACCAGCAGCACTTTTTTGGCACCGAGGCGCAGAGCGCACTGACTGACATGTTTTAAGGCGTTACGGCCAAAGATAATCTCCGGGATTGCAAATTTACCAATATTCATTCTGCTCCTCCGCAAGAGTGAAGGTAAGGGGCGTTGCGAACGGTTCGGTTTTTTTCTTTTGGCTGTGTATCTGAAATCCGGGTTCTGTTTTCCTGTCGGGGGGATTACTTTTTTTGTGGTTTTGTGGGGAACATGTTGTTTTTGCAAAAGGAGTTTCTTCTTCTGCATCCCGTTATTCTACATTGTTTTTACGGAAAGGGAAGTTGTTTCCCTGTCTTGTGGTTGATGGGAACATGATTGATATCGTTTGTTAATGGTAACTATCTGTAAAATCTGGATATATCGATTTTGAAGAAGCTCTTGCCTGCAGCTTTTTGAAAATCGTATCAGGGAGATTTCACTGCGGGAGAACGTTCAGTTGTTCAACTGTCGTTTTCCCGTTCGTCGATTGCAGGATATTTATGCAGCCATACCGTTGTTCGATAGTAAAGATATTTTTCAGCGGTATCTGCAGCACTGAGGCGAGAATGACCCGATTAACACCCGCATGGGCAATAATGACAATGTCCTTTTTCAGATTGTCTGTAATATGGGTAAAAGCAGGGATAACCCGCCGGTGAAGATCGTTAAAACTCTCCCCGCGGGGGGGGGGACGGTAGGCAGCAGGATTGGCTCCTCTTTCCTGCCAGCTGCCGGGGAACCTTTTGTCGATATCCTTTCTGGTTAAACCGTCCCAGTCGCCAAGATCAATTTCAGCAAATGCATGGCATATGCCGGGGGGCAGCCTGAGGTGTTGTCCTGTAATTCTACCGCCCTCAATACAGCGTAACAGAGGGCTTGTCGTAAGCTGGTCAATTTCTTTTTGTGCGGCAAGAAAGCGGGCGGCTCTTTCCATCTGCTGAATACCTTTGACGGTAAGGGGAAGATCCTGCTGACCAATAAGGGTTTCGCGAAGGGGACGGCTGATTTCTCCGTGCCGCAATAAATAGATTCGTCTGTTTTGTTGCATGGTCTCCTTTTTTATTGGTAACTGCTCGGGAACGCCAGATTTGAACAAGCACGATTCCTTGCAATAGTAAGCCTATGTGGGGAGTTGTGATCGTGCAAAGATGGGGGTGAATGAATAGCTATCTTTCCCAACAAAAAAGTGTTTACTGAAAACTATGTGCATCCTCTTCCTGCCGCAGCACCCGCAGCACTCCAAGGGCAAGAGCCTCCATCTCAAAGGAGCCGGGAATTACCGCTACTTTTGCCAGAAAATCAACTCTTGCCCGCAGCAGCGCCACCAGTTTTCTGGAA
>PDWI01004056.1_pt1 | contig 20060 bp, 18 predicted proteins | sample 1430891 | NCBI WGS metagenome assembly PDWI01 (sample SAMN01162508, study PRJNA174530) | Oral metagenome, whole genome shotgun sequencing project. | biome: Marine environment; feature: Marine mammal; material: Swab sample of the gingival sulcus; isolation source: swab sample of gingival sulcus...
TAACGTATAATATCGCAACAGCTGTTCATTATAACGAAAAAGATGAGCGAATACACGGGGCAATTTATGAGAAGGAAAAAACAATGGGGTTTATTACTGGCTGCTATCATATCGGCAGCAGTTGCTTACTTTCAGCAGGATAAATTAAATCTTCCCGATAATTATCAAAATAATACAGAAAAAATGACGTTTAAAAATGATGCTAAAAGCTATAATGATGCGTTAAAAACACTTTGGGGGAAAGTTTACCGAAAGGGTGGAAAAACACTCTATTGCGATGTTCCTTTTAGCACCAAAAACCGAAAGCAACGTAGAAAATTAGTCAATGCCGAACATGTTTTTCCAATGAGTTGGGCGGCAAAAGCTCTACACTGTGGAACACGTAAACAGTGTCATAAAAAAGATAAAAAATTCCGTGAAATTGAGTCAGATTTACACAATATTTATCCAGCAGTTATTCGTATTAATAAAGCCAGAAGTAATTTCCGTTTTGGCGAAGTTGCAGGGGAAAAACGCTATTTTGGTCATTGTGATTTTGAGACTGACAAACGTCAACGTATCGCTGAGCCAAAACCTGCGACGCGAGGTGAAATTGCCAGATCTATGCTGTATATGGAGTATCAGTATGGTTTACCATTACATAAAAAAACTAAAAAATTGATGTTGATCTGGGATAGGGAAGATCCGCCAACAAAAGAAGAAAAACGTCGCGCAAAAGTGATTCAAAAAACTCAGAAAAAAGAAAATCCTTTTGTTACGCGTTATCCATTTTCCAAATAGCTTTTGATTGTGTTGGTGAGTTTTGATGAAGTCAAAGAATATTAATTTACAAGCAATTATCGATGTGACGCCACTATCCTTGGCAGTGATTCCGTGGGGCATTTTATGTGGTTCTCTGGCGATTGAAGCAGGACTTTCAGCTTGGCAAGCTCAACTGATGTCTTTGCTGATTTTTGCAGGTGCCGCCCAGTTATCGGGTATTAACTTAATTGGGGCGGGAACGACACTGCCGGGGCTGTTAAACAGCACGGCGATGATTAGCTCAAGGCATCTATTGTACTCAGCAGCGTATGAAAAAGAAATCCGGCATTTATCGCTACCTAGGCGACTTTTATTTGCTTTTTTACTGACTGATGAGATGTTTGCGGTTGCCAGTGCTTACCAAGAAAAGCACGGCGTATTTAACTACCGCTATGCCATCGTCAGTGGGGCAACTTTTTATGCCGTTTGGAATTTAGCTACCTTAGTTGGCGTGCTGTCGGCAAAGTCGATTGAAAATATTGATAAGTTGGGTTTAGATTTTGCTATCGCAGCGATTTTTATTGCCATGACCGTGCCGAGAATTAAAGGTTTTCCACTGCTTATAGCGGTGAGTACCAGTGGTATATTAGCTGTGTGGTTCGAGTTAATTCAGTTCAAACATGGCTTAATGGTGGCAGGGTTGATTGGCATGGCGGTTGGTTACTTTTTGACTGAAAAGGGGTTGACGTGGAAAAAGTAACTTTTTGGATTATCTTAATGGCGTGCATTACATTTTCGGTGCGTTATGCTTTTTTTATGCGTTCTTTACCGATAAAACTCAATCGCCACGCTAGGCAGTTTTTGATTTTTACCGCGCCGTGTATTTTAACGGCGATGTGGACGCCGATTGTCTTTGCCGAGAGTTTTCGTACCGTCATTCTGGTGAATCCTTATTTGTTGGCAGGTTTATTTACCGTTGTCGCCAGTTTGCTGATTCGCAATACCTTGTTGGTAATTGTGCTAAGTATGTTGTGCTTTTATGGTTTGCGTTGGTTATTTTAGAATGACGGTAGTAAATATCGATTTTTCTCAATAATCATGGGGTGAGTAGTGAATATTCTTTGGTCAAATAGGGGTTTCACCCCTAAGACCCGAGTGACTTTTTGTTGTGAGACAAAAAGTCACCAAAAAACTCGCGCCATATGCGTAAACGCTAAATGCTTTCATGCAATCCTAAAACGCAAAACGTTCCTCGCATAAATGCGAGTCACCTTGCGTTTCTTAACGGATTGTCTAAAAGCATTTTTAACGCTACGCATATCAGCGATAGGTGGCAGGCCGACCTTTCCCTGCAAAAGAAAATCACTATCCGGAATGACGGTACGTTTTAGCTGAATAAGAGGAATTTCCTATTGGTGGCGTTTAAAAAAATGGGACAAAACCGTTAAAAATTCCTTCTCCAATTTTCTAGTGCCTAATGCTATAATATACCGTTTAGTTAAAACAAATTATAGGCATAAGGCAAATCATGGAAAAAACCTACTCACCAAACGAAATCGAAAGCAAATGGTACGAAAAATGGGAAGACGCAGGGTATTTTAAGCCCAGCGGTGATGTGAATGCACCAAGTTACAGCATTGCCATTCCGCCACCGAATGTAACGGGTAGTTTGCACATGGGACATGCTTTCCAAGATACGATTATGGATTGCCTCATTCGCTATCATCGTATGATGGGGCATAATACTTTGTGGCAGCCGGGCACCGACCACGCAGGGATTGCCACGCAAATGGTGGTTGAGCGGAAAATTGCCAAAGAAGAAGATAAAACCAAGCATGATTACGGTCGTGAGGCATTCATTGATAAAATTTGGGAATGGAAAGCGGAATCAGGCGGTAATATTTCTAAACAATTACGCCGACTCGGTGCCTCTGCCGATTGGTCACGAGAACGGTTTACCATGGATGAAGGTTTATCCAATGCGGTCAAGGAAGTATTCGTTCGCCTATACGAAGAAGATTTAATCTATCGTGGCAAACGTTTGGTCAACTGGGACCCGGTGCTAAAAACCGCAATTTCCGATTTAGAGGTTGAAAACAAGGAAGAGCACGGGCATATGTATCATGTCCGCTATCCGTTTGTTGACAAAGATGTGACGTTCGGCGGAGGTTATATGCATATTGCGACAACTCGCCCTGAAACTATTTTGGCGGACGGTTGTTTAGCCGTTCACCCCGATGATGAACGTTATAAAGATGTCATTGGAAAAATGGTACACGTACCAATGACTGACCGCATTATTCCTATTGTGACTGATGAGTATCCTGACCCGGAATTTGGTACGGGCTGTGTGAAAATTACGCCGGCTCATGATTTTAATGACTACCAAGTCGGACAACGCCAAGACATTGAAATCATCAATTTGTTCAATGATGATGCAACGATGAATAATAATGCCCCCGAACGTTATCAAGGTATGGATCGGTTTGAAGCCCGCAAAGCCATTGTCGCTGATTTAGAGACACACGGATTTATGGAAAAGGTCGAAGACCACACCCTAATGCGTCCCTATGGTGACCGCAGTGGCACGGTGATTGAGCCGTATTTGACCGACCAATGGTATGTGCGAGCCGATGTTTTGGCAAAGCCTGCGATTGAAGCGGTTGAAAATGGCGATATTCGCTTTGTACCGAAACAATATGAAAATATGTATTTTTCGTGGATGCGTGATATTCAGGATTGGTGTATTTCTCGCCAATTGTGGTGGGGACACCGCATTCCGGCGTGGTATGACGATAACGGAAATGTCTATGTCGGGCGTGATGAAAATGAAGTTCGCGGTAAACATAATCTGAGTGATGATATCGTGCTTCGCCAAGATAATGATGTTTTGGATACGTGGTTTAGCTCGGCGTTGTGGACATTTTCAACGCTAGGTTGGCCAGAAAATACACCGGAATTAAAGCAATTCCACCCGACCGGCACACTGGTCACCGGCTTTGATATTATTTTCTTCTGGGTCGCCAGAATGATTATGATGACTTTGCATTTTGTCAAAGATGAGAATGACGGTACCAAACCGCAAATTCCATTCAAAGATGTCTATGTCACCGGTTTAATTCGTGATGAAAACGGGCAAAAAATGTCAAAGTCTAAGGGTAATGTCCTTGACCCACTCGATATGATTGATGGCATCGATTTGGAAAGTTTGGTAGCCAAACGCACCGCCAATATGATGAACCCAAAACAAGCGGAGAAAATAGAGAAAGCCACGCGTAAAGCTTTCCCAAATGGCATTGAGCCACACGGCACAGATGCATTGCGATTTACTTTAGCGGCGTTGGCATCAACAGGTCGTGATATTAACTGGGATATGCACCGTCTGGAAGGTTATCGCAATTTCTGTAATAAAATCTGGAATGCGGCACGTTTTGTGTTGATGAAAACCGAAGATTATCAGCATAATGCCAGTGAAGTTAAATTCACCGCGTTTGATCAGTGGATTCAAGCTGAATTTAATAAAACCGCATTAGAAGTTAATAAGGCGATTGAAGAATACCGTTTTGATATGGCGGCAAAAGCGTTGTATGAATTTATTTGGAATACCTATTGTGATTGGTATTTGGAGCTAACCAAACCGGTATTATTTGGTGATGACAAAGCCCTAATTGCCGGCACGCAACAAACTCTACTAGAAGTGCTTGAAAAAACACTACGCCTCGCCCACCCCATCATGCCATTTATTACTGAAGAAATTTGGCAAACGGTCAAGGGTAAACTCGGTATTACAGCTGATAGTATTATGATACAACCGTTCCCACAAGCGGAACAAAATCAAGATAATGATGCTGTCAAAGCCACTGAATGGGTACAAAGTGTTTTGGTCGGAATCAGAAAAATCCGTAGTGAAATGGATATTGCCCCCAGCAAAACCGTACCAGTATTTATTGAAAATGCTGATGAGGTCGACAAAGCCTATATCGCTGAATTTAGCGAATGGCTGAAAAAACTGGGTAAAATGGAAAGCTTTGAATTATTGTCGGGCGATGCCCCGGAAAGTGCGGTGGCACTAGTCGGAAAAATGAAGCTGCATATTCCACTGGCAGGATTGATTGATAAAGATGCTGAACTTGCAAGACTTGATAGAGAAATCACCAAACTACAAGCTAGCATTGACCGCTTGAACGGTCAACTCAGCAATGAAAAATATGTCGATAATGCCCCTGCTGAATTGGTGGCAAAATCAAGAGAACAACTTGCAGAACAACAAGCGAAAATGAGTGAGTTAGTTGGGCAGAAAGAGAAAATTGAAAGGCTATAGTTTTAATGGAACAAATAATAGCAAATCTTAAGGATATTGAGTGGTGGTTTACAGGAATATTTTTTATTTTTCTATCTTGGTTTCTGTCAAAGCTATGTAAATATTTTTGGATAAAACTGAACCAAATAAAGTTTCATTGTGTATCATTGCTTTATAAGAGAAGACAAAAAGCAATTTTGCAGAGAGTAAAAAATTATAGACAAGAAGATCTGTGGATAGTGTGGCTGATTGTGAAATACTGGAGCTTTTTCCTTATTGAGATAATGTTTAGAATAATATTGATTATGTACTTTATCCTTGTGCCCGTAAGTGAGAGTAAATATGTAATTATCTTTGTTGTGATAATAACAGTATTTTTTGAATGGTATAACAATAAAGAACTAGAAGTGATTCGAAAAATTATGCAAGCAAATAAGCAATGGAAAAGAAGAAAAAGGTAATACATCATGGGAAAAGCAACAATAACAAAGGCGTTACATCGGCCGTCTAATAAGGAATATTCGATTGCAGAGTTGGCTATCCTTAAAGATGAAGATTATGAAGAATTTTTACGAATTAAACAAGATTTAGTATGTGCTAACTGCAAAACTCCACAATTATTTCCTAGATTAGAGGGAAGTAGGGAGCGTTGTTTTGCTACTGCAAAACAACAATATCATTTATTTAAATGTGATTATTTTGGTAATTTTCTTTCTCACACGGAGACTGAAGAGCTATACCAAAAAGCGAGAACAAACGACAACCATTCAAAAGAACAAATGGTTAAAAATCTTGACTATGTTTTTGCGTTGATGAATAAAAAGGATAATACATCGTCTCAATCAACTGTACAACAATATAACGATACCGAACAAACACATGCAAAAACAAAACGATATTATGTGACGGCTGATAGTGAACAAAAACACAATAATAATTATATCCACAGAAAGTCTCTCACAAGAGCAGTTATCGAAGAAGATTGCAAATACATTAAAGTTTATTATGGTGAGGTAAATATTAAGTTTTTCATTAAACCTAAAGATGAAAGTGAGAGCTACTTTATTACGCTATATTATGATAAAAATTATCGCCTATCCTTGAAAATAAGCCAAATAGTTTATCAATATCTGAAACAAGAAATGCAATTATTGGAGGATAGTCAAAATAATGAAGCTACTGTTCAATTGGCTGTTGTTGGAAAAGTGTACAAAACGGGTAACTATAATAATATTACAGTATTACATAGTAGTTTCTTAAGGGTATTACCAAAAATTACATAACAGGTTAATATAATATTAATAATTAGATGCAAAACTACAAATTAATCTTCTTTGTTCCCGAAAATGCAGTTAAAGAGGTTAAACAGGCAATCTTCGCCACAGGTGCTGGTTCGCTGGGTAATTACGCACAGTGTTCGTGGCAAACACTTGGCGTAGGACAATTTCTGCCACTTGATGGTGCAAATCCAACTATTGGCGAAGTTGATACCGTCGAACGTGTCAGTGAATGGCGTGTAGAAATATTGTGCAGTACCGAAACGATTAAAGAAGCTGTTACTGCGTTAAAAACTGCCCACCCTTACGAAGAACCTGCTTTTGAGGTGTATGCTCTTGCCGATATACATTAAAATAACGCACCCCACGGATTTTATTTTTAGTACGGCTACATCAGCATCTTGCAGATACCTCCGGGACAAAGCACGATGTTGTACCGGGAATATTTAACTTAGAAATTAGTTGGGTTTTACTTTCCTTGTTTTGAAACGTAGTTTTTTAATGTTTCAAACTGCTCGTCCGTTAGGATATTTCTGACCGACTTGATACATTTTAGGTGAGCTCTGGCTAATTTTACTTTAAGCTGCGCAATTTCATCCACTAACGGGTACTGGGCTTCAACATCAACATCTTTGTTTTGCATGTTATCCACTAGTTTTAGCTCTAATGTTTTTATTTTCTTAGCCATTTTGAGCACTTTAGGCATAGTGACTTCCTTAACGGCAGTAATCTTATCAATTTGCTCCTGTGATAGGTTTAGTGTACTACTTTGTGGGTGGTGAAGACTATAACGCACCAGAAATGGTAGATTTTTTGGGATTAAAAAGTAATCTTGTGGAAAAGTTTCATTTGGTGCAAAAACACCTTTTTCACCGGCTACTTTGGCTACTTTTTCCTTAAATCCTTCGGTGTTAACAACGGGTTCGGCATTAACAACAGATAAACTGAGGGCGACAATAACAAGACTTAATAAAGATTTTTTCATGATGAACTCCTAATATTTATGATAACTATAAGTAATTATCACCAATCATCATATCATGCGGTGATAGTTAAATGATTAAATATTGATGAAGAAACTGTTAAATATATCAATGTGATTAGCAAGCGTAGGGTGCGTTACGCTCGTGCCTCGCTAACACACCCTACTTATAGTTAATATCTTTGTGATATTATTATGCTATGTCAAATTATCGTCGAAACTTTCAAACTGGAGCAACCTACTTTTTTACCGTCAATCTACTACAACGCAAAAATAATGATTTATTGGTTCATCATATCGCCTTGCTAAGGCGATCGGTTGCCCACGTTAAACGACAATACCCTTTTAAAATTTTGGGTTTTGTTGTCTTGCCCGAGCATCTTCATGCCTTCTGCCCCAACAAGTACAACAAACTAATTAAGGAGTCATAATCTATGCAAAACTACAAACTGGTATTCTTCGTCCCCGAAAATGCGGTTGAAGACGTTAAACAGGCAATCTTCGCCACAGGTGCTGGCTCGCTGGGGAATTACGCACAGTGTTTGTGGCAAACACTTGGCGTAGGACAATTTCTGCCACTTGATGGTGCAAATCCAACAATTGGTGAAATTGATACCGTTGAATGTGTCAGTGAGTGGCGTGTAGAAATACTGTGCAGTGCCGAAACTATTAGAGAGGCTGTCAGTGCGTTAAAAACTGCACACCCTTACGAAGAGCCTGCTTTTGAGGTGTATGCTCTTGCCGATATACATTAAAATAACGCACCCTACGGATTTTATTTTTAGTACGGCTATATCAGCATCTTGCAAATACCCCCGGTACAAAGCACAATTTTGTACCGGAAATATTTAACTTAGAAATTAGTTGGGTTTTACTTTCCTTGTTTTGAAACATAATTTTTTAATGTTTCAAACTGCTCATCCGTTAGGATATTTCTGACCGACTTGATACATTTTAGATGAGCTCTGGTTAATTTTACTTTAAGTTGAGCAATTTCATCTACTAATGGGTACTGAGCTTCAACATCAACATCTTTGCTTTGCATGTTATCTACCAATTTTAGCTCTAATTTTTTTATTTTCTTGGCCATTTTGAGTACTTTAGGTACAGTGACTTCTTTAACAGCGGTAATTTTATCAATTTGTTCTTGTGATAAATTTAGTGTGCTACTTTGCGGGTGGTGAAGACTATAGCCCACTAAAAATGGTAAATTTTTTGAGATTAAAAAGTAGTCTTTTGGAAAATTTTCATTTGGTGCAAAAACACCTTTTTCACCGGCTACTTTGGCTATTTTTCCCTTAAACCCTTCGTTGTTAACAACTGGTTCGGCATTAACAACAGATAAACTGAAGGCAACAATAACAAGACTTAATAAAGATTTTTTCATGAGGGAACTCCTATTGATTATGATAATGATAATTAATTAATACCGGCGTATGGTAGCACATAGTAATAGTTAAATGATTAAATCTTGATGAAAAAACTGTTATATATGCCAATATGTGAGTAGTATACTGATACTCATTCTAAAAATTAAGATATCAAGGAAAACCGATGTGGTTTTACTAAAAAATAGTGAGATGATGTCGTATCGTACCAAGCGTGAATTGACTTCACAATCGTTATTTCCATTTGACAATTCATGAAGTCTTCTATTAACATCAAGCAAGATAACCACAAAAAGGAGAATGCCATGACTTTTACATTAACCTGCCCAACAATTAAAGCCGGCGATACCTTGCCGACTGCACACGTTTACGATCAAGGTGGCTATGGCGGTGAAAATCGCTCGCCGGCTTTACTGTGGAGAGACGCACCTGCGGAAACTAAAAGTTTTGCTTTATCCGTTTATGACCCCGATGCACCGACTGGTTCTGGATTTTGGCATTGGTATGTGATAAATATCCCAGCGGATGTTAGTGAGTTGATGGAAAATGCCGGTAATCCGAAAAATCCGCATTTGCCCGAAGGTGCGAGACAAATGAATAATGATATTGCTGAAAAGGGCTTTGTCGGTGCTTTCCCACCCAAAGGTGATAAACCACATCGCTATATTTTTACCGTCTATGCCTTGGGTACTGAACAATTGGATTTACCCGATAATGCCACCACGGCATTCGCCGGATTTAATGTCAAAGCTAACGCATTGGCAGAAGCTTCCTTTACCGCATATTATCAACACGTATAAAACAAGAGGTCGTTATCATGAAAATATTATTGGGGTTGTTACTTGGGTTATGTTTTTCGGCCATTGCACAGACGGGGCAGTTATCAGGCGTGAAATTCCTTAACCAATGGGAGAAACCTGTTGAAATTAATAATGAAACCAAGATGGTTTTATTTTCTTATGATATGGGTGGCAGTGATGCCATAAAGGCTGCATTAGATGAATTGAAAGTTAAAGATTTATCAGCTAAAAACTGGGTTTATGTCGCCGATATTTCCAGTATGCCTGCTTTAATTTCTAAGATGTTCGCCATGCCTAAGATGAGAAAGTACCCTTATGCGGTGGCATTAGATAAAGAGGGTGACTTGACTAAAGGTTGGCAACGTAAGGCAGATAACGCGGCTGTGTTGCTATTGGACAATGGCGAGGTGCAGTCAGTGCAATATTTTGCAGATGAAAAAACATTACGTGAATTTTTAAATTCACAGCCGTAGTTTGCGGATGACAGAATGACGGTACCTAAATTAGCTATAGTTTAAAAGAACCCCTCTTAATATACTGATTAAGAGGGGTTCTTTTAAAAGTAAAATTTAGTTTATTGTGTATTTCACGACAGTGGGTTAATACTATCTTAATGACAACATAATCCACCGGTTAGACTGTACACTTATTTTATTAACTCAATAATTTTTTTTGCCCAATCAGTACTGTGTTGTATCGTTGCAAATGGTTTTTCTGCATTCTCTGGTCCATAAGCAAAAACATAAACGGGTGTACTGGTATGATTGTCTGTTGCCCAAACAATATTTGCATATTTCCCCGTGACCATTGCTAAAAGATTTTTCCGGAGCTCACTTCCGTAGACAAAAAACTCTTCGCGTTCTTCAAAACGAGGGAATTTTTTACTGTCTAGATAGGCGTGACCTTTGACACGGTAGTTGTTTTTCTCTGTCTCAAGAACACGTTCCGCTTCTTCTAAAGTAATCGGAAAACTGGTATTTTCATTGACAATTTTTTGTAAATTTTCGGGTGTTTTATTCTTTTTCCCTAGGTCATCAAATTGACGGAATATATTGTTGTATGACATTTTTTGAGCATAGAGTTTATCCAATGTATTTAGGTTGCCAAAGTTCCATTGTGGTTTAAATTCATCACCATTAAAAAGATTGCCCGATAATGGCTTACCTTCGGGTAAATCGTTGCGAGAATAAGCAAAGCCAAATCCACCTGTTTCATGGTCAGCAGAAACAATCAATAAAGTATCATCACGGCCTTTCATCCAATCCATGACATAGTTAATTGCATCAGAAAACTTAATCATTTCATGTAAAACAGTACCTGCATCATTGTCATGAGCGGCCCAATCAATTTGACCACCTTCAACCATTAAGAAAAAACCGTCTTTATCTTTTTCCAATACTGAAATGGCTTTTTCTGTCATTTCTTTTAAGGTTGGCTGAATGCGGTTGGGGTCATTTTTAGTTTGACTGTAAGTAATCCCATCAAGCATGGCTGAATAGCTGTAAAGCCCTAAAATTTTGTTGGATTGGCTGGCTTTTAAACTTTTTTGATCAAAAGATAAATCATAGCCTTGTTTTTTTGCCATTTCTAACAAGTTTTTTTCATCCTTGCGTTTAGATTTTATGCGAATATTGCCTTGTGTCATATCGCTAAGTTGTTTGTGTAGTTCGCCCGTTTTGTCATTTGCCGATTTGGGAATCCAGTGGCGGATACCACCTGCTAGCATCACGTCCACGTTATGTGCCAACATGTCTTCGGCGATTTTGTTTTCATACTTACGATGTTTTTGATGTGCAGCGTAAGCTGCGGGTGTCGCGTGTGTTATACGTGTATCGGTGATTAGACCAACTGCTTTGCCTTTTTGTTGTGCAATTTCTAGCATGGTTGTTGTGGCATCACCTTTATAATCCGAACCAATCATTTCCGAGCCTGCTTTTTCTCCACTGGAGAACTGTGTTGCAGAAGCAGCTGAGTCAACGACTAAACCTTCATAAGGTTCTGTTCGTGAAATACCTATCATGCCCTCATCAGACAAGCGTTGAAATGCTGATTGCTTAATTTGAGGGTTTTTAGAATAACGGACATATGAGTCAAGTAATCCAATTTGTTGTGGACCCATACCATCACCGATCATGACGATAATGTTCTTAATCTTTGGTTTATCCGTTGTTTGTGCAATGGCAGTATTGAGTGCTAGCGAAGCAATAGCGATGCCTAAAATGATTTTTTTCATGTTATCTCCTTTTGGTTGTGTGATTTTTTTTGTTTTTTGATGTAGGACTTGAGTTAAGTCGTGTAAAATGAAAATTCAAACAATATGATATCATCATTTATACTGTATATAAATATAAGTTATTTTTGTGTTTTTGAGGAATGATCTGAGGCGAATAATCTTCAGGGGTCAATGAGCATAAAAAAATCCCCTTAATCTAGGTAATTAAGAGGATTTTTAAAACTAAAAATGATGAAAGACTTATTTTGTCATTTTATCCCAAAAACTTTTTAGGTCATCTAGCCACCCCGACTCCTGTGGAGAATGACGGTCACCACCTTTGCCTAAGCTAGCTTGGAATTTTTCTAATAAACTAATTTGTTCTTTACTTAAGTTAACGGGAGTTTCTACAGTAATGCGAACCAACAAATTTCCCGTTGTGTTACTGCGGACTGATTTAACACCCTTACCAGAAATTTTAAAAAGCTTTCCTGTCTGGGTTTCTTTTGGTATTCTTAATTTTCCTTTACCGGTAAGGGTAGGGACTTCTAATTCTCCACCCAACGCTGCTGTGACAAAGGAAATGGGCATTTCACAATATAAATCACTTCCCTTGCGAGTAAATATTTTGTGTGGTTTGACGCTAACTTCGACAAATAAATCGCCCGCAGGAGCACCGTGTTCACCCGCTTCACCTTCGCCGCTCAGGCGAATTCTATCACCATTATCGACGCCCGCAGGAATTTTTACAGAGAGCGTTTTAGTATCTCGAACACGCCCTTTACCGTGACAAACATCACAAGGATTCTCGATAACCTCGCCAACACCCTGACAGGTTGGACATGTTTGTTGTACAGTGAAAAATCCTTGCTGCATACGAACCTGTCCTTGACCGTGACAAGTTTGACAAGTCTTTTTACTACTACCTTTTTTAGCACCACTACCATCACAAGATTTACAGGAAACCTGAGTCGGAACTTTAATGGTTTGTTGTGTGCCGATAACAGCTTCTTCAAGTGATAAGGCTAGATGAAACAATAAGTCACTGCCACGTTGTGCTCTCGAACGACCGCCACTGCTACCACCACCGAACATGTCACCAAAAACAGAGCCAAACATATCACCAAAATCAGCGGTGCCACCACTGAAGCCACCGCCAAAACCACCACCCATTCCGGCTCCTTGACCAGTGGCTGCATCATAACCGTATTGGTCGTACATTTGGCGTTTTTGCTCATCATTTAAAATTTCATAAGCTTCTTTAGCTTCTTTAAATTTGGCTTCTGCTTCTTTGCTGTCCGGGTTTCTATCGGGGTGATACTTCATCGCCAACTTACGATAAGCCTTTTTTAGCTCATCTTTACTGGCGGATTTGCTAACCCCTAAGATTTGGTATAAGTCTTTGCTCATAATTCCTTCTTTACTGACTAATAGGTAAGGAACTTCTAAAAAGTGACTTCTTAGAAATTCCTTAACTTGAGTTGATTACTGTTTATGATTTTTTGTCATCTTTAACTTCTTCAAACTCCGCATCAACAACTTCTTCACCTGCACCACTATCAGCAGCTTTGTCAGCTGTTTGCTCAGCACTTTGAGCGGCAGATTCTTCGGCATACATTTTTTGAGCTACTGGAGCAAAGACCTCTTGTAAGGCATTGAGTTTTGTTTCAATAGCAGTTTTGTCTTCACCGTCAATGACTTCTTTTAAATCTTTAATGGCGGACTCAACGCCTGCTTTTTCTTCATCACTGAATTTGTCGGCTGACTCTGACAGGGTTTTCTCAATGCTGTGAACCATGCTATTGGCTTGGTTTTTCATGGTCACTAACTCTTGGAAAGCCTTATCTTTTTCAGCATTAGCTTCAGCGTCTTTTACCATTGCCTCGATTTCATCATCAGACAAACCGGAAGAGGCTTTGATTTGAATAGACTGCTCTTTCCCCGTACCTTTGTCTTTAGCAGACACATGTAAAATACCGTTGGCATCAATGTTAAAACTTACTTCAATTTGAGGTACACCACGGGGAGCTGGTGGAATATCAGTCAGGTCAAAACGACCTAGTGATTTGTTACCACTGGCAACATCACGTTCACCTTGCAGTACATGGATGGTTACTGCTGTTTGGTTATCCGCTGCTGTTGAGTAAACTTGTTCTGCTTTAGTCGGAATAGTGGTGTTTTTGTCGATTAATTTGTTCATTAATCCACCTTCCACTTCAATACCCAATGAAAGTGGGGTAACGTCTAATAGCAAGACATCTTTAACATCACCGCCTAAAACACCACCTTGGATAGCCGCGCCCACAGCAACCGCTTCATCAGGATTGACATCTTTTTTCGGCGCTTTGCCAAAGAACTCTTCGACTGCTTCTTGTACCTTAGGCATACGTGTTTGACCACCGACTAAGATAACATCAGTAATATCAGCTTTGGATAATCCGGCATCTTTTAAGGCAGTTTGACAAGGTGTCAAGGTACGCTTAATTAAATCTTCTACTAAAGTCTCATACTTAGCACGAGTTAGTTTAACGTTTAAGTGCTTGGGACCTGAGGCGTCTGCGGTAATGTAAGGCAAGTTAATATCAGTTTGTTGCCCAGATGATAACTCAATTTTAGCTTTCTCGGCCGCTTCTTTTAAACGTTGTAATGCTAACGGGTCATTGGATAAATCCATACCTTGTTCTTTCTTGAACGCATCAACCAAATAATCGATAATAGCTTTGTCGAAGTCCTCACCACCTAAGAAAGTGTCACCATTAGTTGCCAATACTTCAAATTGTGCATCACCGTCAACATCGGCAATTTCAATGATTGATACGTCAAATGTACCACCACCTAAATCATAAACGGCAATTTTGGCATCTTGTCCTTTGATTTTATCTAAACCATAAGATAATGCTGCAGCGGTAGGCTCGTTGATAATACGAAGCACATTCAAACCTGCAATCTTACCCGCATCTTTAGTGGCTTGACGTTGACTGTCATTGAAGTAAGCAGGTACAGTAATAACTGCTTCTGTGACTTCTTCGCCTAAATAATCTTCTGCAGTTTTTTTCATTTTCATCAATGTTTTTGCAGAAAGCTCTTGCGGTGACATTTTCTTGCCTTTGACCTCTACCCAAGCATCGCCATTGTCGGCAGCGACGATTTTGTAAGGGACTAAGTCAATGTCTTTTTGTACGGCTTTTTCTTTAAACGTACGACCAATTAGACGCTTAATCGCGTAAATCGTGTTGTGTGGGTTGGTGACAGCTTGGCGTTTTGCTGATTGTCCAACTAAGACCTCTTCATCAGTAAACGCAATCACCGATGGTGTAGTACGGTCACCCTCTGAATTTTCAATGACACGGGCTTTATCACCCTCCATGACCGCGACACAAGAGTTCGTTGTCCCTAAATCAATACCTATAATTTTTCCCATAATAATAAACCTCTAAAATGTTTTAATATTTAAATTTCTATGCCCCTTAAGTGGGAGTGTTTTTAGCAATTTCAAGTTGTTTTTTGAAAAATTTTTCTCGTTAAAATATTTGCTATTTATTTGTTATTAAAAATAAACTTTACGTCCACTTGGCACCTTGATACATTCACCGTAAATTTGTGCGCCGATATTGTCACCGGCTATACTGCCTTGGCAACGATGACCATCGCCGGGCGAATCAATCGCTCATTTAATATGTAGCCTTTTTGCACCACTTCAATAATGGTATTCGGGGCAACATCAGGATTGGGAATCATGGTCATCGCTTGGTGTAACTCGGGATTAAATAACTCTCCCGCAGGGTCGACCATTTCTACGCCGACTTTTTTTAACGTATCAGCGAACATAGTGATTGCCATATCGCTACCTTCAATAAAACTCTGCATTTGCTCATTGGGCGTTTCCGCAACGCTGTCTTTTGCCGCTTTTGCTCCTAGTTCTAATGAATCTTTTACGGCCAGTAATTCGGGAATAAATTTTTCTAAAGCATACTTGTGGGCGTTACTGATGTCTCTTTCTGCTCGTTTGCGAATATTATCTGCTTCAGCTCGTGCAGATAAATACAGCTCCCAATTTTCATTGCTCTTGGCCTCTGCGGCAGCGAGTGCCAATTCTAATTCAGCAATATCACCAGGTGATTGCTCCGGTGTATCGGCTTCTACATTGTCAGTTTCGATTTGTTGCTCAGTTTTTAATGCGTCTTTTGAATCTTTATGTTTTTTTGACATAGTTGTTCCTCAATAAAGTCTAAAAATACTGAAATCCTCAATGGGGGTAGAAAAATAAATTACAAGCATTTAGGGAGAACGTGAATTTGGTGATATGAGTAGATAGAAATCTCATACCGTCATTCTGATTAATTTTTATTAGTACAATCTAGTGTTAATTAATTATTCATAGTTTTAGCTTATTCCTTTGCAAAACAAAAACCGTTACAATAGCCGTTTTTAAATAACAGGAAGAATTTTTATGCTTTATCTTGTGTTATGTGTGTTATGCAGTGTGACCGTTTCTGTGCTGTTAAAAATAGCTAAACGGAAAGCAGTCGTTTTAGAACAAGCGATTGCCATCAACTATATTATGGCAATTGGTTTAAGTTTCTTGCTACTAACCCCTAGCTTTCCCAGTGATTTATCTTCTTTACCTTGGGGTGTGTTTCTTGCCCTAGGTATATTGTTGCCCAGTGTTTTTGTGATTATGGGGCGAGCCGTTGAGTATGCAGGGATTGTCAAATCAGATGCGGCACAACGTCTTTCTTTAATTTTGCCTATTATCGCAGCAGCAACCATTTTTCACGAACAAATCACTCAGCATCGTTTAATCGGTGTTGTACTTGCCTTTATTGCACTATTTTGTTTACTGGCACGTTCTAACGGTGGGAATCAGGGAAAAGGTGGACTTTTTGCTGTACTCAGCTTGGTTGGCGTTTGGTTTGGTTACGGTATTATTGATATTTTATTTAAACAACTGTCTAAAAGCGGTTCAGCATTCCCTGTTAGTTTGGTGATTGCTTTTGCCTTGGGCTGTTTGCTGATGTTGTTATACATTACGGTAAAAGGGCAAAAGTGGACAATTAAAAGTATGTTGGGCGGCTTGATTTTAGGGGTATTTAACTTTTTTAATATTCTTTTTTATATTAAATCGCATCAAGCCTTTTCTGCCAACCCAACGCTAGTTTTTGCCGCTGTCAATATTGGTATTATTTCACTGGGAACATTGACAGGTGCCGTTGTATTTAAGGAAAAACTTCGCACAATTAACGTGGTTGGATTAGGTTTTGCCATTGCCGCCATTGTTATGCTGTTCTACGGGCAAAAAGTTTTCTAATAAAAAATACCTAAAAACGATAAGAAGTACCGTCATTCTGGCATAGGTAATGAATCGACAGGATTACCTGCAAACTAAGGGCGATAAACGGCCACAGGAATATTTTCTAACTGCCGCTTTTTGGGTGTTTCGTTTGCTGAATTTAGCCAATCAGCGGTTGTTTCTTCATCGTGCTGATAGGGTAGTTTGGCAGGTTTTAGCCCCAATTTTTTAAAGAGCTTCTGGTCAGAAGATTCTTCGGGATTTGGCGTAGTCAGTAGCTTACAACCATAGAAAATTGAATTCGCTCCCGCCATAAAACACATGGCTTGCATTTGTTCATTCATACTTTCACGTCCGGCGGATAATCTCACCATGGATTTTGGCATCATAATACGGGCAGCGGCAATTACGCGAATAAATTCAAAATCATCCACGTCATTATTGGCTTCATAAGGCGTGCCCTCACATTTGACCAAGCGGTTAATAGGGACACTTTGTGGATGCGTTGGCAAATTGGCTAATTCTGTGAGCATGGTTGCTCGGTTTTCAACACTTTCTCCCAATCCAATAATACCACCGCTACAAACTTTCATGCCGGCATCGCGGACATTTTCCAGTGTGTTTAGCCTATCTTCATAGGTGCGTGTAGTGATAACTTCTTGGTAAAAATCCGAGGAAGTGTCAACGTTGTGATTATAGTAATCCAGTCCCGCATCGGCGAGAGTGTTGGCTTGGTCTTTAGATAGCATGCCGAGGGTCATGCAGGTTTCCATACCCATGGATTTAACCTCTTTGACCAGTTTTTCTAAATAAGGCATGTCGCGTGCATTAGGGTTTCGCCAGGCAGCTCCCATACAAAAACGCGTTGAGCCCGCAGCCTTTGCTGCTTGGGCAGCTTTTAAAACTTGTTCGACTTCTAATAAACGTTCACGCTGAACAGCGGTATTGTATCTGGCACTTTGTGGGCAGTACTTACAATCTTCAGGGCAAGCCCCTGTTTTAATAGAAAGCAGTGTGCTGACTTGAACTTCATTCGGATCGTGAAATCGTCGGTGTACGGTTTGAGCCTCAAACAATAAATCCATTAAGGGTTTATCCAATAAAGCCTGAGCTTCACTAATTCGCCAGTTGTGTCGTAATGTCATTAAAACTATCCTTTATCGCTTATTATTTTTTTATGGTCATGATATCACGAATAACTATTTGTTTTTAACCCACACTTGGCATTATTTGGATATTTCCAGAATGACGGTATGGGATAGCAGTTTCTCTCTGGTGGCTTATGGCGTGTTATAAACACTAAACTAATCACTAAGTAAATTTTTATAAAGCGGGTATAATAAACGCACAAAATCTGTCACACAAAGGAAGTTATGTTTAAAAAATTATTTTCAGGTTCTGCAAAGGGAGCAGGTAAGGTTGTCAATCTTTATAAGCCGAGTACGTGGCGTGAGAAAGGTTGGTTATGGCGAGTGCTGTTAATTATTGGCACATTGGTTGCGATAGTGCTTCTGGCAATGTTTATTTTTTCCAGTGAACCGGAAACCATTACACCTGAAGAGGCTTTAGCAAAATATAATCCTATAGAAAGTGAAGATAAATTATCCAGTAACAAAACGGGGACAGCGATTACAGCGATGACAGTACACCTTATTGATAGCCTACAAGATAAAAGTGGTGGCTATTTAAGTAATGATGTCACGCCCCCGGGAGTTTTAATGGATAACATACCGGAATGGGAATACGGTGTGCTACGTAATTTGCGTGATATTTCCAAAGTTTTTCGCAATAATTTTTCAACATCGGGCACACAAACAAAATTAGATAAAGATTTAGCTGAATTAGAAAATAAACTGAGTATTGACTCTGAAAAATGGATGTTTCCAAGCCCCGAGTCATCCTACGATGATGCGGCTCGTGCTTTACAGCGTTATTTAAATCGCTTGTTGGATGACAATGATGCTGATGGACAGTTTTATGCAAGGGCTGATAATTTACGACGATTTTTCCGGGTAGTTTCTCCAAATTTGGGCTCATACTCACAGCGTTTATCAGAAAGTGTTGGTGTGGAAATGGAAAATATGTCGCTTGCAGGCGATGCCTTAGCAAAGCAAACAACACCAGCACCTAAACAACTATTTAACAAAACGCCGTGGTACAAAATAGACAATAATTTTTATGAAGCTCGTGGTTATGCTTGGGCATTATTGCAAGAAATGCGAGCTTTGCAGGTCGATTTTAAGGCGGTTTTAGAAGATAAAAATGCTACCGTTTATATTAATCAATTAATCAGAGAATTAGAAGCTACGCAAAAAACCGTCTGGAGTCCCATTATCCTCAATGGAGGTGGTTTTGGTGTGGTGACAAACCATTCATTGGTGATGGCGTCTTATTTATCTAGAGCTAACGCTATTTTAATTGAATTGACAACCTTATTGGAGCGGGGCTAGTGAATAAAAAGCGTAAATATGGGGTATATTTAGCCCCTAATTTAGTAACAACAATGGCTTTAATGTTTGGCTTTTATGCCATACTGGCATCAATCAATGCTGATTTTCACCGAGCAGCCATCTGTATTTTTGTAGCGATGTTATTAGATGGAATGGATGGTCGTGTAGCAAGATTAGTTGGTGGTGAATCAGCATTTGGTGAGCAGTATGACAGTTTGTCTGACTTGCTTTCTTTTGGTGTTGCTCCAGCGGTTCTCATTTATCAGTGGTCACTTTCTAGTGCCGAGAGCGTAACGTGGTTACCTGAGCGTTTGTCATGGATGATTCCATTTGTTTACTGTGCCTGTGCGGCTTTACGTTTAGCACGTTTTAATGCGCAAATTGGCAGTGTTGATTCCCGCTTTTTCATCGGGTTGCCCAGTCCATCGGCTGCAGGTACAGTTGCTGGATTTGTCTGGCTAGGGGTTGAGTATGATATTGCTGGCGGCAATGTGGTTTTACTAAGTATCTTAATGACGCTGTTTTCAGGTATTATGATGGTCGCCCCCATAAAGTATTTCAGTTTTAAAAAACTCGATATTAAAAATAAAATTCCTTTTGTTGGTGCCTTGGGTTTAGTG